>Ga0123519_10013158_pt1 | contig 11930 bp, 11 predicted proteins | sample YelNatPaOPRAMG02_FD_87396 | JGI IMG/M metagenome (GOLD analysis project Ga0123519, IMG submission 87396) | Hot spring microbial communities from Yellowstone National Park - Yellowstone National Park OP-RAMG-02 (version 2) | ecosystem: Environmental > Aquatic > Thermal springs > Hot (42-90C) ... | reverse complement strand
GATAATAGATTCGAGTAGCGTAAAGTAGCTATCTAGTTCTAGTACATTTAGTAAAGCGTAACCTGGAAGGAAGGACGTGCAGAGCAACGTTAAAACTAGTTGTATTGCGCCTCCATTTAGAGTCAAAAGATTGAAAATAAGAAGGATGAACGAAAAGACGATTAGAAGAACATTTGCAACTAAGCTTTTGAGAATATTAGGATCTCCTATTGATAGTCTTAACACCAACTTAAAATCATAACCGTTGAAGAGCAAGTACAAGATTATTAAAGTAAATGTTTCGAATATGAAGAGTGGATACTTTATCCAAGAATCCAATAACCATAAAGTAAAAGACGAAAATGCCACTAATATAAAAGTTATAGTGAGATTTTGAAGAATATGTTCTACCTTACTTATTTTCATAATTTTGCGCCTCTAAACATTTCGAGTAAATTATCAAATAATTTTTCAGCCAATAATACGTAATTAAATTCGCCTGAAGCTCTAAGTCCATTTTCACCAAGCTTTTTAGCTAATTCCCTATCATTGTATAGTTTCTCGATATAAAATTCGAACTCATCCCAATTTTTAGCCACAAATCCACAGTTGTACTTCTTAATGATTTTTGCAGTATAAAATAGATTTGTTGAAACAACAGGCTTTCCAGTAGCCATATAATCAGAAAGTTTAGCCAGAGAAGCGTATCTGAAAGTAAAAGAATCTGGAGGATATGGTATAACACATACGTCCGCACTAGCGAGAACATCATTTACAAACTTAGGCCAAGGGTATGAAACGAGATGTACAAAATCGGGTAACTCCATCAATTTGGCTCCTGCTATGTACAGCTCTACTTTAAATCCTCTCTTCCTCAAACTAGCGATGACTTCGCAAAGTTTATGAATACCTTTTTTTCAATTGCTGACCCAGCATACAATACATTAAACGAGTCTGATGTTTTCCTTTTTTTAAGGCATTTGGCAAGTAGCGAACCATTTTGTACAACTATCATTTTTGAACGGTCAAGCTTATATAACTTTGAAACATAATTTTCCCAAATTTCATTGACAACTATTATCAAGTTTGACAGTCTTAAGGTTAGTGAATCTATAAATCTCAGTAGAGCCACGAACATAATCGATGGTTTCTTCTTGCTAAAAGCGTAGGCAGCTTCTACAGGAGGATCAAAAAAATCTGTCACCAATTTCACCCTTCCTCCTAAGCCAAAAATTTTTAAAACAAATAAGCTCAAAAAATATTGCCAAATTTTTTTAATAGATGGAACAGCATATGGGTACCCTAGCAAGCATATCAAGTATGAACGACTTTTTAAGCTGGAGATAACAGACGTTGTCACAGCCTTTGTCATGTTGCATTGATTAAGTTTTCTCCATCGCCTTCCGTTATAGACTCGGAGAAAACTATCGTCTTGAGAATACCAAAATATTGTTGATTTAGTGAACTTTCTAAGAAAGAATTTAATTAGATTTGCATATAACCCAACATACCTATAACCAATACCGCCTTTTATATCCTTGATGTCAACTGCAAAATAGCTTGTGAAAATTATTAAATTAATTGACATCACTATAACATGCTTCTAAAAAATGTGTAAACTCTTCAGCTATTTTGTTCCTGTCAAATTGCTTTTCTACGAGGTTTCTAGCCCTCTTTCCAGCTAACTTCCTAAACTCTTGAGAGTGATAAATTTTATTGATTGCTTCAGCAAGCTTTCTATCATCTATCGGCGGAACTACTAGGCCTATTTCATATTCTCTTATAAGTTTAGCCAACAAAGAGTCATCGTAAGCTGTAGCTATGACGGGTATTCCACAAGCGCAATATTCGAAGAATTTCGCTGGAAGACTGTTCTTCCAAAGTGGATTATCATCGTAAGGAATCAAACCCACGTCAGCCTCACATATTAGCTCTGCTAATTTCTTCTTGTCCCTTATTACACCTCTATACTCAACGGCTTCTTCTATGTTCAGTTCATGAGCAATGCTCAAGATTTTTTCTATTTCGCCTACACCAACAATAATTAATTTAATATTCTTTATTCCAATTTCTCTAAGTTTTCTTATAGCTCTTATAGCTATATCCAATCTATAAAATCCTCCTATACCGCCCGAATGTATTATTTTAAAAACTTCGTCATTTTTTTTATTAGCCAATGGCCTAAATGTCTTTATATCAGCTCCATTAGGTACAAGCATAAGATTAGATACACCTCTATCTCTCAAGGAACGTATAATGTTTGGTGTCACTACAGTAACTACTTGACTTTTCAAATACAGATTAACCGAAAGTCTTTTTATAAGATGATAGAATTTTTTCCTAATCTTAGAATTAGAAAGACTTATGGCATAGTCTTCCCATTCATCTCTATAATCCACTACATATTTTACTCTTATTAGACTGCAAGCAACTAGCGATCCAAAACCTACATCTCCAGGAGGGACAGAGACTACCGCTAAGTGCGGTTTTCTTGATACAAGAAAAAGTGCTGAGGCAACAAAAGATACAATACCATTTAAGATAAATGCTAAGGGATGATCGAGACCTATATTAAAGATTAAGTTGAAAATATTGAAGTTGCCCTGTTTTCTAACACTTCTATCAGAAAAATGTTTATAACTAAAACTTCCTAGAACTTCAATTGCATGCCCCTTCTCAGACAATCTCTTAGCAAAAAATTCTATTCTAGTCCAGGCTGCTCCAGGAGAAGGATTTGGAGAACCGAGGAAAAACAAAATCTTCATGTTTTAAATGTCAAACTCACTATAAAGACTCCTTGTATCTAAATCCAAAACTTTCTGAGTTTCTACGGCACTTGCAACATAATTTTGAGTTAGCATATCATCATGCATTAAGTTCTGAAAGGATCTTCCGCCAAGCCTCTAAGGTCTTCTCATAGCCGAAACTTTTTATAACATAGTTGTGAGCAGTTATGCTCACTTTTTCTAAGAGTTCAGGCTTGTTTAAGAGCTCGGTTATTCTTTCAGCCATATGCTCTGGATTATTGGACTTAAGTAAAAAACCAGTTTCACCGTTCTTAATTATGTTGGGTATCCCCCCTACTGGCGTTGCTAAAACAGACGCTCCGCATGCCATAGCTTCAAGTAAACGGTTAGGTAATCCTTCAGAATACGAGGGTATGACGACAAGTTTTATTCTATTAAGTAGCTTCGGTACTTCTGAATAACCAACAAAGTTGATAAGTTGAACTAAATTGGACAGAGTATTCTCCTCAATATATTGTTTTACTTCATTTTTAAGTATTCCATCACCCCAAATCGTTATTTTTATACCAACATTATTGTTTTTTAATATATTGCAAGATTGTAAAAATTCAAGTATACCTTTCTCTTTAGAGAGAACTCCTATGAAAGCTACATCAATGTCTCTCTGATCTAAGGAATTAGTTAAAGTAAAAGCACTGGGCAGATGCAAAGGCGCATAACAAATTTTCTTATCAAACTTTTCCAGATTGTAGAAGTCTCTGACACTCTTGGATTCTAGAATAATTTTGCTAAAGATCTTAAGCATGGTAATTTGAAAGACCCATCTGAAATCGAAATACAGAGCATTTAAGAATTTATTCCCTGCAACTGAACGGGTAACGTCAAAACCTCCACCAAAGATAATTGGCAAGCCTTGTCTTAATTTAACAATAATTAATGACAAAGGCTGATAAATACCTAGGAAAAGAACAAGATCCCCTTTTGAGACATAAGAAGACAAGAACTTACTCTTTCTGAGCTCTGCATTTATAATTTCTATCAATCTGAAAATGAACTGTTTTCTTTTCTTTTTACCAACAGAAGATTTGAAACTTTTATCGCAACAGTATTTGCCTGCGGTTAAAATGATAGGATTCATATCTTCAGAAATAATAATTGTTTCTCTGATAATAGATGTAACCAATTCCGTAATTTTTTGAAGGTGGGATTTTCTGCTAGTAGTTGTTGGCCCACTACACACTATTACTAACTTATGGTTCAAGCGCGCTATTCTTATTATTTGCACAAGCATGTATTATAATGATTCTCATGTTTTAACATAAGATCTAAAATAATTAATATAATCCAATAAGCCTTCCTCTATAGATATTTTTGGCTCATATCTTAGTAAGGTTTTTGCTTTCGAAATATCGGCAACTAACCTTCTTACATCTCCAGGTTTGGGATCTTTAAATATTATTTGAGTTCTTTTATTAAGGAGTTTCATAATCATATAAGCTAGGTCAAGAATTTTCACTTCATTATTTTTTCCTCCAATATTTATTGCAAGACCTTTTATATTTTCAGAGATAGCTGCAAGCAAATTTGCTCTAACACAATCCGTTACATGCAGAAAATCCCTTGTTTGAAAACCATCTCCGAAAATAGTGATAGGTTCGCTAAAAAATATTCTTGAAACAAATATCGGAATTACTCCAGTTTCTTCTCCTATACGTTGCCTTGGGCCATAAACATTGAAGTATCGCAAGCAACTAACATTTAAACCATAAAGTTGAAAATATAGCTTACAATAGTATTCTGCTGCAAGCTTACTGACACCATATGGTGAAACGGGATTAAGAGGATGTTCTTCGTCAATTGGTATTCTAATTGGATTCCCATAAACACTTCCAGATGAAGCATGAATAACTTTTGAATCGAATTTCCTAGCAGCTTCTAATACGTTTATTATGCCTCCAGTATTAACATGTAAATCACCTAGAGGATCTTTAAATGATGGAATAAGTGAAGTGGCCGCTTCATTAAACAGTATATCAAACTTTCCTGCCTTTTCAACTACACCAGGTTTTCTTATATCATCTATAATTAATTTCACTTTATTAATTACCGAATGTATATTTTCAACTTTTCCTGAAGTAAGATTATCAATTACTGTAACATCAGCGCCTAAATCTACGAGAGATTGAACAAGATGGGAGCCTATAAAACCACAGCCTCCAGTGACTACTACTTTTTTGTTCCTAAAGAAGTCTTTTTCTTTAAGATCATCTAGTGCGTACATTTTTTTGAGCTCATCGCAAAACTATTTAAGTCTTTTTCTTTAGTCTTTCCTCATGAAGTTTCGTGAGCTTAGTTTATTAGGCCCTTGCTTCTTCCTAGGGCAAAAGTTGGCAGACTAATAATCAACGATAGAAATGTTATGAACGGCATACTTTACGTTCTTACAACTAGATGTAGTTGGATGGATAGGCCTATTAAGTACGGACATTACTACATTCAGAAGGCTTAAGAGACGGCAGAAGGAAGGAGTATGACCCAAAATATTTAGTCCTTTATTAGCTGTTCAAAGCCTTAGTCTAGAGAAGGTCTCCATAGATAGCACGACAGTTGGAGCTATGAAAGGAAGAACTCATAGAACTCATAAGTTATGATGGATATAGGCATAGGAAAGATTGTAAGGTTCATGTAACCCTTACAGCTGAATCTTTGCCTCTAAGTATTGCTATTGGTATGGAAGACTAATATCAACGTTCCTAGCTTTCGTATATGTAGTATACATCATGATGTAATAAGGTTTTTGCAATGAGTTCTTTGCAAACCGAGCTCTTAACAATTTGTTTCATTTCTCAGCACATTTACAAATTTATGCACTACTTGTTCCCAACTATATTCTTTTGCAGTAAGTACTCCCCTCTGGCCAATTTTTTCGAGGAGATCTCTGTTTTCCGACATATTCAAGATAGCTTCAGCTATCGAATATGGATCAGGATCAACAAGTATACCATTAATACCATTTTTAATGAGTTCCTTTGTACTGCCCACATTTGTAGCTACGACAGGACAGCCTATAGCCATGCATTCAAGTAGAGCTAGAGAACCATAATTCTCAGTTTTTGATAAAAATACTGCAACATTAGATTGCATCATCAAGCCAATCACTTCTCTTCGGCTTTTTTGACCTAATAACTCGACATTTTTTTCTAAGTGATGCTTTCTGATGAAAGCTTTGATTTGACCAAATAATGGACCACCGCCAACGATTTTAAATATTATATCCTTTTTGTTTTTTAAAACTTCACTGATTACTAAAGGAAGTAAATCAGCTCCTCTCTCTTCCACCAGTCGTCCTACATAAAGCACTACAAACTTTTCTGACGGTCTATTTTTTTTCTTACTCAAAAGTTCAATTTCTATGCCAGTAGGTACAATGAATATTTCAGGTGGTTCCATTCCAAGTGCGAACGAGTATGAGATCATACCTTTTTTTATGGTAGGGCTATTTACAGTAATAGCAGAAACTAATCTGCACAAAATCTTCCAGAAAGTGATTTGAATCCAGAAAAATGTAGATCTATAAGTACTGGGATAACACCATGGCCATATGTTATATTCCATGTACAACGTTTTTTTCCCAAGAACTCTTCCGAAAAATAATGGTAATAGACCTAGGAACTTATCAAATACAATTACTGCATCTATTTCTTTGTTAAAAATCAAAATTCTAGCAACGGCCTCCAAGTAAAAAGGGATATTACTAAGTGTTGAAATCACTTTCGAAATAAAAGAATTTGAAGATGGAGGATAATTCTTGACTGCTGGGAATATTGAGTATTGAATACGGCTTTGAGTAGTTCTATTTTTTATTACCAGTAGTTTTAGTTTTCCTCTGCGTGGTGAGAATACAATTGTCGGTATTGGAGAGTATTGCGCTAAGAAGAAAATGTTTTGTTCAATACCTCCGCCCCTATTATTGGGTATTTCAAGTGAACCAGGTGCCACAAAGAAAATCTTTTTCTTAAGGAAATACTTAGTTTTTTTCTTTACTGAGGGAGCTGGTTTTTTTGACAATTCTTTTATACCAAAATATCTCGTCGATTAGCGACTTCGTTATATAATTGTTCCAATTTATCTACTACCTTTTCTATAGAAAAAACAGTTTTAACTATGTTTTGAGAGTTTCTTGAAAGTCTTTCATGCAATTTTTCGTCAATAATTATTTGGTAGATTGCTCTTGCCAAGTACTCTGTTTTTGGTTGCACTACGTATCCTACTTTACCATTTATCCACTCTAGTGTATCTCCAAGATTTGTTGTCACTATCGGCGTTCCTACAACGCAAGCTTCAAGAAATGTTATAGGGAAACCATAAAATGAAGGAGTGACGAATATTTCTGCATCTATCAAAGCCTTAAGCTTATCTTCATTACTTATGAAGCCAGTAAACATTACTGAGTCATATAGTCCCAATGAATTTACTAAAGTCCTAGCTTCACCTAAGTATCCATCATCTGGGCCAGCTATAACTAAAACTGCATTCCTACACTTCATTTCATTTTTTAGATAAGCGTAGGCTTTGATGAGAATGTCTATGCCCTTAGTCTTATGAATTCTGCCTAAGTAAAGGATGATTTTCCTGTCTTCAGGTATGTTAAACTTCTTCTTGAAGGAGCCTTTAGGCGGCAGTTCAGCGTACTCTGACAAGTCTATTCCGTTGGGTATTATAGCGATCTTCTCCTCAGGCACGCCCACACGCTTATACTGCTCAGCCTCAACATTACTGAGGGCAATAACCCTAGAGGCATTTTTTATGGTTCTCCATCCAAAAAGTTTATCATAAAATAATTTAGCCCACCCCATTCTTCCAATATGAGGAAGGGCACCGTGCGCTTGTAGAACATACGGAGCAGAAAGAGCTTTCTCTTTTAAACCGAAAAAAGTATCGTAAGGTTGCCTCCCAAAATGGACGTGCACTATATCAAAGTTTTCTAATGTTTTCCACAATTTGGCAACCATTTCTGGTGCCACGTAAAGATTGTTTATCCTGAGAAGGTTGCTGAAATAAGTAACCTTAATATTACATACAACTATCTGTTTATCTAATGATTTAAAATTTCTCCTTTGATCATAAGCATTCGTTGTATAAACCTCTACATAATGACCTCTCTTTGCGAGTTCTTTACAAACATCAAAAGCCACCTTGGGTGGTCCACCAAAAGCATATGCTGGAGGAAAAGTAGATATTATATGAAGAATTCTCATTCTTGTAACCTAAACATCATGGTAATATAACTAAAGGAAGGCATTGGCGAATTAGCTTTGATCTCGAAAAACCTTCCTTTGAGATAGCACTTTCTCAGCGTAGAAGAATAATACTCCATCTTTATAGGATCACGTGCTATTATGTTAAGGAATATGGACATAAGTGTAAATAAGGTTGTTAAGAGATTAGAACTTAAGCTACCATAAGTGTATCCAGTAATGTATTTAAATTTTCGTTGCCTTAGGAAAGAGTCCAATTGCCTTGGATCGAAAAAGGATACGTGACGTACGTACCAAACTCCACCCTTTGCCTTCGTTACTGGAGAAATAAGAAATAAAAGTACTTCATGAAAACTATACTTATTAGGAACCCTTAAAATTACTTCTCCGTGAGCGCAGAGCAAATTTTTCATAAGGTCTACTAGCTTCAAAGGGAAGATTAAATGTTCTAAAACATCAAAGCAAAAAATCTTCGAAAAACTCTTCGACCTGAATGGTGGATGTAAAGCATCAGCCCTAACTAAATCAATGTTCATTTTATTTTTTACTCTTCTTCTAGCTATTTTTAGCACATCTATGTCTATGTCAAGTCCAACAGCATATTTACAAAAATTACTTACAGCAAGTAATTCGATCCCGCTTCCGCAACCAACATCTAAAATAGCGTCGTTTTTGCGAAAATATGGAAGAAATAGTTTTACTTTTGAGTCTTGACGCTGAAGCTGAGCAAATAAAAACCTTTTCTTTAATATCTCAGCATTAAAAGTCATTTTCTAATTCAGCTATTTTCTCTTTAACTTTAATGTAAATGAGGATTCTATACCAAAATGCTTGTAAAAAGTGATAAATAAATCCTTCTAAACCATCGAGAAAACCAAGCTTTAAAATATATTGATATAAAAATGCAGCAATAGGTTGTAATATCAAAGGAATTCTCTCCCAAATAACTTCTCTAATCCAGATACGCTGTCCTCCCTCTATTTCACTATCTTTCTCTTTACTTGCCAATAAAGACTTTTTTCTATTCAAATAATATTCTGCCGCCCTATCAGAAATTCTATTATGTTTTTCTATCCATTTAGATATGCCCTTTCTATCTTCATGAATCATATCATATTTTAGTAAACCTACATCACCCTTGACCTTAGCATACTCAACATCTCCTACAGGAATATACTCTACAAATTGTCTTCTAAAAAGTCTTAATACCTTTGAGTATAAATCACCATGTTTAAGCCACTTACCCATAAAAATAAACCTTCTCTTAATATAAAAGCCGTTAACTTTTTGAGGAGTGCTCAATACCTCTACTATTTCTTTCTTTAAATTCTCTGTAAGCCGTTCGTCAGCATCAAGAAAAAGTACCCAATCATATTTTAAAGGTAGGTTCTTTAAGGCCCAATTTCTCAAATTTGCCCAATTGTCTTCTTTAACTCTGTAAATTTTATCAGTATACTTCATAGCTAGTTCTAGAGTTTTATCTTTGCTGAATGAATCAATGACATGAATATCATCTGACCATCCATATACGCTTCTTAAACAATTTTCGATATTTGCTTCTTCATTTAAAGTTAAGATAATAATTGAAACAGGAGCTTTCATCTAGATTGTATTAACAAAATTACTTTGCCTTTTCTCTAAGAACTATATCGAAGGCAGCAATCATCTCCTCTCCTATCCTTTCTATCGACAGGTTGTCTTCAACGTATTGTCTTCCCGAATCTCCAAACTTTTTAGCTAAGTCAGAGTTATTTTTCAAATAAAGTACAGCTTTAGCTAATGCTTCGTAGTCTCCAGGCTTAATCACAATACCGGATCTTGTTTCTTTCACGTATTCCGCTGGCTGACCATCTGCGCAACATATTACCGGCTTTCCTACCGCCTGATACTCATATAGTTTAGAGGATATTCCGAGGTATGGTCTTCCAAAGTTCCTCAGCGGAAGAATTAGCGCATCAGCTTCGCTCAGTAATTTTGCAACTCCATCTCTACTTAGAATCTTGTCCACTATCTTCACGTTTTTCAGCTTAAGCTCCTTCACCTTAGCTTTCAGGTATGGTGCTAGCTCTCCTCCACCCTGCAGTATGAATTCCACATCTTTAACGTCCTCTAAGAGTTTTGCTGCAAGTAGTACTTGATCGAAGTCGTATGCAACAGAAAACGCTCCACTATACAGTACCTTGAATACCTTCTTATTTGCTATGGCATACACTTTGAACTTGTTTAAGTCTACCCCACCCCTTACGACGTGAACCTTACTTGGGCTTATGTTATATTCTTCGCATATTACTTTTACGTACCCTGGGCTTATTGGGGTTATGACATCTGCCATAGAATATGCTACCTTTGCTATCAGTTTGCTAACTTTCTTCAAAATGTTTGATTTTATTAGTCTTAGGTCTATTGGGTCTTCTGGCCATAGATCATCCACATTTAAAACTATTGGACATCCGTAGAAAATTTTGTATATTAACGCTGGAAATATTGCCAATACTTGAGGATTTGAAGCGAACACAACATCTACTCTCTTCAGTAAAAGGATTGGGAATGTTGAGGAGATAATGAACGATGCGAATAATATCATTCTGTTCGCTAAGCCCTTCGCTGGTATTGGAGGCACATATGTCCTTATGACTTTAAAGCCCTCCATGTATTCTATCGATAAAGCTTTTTTCCTGAGCTGCTTCGGAACATTTCCTGTTGGATAGTGTGGAAATCCTGCTACCACAGTAACCTTCACGTTGTTTATTGTAAGCCCTTTTGCAACGTTGTAAGCTCTTGTTGCACCTCCACCCATGTCGGGGGGAAAAATTTGCGAAAGTATAAGTATATGCATTCAGAATTTTGTGCTTTTCTCTATATTTTCCCAGTTTTCCTTGAACCATTCGTGTACTTTCTTTAATCCAGTTTTCGTGTCTGTTTTAGGCTCATATCCAAGTATCTTTCTTGCCTTCTCTATCGACGCCCTTCTTCTAATAGCCTTGTCCCAGTCTCTCCTTGACTTGAACACTACTCCAGCCCTATTTCCAGTCATTTCGTTTATCCAGTTCGCTAAATCTATCACCTTTGTCTCTGTTCCAGAAGCTAAATTAATTGCTTCTCCAACCGCCTCCTCTATTACCCCCACCCTTAGCGTTCCATCAACAATGTCTTCTACAAACGTGAAGTCTCTCGTCTCTTCTCCAGTTCCAGTTATCGGCAATGGTTGCCTATGCATAGCCCACCAGAAGAAGTTTGGTATAACATTTCTATATCTTCCTGGAACCTCGCCAGGCCCATAGACATTAAAGTACCTCGCTATTGCAACTGGAAGCTTGTAGTAGTCGTGGAAGTAGTTGCAGTATAGTTCGCCAACAAGCTTGTTTATCTGGTATGGCGTGTCGAGGTGTAGAGATACGAAGTCTTCTCTTAATGGTAGCGGTGCTTGGCTTCCGTATACTGAGCATCCTGAAGAAGCGAATACAAACCTTTCAACGCCTACAAGGTTAGTATACTCAAGCGTCTTTAAGGTTCCCAAAGCGTTCACAAGAAGGTCTGTCTCAGGATGGTCTACACTGTTCTGGTTTGCGAAGTGCGCTGCAAGATGGAAAACGTAGTGTGGCTTGTAGCTGAAGGCCCTCTTCATCCTTTCTTCGTCTAATATGCTTCCCTTTATGAGTATAACCTTAGGGTCTTTTGGTAGGTTCCATTCGTATGATGCTGAAAGGTCATCTATAACAACAATTTTTTCCGCTTCCGCTTTTAGGAGAGCTTTTATTAAGTTGCTACCTATGCATCCTGACCCTCCAGTTATCAGTACCCTCTTACTAGTGTAATGGGCTAAGACTTCTTCGAAGTTCATGACTTTTCTTCACTGTACGCCTTTTTAAACCATTCCACTGTTCTCCTTATGCCTTCCTCTACTGGAACTGTAAGCTTAAAGTTTAGGTCTCTCTTAGCCTTTGTT
>Ga0123519_10013154_pt1 | contig 11932 bp, 10 predicted proteins | sample YelNatPaOPRAMG02_FD_87396 | JGI IMG/M metagenome (GOLD analysis project Ga0123519, IMG submission 87396) | Hot spring microbial communities from Yellowstone National Park - Yellowstone National Park OP-RAMG-02 (version 2) | ecosystem: Environmental > Aquatic > Thermal springs > Hot (42-90C) ... | reverse complement strand
TTGTTTTCATCGGTTGAAGTGTATGGTCGTATCTCGCATTCTGATGTAAGTATACCCGGTTCTGCCAATGAAAGTCCAGTCCTGAACCCTGTGTTTATAATGCTACCAGAGCCGAACCGGGCAGAGAAATCTCCTGCTATAACCTTTTTTAACAGCCCTTTTCCTGTGTAACAGATGTAACCTGAGAGAAAATCTGGTAACGGTGGGTTACCACTGAGAATTTTTTCCCCGGCATCTTTTTCGGCTGTGAATCCTGCAGAAAGACTGCCGGTTTCAATTTTGTATTTTGTGAGTGCTTTAATCTGTGAGCCCTCTGCTGTAGTATCTTTGCAACCCGGTTTCAGTGACAGGTTGGTAAGCATTCTTTGCCTGAGCCACAGCCTGCGGGAAAGAATTCCCCGGGTATCTCCCAGTGTGATGAATGGCAGCATCATCCTTACAGTTACAGCATCAAAACCTTTTATGTTTAAAATTTCACGGGGTGAAACAATCCTGCCGCTTACCCTTACATATTCCACGAGGGCTCGTATCTGGTATTCTGAAAGGAAGAATAGCCTGACTGTTTCCCTGAAATTTCCGGAGTTTATTCTGACAGGATCATTTTCGAGTTCGTACAGTTTATCGGTCAGTGTTTCAAGATCAGTAGCATTCTCTTCGACTGAATAAATCTCCTCTGCAATTTCTGAGATAAGTTCTTCGTTCACGTTCTCCTGTGCCCTGAATATGGTACAGGAAATCAGCATGTAAACTATTATGGAAAAAATTTTTCTCAATAATGGGTTTATTTACCGGGTTTTATCTGTTTAGGGCTTTTTGCCTGATACGAATGATACCGAGAAGCAAGAAGTTACACCCAGCCTGGGGTGGGTAGAAAACGCGATGTCTACAATTGCAGGCCCGGTTATCCACCCGAAACCGAATGAGAATGAAGGTTCTGCGGTACTGTATCCGCAACGGAGCGATGCATTTTTTACAGTTTTATATTCGAAACCAGTTCTGATATTGAGTTTTCCTCCCGAAATCATTTCAGCTTCAAGGCCCGCAAAAAGGCTTTCTGAAATTGATATGCCTGCTCCGGTTCTTATTGAAGAAGGAACCGGAACGTTTCTCAATGAGTTAGGTACGGGATTGAAAATATGAATTCCCATTCTGATATCATGCGATATCTCATAAATCAGTCCGGCTTCACATGATACCTGCAGGTAATCTTTATATTCCCCCTGCTGGTGTTCTGCTAAGAGGTCTATTTGAACTCCGGCTGATAGTCCGGGAGCAAGCTTAAGTGCGCTTGCCAGGCCTGTTACTTCCCGTCGGTAATCAGTGAATCCCGACCTGGAATAAAAGAGACCGGCCGATCCGTTTCCGGCAGGAATTATCAGACAGGCCGATTTTACAGAGAGTTCCTTTATGCCGAAACGGCTTTCGTAGCTGAAAGAAAATGCTGTGTTGTGGCAGTATGCCAGAGAAGCCTGGTTGTGGAATGAAGCCCAGAGGCCTGGCTTCATGATACACACATAAGCCATGCCTGCTTCTCCTGCTCCTGCAGCAGGCCGGTTAATCCCATTAGCCGTGGCAACTGATGCAGCAGACAGAAAAATGACAACAGAAACAGTAATGTTTTGCAGCGAGACCAACTGTTTCGTTTATTACAAAACCAAGGTAGAAAAAAATCTGTTACGGAATAGAGTTAATGAAAAATTTTTTTTGGGAAATTGTTACATTTTAATGTGATGCAGCAATAACAATTTTAAACAGCCAATTAAAGAAAATGATTATCAATTTGTTTTATAAGGATACCTGACATTTTTCAGTTCTTCATTTGCCTGAACTACTTTCTTTTTAAGGCTCTCCTTGAATTTTTTTATTTCCTCTGCGACTTCAGGGTCGCCTGTGGCAATAATTTGTGCTGCCAGTATTCCTGCATTCTGGGCGGCATTGATTCCTACCGTTGCTACTGGCACTCCCGAGGGCATCTGAAGTATTGACAGAACGGAATCGAGTCCTTCAAGTGAAGCTTTTATCGGAACACCTATTACCGGCAGTGTTGTCATGGATGCTATTACTCCTGGCAGGTGAGCAGCCATCCCGGCTCCGGCAATAATTACTTTTATACCTCTCGATGCTGCATTGCGGGCAAATTTTTCAACTTCCTCCGGCGTCCTGTGAGCCGACAGTGCATATATTTCAAAAGGTATTTTGAAATCGTTCAGAATCTTGGCTGCACCTTCCATCACAGGCATGTCGGAGGTGCTTCCCATTATAATGCTCACTTTTGGTTCCATCGCTTGATTTCTATTTTTGTTATTGCCTGAAAGCAAAAGTAATTATTATTTTCTAATTTCGCAGTGGCAAACAGAGAACCTTACAGATGGAAAAAATATATATTCTCGGAAAAGAATTCACCAGGTTGATTCCTGCAGATGAGATTGAAAAAAGAATAGAAGAAATGGCTGGGGAAATTAACAGGGATTACCGTGGGAGGGAGGTTATTTTTATCGGAATCCTGAACGGCGCATTCCTGTTTGCCGCAAGCCTGTTTAAGAAAATTACCCTTGATGCGCATATTACTTTTGTTAAACTTGCTTCATATAAAGGAACACGCTCATCGGGACTGGTAAAGGAATTAATAGGATGGAACGAAGATATCAGCGGGAAGGATGTTATTGTGCTTGAAGATATTGTGGATACAGGAGCCACTCTCGAGCGCGTTCTTGATGAAATAAAAATAAGGAAGGCATGTTCAGTTAAAGTTGCAACCCTGCTGCTAAAGCCGGAAGCCTGCAAAAAAGACATACCGGTCGATTATGTTGGCTTTAAAATCCCGAATAACTACGTGGTAGGATACGGCCTTGATTATGAGGGTTATGCACGAAACCTGCCAGCAATATACAAAATGGTTGAATAATAAATCTTTAAAAAAGCTTTTTAAAACTATGGTGAACTTCTTGATTTTTGGACCTCCGGGTTCCGGGAAAGGAACCCAGTCGGTACGGCTTGCCGAAAAATTTAACCTGCTTCATCTTTCAACCGGCGACATGCTGAGGGCCGAGATAGCTGCAGGTACGGAGCTCGGCAGGCGTATGAGCGCAATAATGGCAAAAGGCGAACTTGTACCGGATGAAGTAGTTATCGAAATGATTGCATCAAAAATTGATGGTGCAAAGGGTTATGCAGGATTTCTGTACGATGGATTCCCGAGAACCGTTGCACAGGCGGTTGCCCTGGAAAAGATGCTTAATCAGAGAGGCATGAAAATAGACTGCATGCTGGTTCTGGAGGTTGACAGGGATGAACTGGTTAAAAGGCTTGTATTAAGGGCAGAACAATCGGGCAGACCGGATGACAAAGACCCTGCTGTGATTGATAACAGAATAGAAGTATACAGGGAAAAAACTGAACCAATAATAAATTATTTCAGGGGAAAGGGTATATATCAGCCGGTTAATGGCGTGGGAGATATTGAAGATATTTTTCGGAGGCTTTCGGATATCGTGGTGAAATACCTGAATTAGAGTCCCGGATAACATATTTTTCCCTTGCTGGTTTCTCAAAGGCAATGGCTATGGCTGAATCTAATTTTGTTGATTATGTTAAGATTTTTTGCCGCTCCGGCAGGGGAGGTGCAGGTTCTGCACATTTTCGCAGGGAAAAGTTTGTTCCCAAAGGCGGACCAGATGGAGGAGACGGAGGAAGGGGCGGACATGTTATTCTCAGGGGAAACGAGCATCTATGGACGCTTCTTCATCTGAAATACCACCGCCATTTTTTTGCCGGTAACGGCGAACCGGGAGGTAAACAGCAAAGCACTGGAGCATCAGGCAAAGATATGGTGATAGAAGTACCACTCGGCACCGTGGTCAAAAATGCTGAAACAGGAGAAGTTCTGTTCGAAATTACAAGGCACAACGAGGAAAAAATTCTTCTTTACGGCGGAAGAGGTGGCCTCGGGAACGTGCATTTCAAGTCCCCGACCAATCAGACGCCCCGTTATGCTCAGCCCGGAGAACCCGGTACAGAGGCTACCGTAATCCTTGAATTAAAAATACTTGCCGATGTCGGCCTTGTAGGCTTCCCGAATGCCGGAAAATCAACACTTCTTTCGGTGGTAACAGCGGCTAAACCCAGAATAGCCGACTACCCTTTTACTACCTTAGAGCCAAATCTCGGAATAGTGAAATACCGGGATGGCAAGTCATTTGTAATGGCCGATATTCCGGGTATAATAGAGGGAGCCCATGAGGGCAGGGGCCTCGGCCTCAGATTCCTGCGGCACATTGAAAGAAATTCAGTACTTTTGTTTATGGTGCCTGCTGATTCAGGAAACATTAAGGCAGAATATGAGATACTTCTGAAAGAACTTCAGTTCTATAATCCTGAACTGCTGCATAAGAAAAGAGTCCTCGCAATATCAAAGTCGGATCTCATAAACGAAGAAATCAAAAGGGAATTAAGCAAAAACCTGCCTGATATGCCATGGGTTTACATTTCTTCAGTTACAGGTGAGGGCATCGATAAACTGAAAGATTTATTGTGGAAAGTTCTTAATTCATAATCTCATGCTTGAACAACTCGACCGTCAGCTTTTCCTTTTCATTAATTCATTGAACTCTCCCTTCTGGGACAATATTATGTTTATTATAAGTGCGAAACTGACATGGGTGCCTCTTTACCTTGCTGTGATCTGGGCATTATGGTTGAAATACAGGAGAAAACTTCTGATAATACTGCTGTTTGTTATTATGGCCGTAACACTTAGCGACAGACTTTCGGTAGCTGTCAAGAATACTGTTAAACGTCCCAGGCCATGTCATGAGAAAACACTTGAAGGAATAGTTCATATCGTAAAAGGAAAATGCGGCGGAGAGTATGGATTTGTCTCCTCGCACGCCTCCAATGCATTCATGGTGGCACTCTTCAGTCTTTTGCTCATAAGAAAAAAATGGTACACTGTATCAATAATAATCTGGGCGCTGGTAGTGGGCTACAGCAGAATATATCTGGGGGTTCATTACCCGGGAGACGTGGTGGCAGGCTCAATGCTGGGTGCCCTTGCAGGATGGTTTACAGTGTTTCTTTATAAGGTAATTGACCGTAAATATCTTCAGAAATCTGAATATTTCGGCCGGCATTAAATAATCCGGAATAAATGTCAGGTGCAGTTCTTGAAACATACGACCCTTTCTTTAACCTTGCCGTCGAGGATTATCTTTTGCACAACAGCAACGAAGAATATTGCCTTATTTATATCAACAACCCATCTGTTATTTCAGGAAGACACCAGGTTATTTACCGTGAAATAAATTTCTTCGCCGCTGAAAATCTTGGTATTCCTGTTATCCGCAGAATCTCGGGTGGTGGGACTGTTTATCACGACAGGGAAAACCTCAATTATTCGGTCATACGCAATTCAGCAAAAGGTATGCAGGTGGATTTCGTCCGGCATACACGACCGGTGATTGAATTTCTGAACGGGGAAGGAATACCTGCTGTGCTGAGCGGAAAAAGTGACATTACGGTTAACGGATTAAAAGTTTCGGGAAATGCTGAGCATGTTTTCAGGGATAGAGTGCTTCACCACGGTACCCTGCTTTTCGAAACTTCACTCGAAAAAATGAACCTTTTACTGAGGAGCACGGCCGGAGGCTATTCCACAAATGCAATAAGCTCAAACAGAATGCAGGTAATGAATCTGAAGGGAAGAATCAGAAACATAGAAAATGCCGGGGAACTTGCATTTAAATTGTTTGACTTCATGAATGAATATTACAACGGTATTGAAAAATTTGAACTTACTGCAGATGAATTGCAGGAGATTAACCGGCTTTCTGAAACTAAATACAGGAGCTGGGAATGGAATCATGGATTTTCTCCGGCGTATGATTTTAAAGGATATTTCGAAGCTTACGGCATAACCCATGTGGTCAGAATGTTTGTAAAAGACGGTATAATATGGAAATGCACAATTGAAGGTTCGGACATAATGGCTGCAGTTGCAAAGAATCTTATAGGCTGCCGCCATATGTTTCATGATATCCGGAATTTATTCGCATCGGAAAACATAATGATTGATGACAGTGAAATTTTAAAATTATTTTGAGTGGCCTGCACAACCCGTTTAATTAATCACCAGTTGCAGAGAGATTACCGGAGATACAATTTGCCTGACGATGCAGAATTAAATCAGAGTACCGATGCCTTACAGTGAGTTATACAGAAGAATTTTATACAAGATGGGATATTACTCCTATCAGGAAGGGTTGATTTACCGGCATTTGAAACAAAAGGGCGGCTGGGATTCACACTTAAGTAACTGCAGGAGTTTTATCCTCAAAGCTGCAGATCTGCTAAAACCCCGTAAAGTAACTGTGCTCGGGAGCGGATGGCTTCTGGACTTCCCCTTGGCAGAGATGCTGGAAAGAGATATTGAAATTATCCTCATTGATATTGTCCATCCCCCTGAAGTCAAAAAACAACTTGAAGGAATTGAAAGGGTCAGAATTGCTGAGGCCGACCTTACAGGCGGGCTTATTGCGGAAATATGGGAAAAGGCTGGCAGGTTACCTTTTTACAAAAAACTCCGTTCAACCGGCATTATTAACATTCCGGAATACCGGCCTGAAGATGAAGATCCGGGTATGGTTGTTTCCCTGAATCTACTCAGCCAGCTCGATATATTGCCTGTCAGACTCCTGAGAAAGAAATCATCAGTTCCGGAGGATGAATTGTTGAACTTCCGAAAAGAAGTTCAGCAGAAACACCTTGCTTTTCTGCTGAAGCATAGATCGGTATTAATAACTGATGTCAGGGAGATCTACAGTGACAGGAAAGGTCAATCTATTGAAGAACAAACTGTTGTAATTACCCTTCCTCCTGCAGAAGTCAAGGAAGAGTGGACATGGAATTTTGATTCCACCTTTAGTGACTATTATGGCAAAAAATCTGTTCTTGAGGTGGTTGCTATGGTTCTGTGAAATGGAGTTCAGTTATTTAACGCCGCACATGTACCTTTTTAAACATATTTTTTCTCAATTACGATATGATTTAATCAGGTAATAATTAATGTGATAAACGGTTGCCGGTTAATATTGTGGTTATAAATATGTCTGATTTGTTAAAAAAATAGTCTGAAACACCATTACATATCTTTTATCTTTGCGCAAAAATTCACCAGACATGACAGTCGGATATACCGAGGAGCATATCAGGACACTTGAATGGAAGGAGCACATAAGGCTGAGGCCGGGTATGTATATTGGAAAACTCGGCGACGGTTCGTCGCAGGATGACGGCATCTATGTACTCCTTAAAGAGGTAATGGACAACTCTGTTGATGAATACATGATGGGGTACGGCAGGGAGATAGACGTGACAATAGTTGACCGGGAGGTGAAGGTGCGCGACTATGGCCGCGGTATCCCACTTGGAAAAGTGCTTGATGCCGTGTCGAAAATGAACACCGGCGCAAAGTATGATTCGAAAGTGTTCAAGAAGTCTGTAGGACTCAACGGCATAGGCGTTAAGGCTGTAAATGCTCTTTCGAGCAGGTTTATCATCCGATCAATACGCGAAGGCCAGGTGAAAACCCTTGAGTTTTCCCGTGGCAACCTTGTTAAAGATGAACCTTTAAAACCCTGCAGCGAATCCGACGGAACCGAAGTTATCTTCATGCCTGACCCGGAAATGTTTGGTCATTACCACTACATTTCTGAATACGTTGATAACATGCTGAAGACTTATGTATACCTCAACTCAGGACTTGTTATCAACTTCAACGGAAACAGGTATTTTTCGAAAAACGGACTGGTTGATCTGCTTAATGATAACATGAACAAAGAAGGCCTCTATCCTGTAATTCATCTTAAAGGAGATGATATAGAGGTGGCCTTCACTCATGGGATGCAGTATGGAGAAGAATATTACAGTTTTGTCAACGGGCAGCATACCACACAGGGAGGTACACACCTTGCGGCTTTCAGGGAAGCAATAGTAAAAACAATCAGGGAGTTTTACAAAAAGGATTACGATCCTTCCGATATAAGGTCGTCAATAATTGCAGCTATCAGCGTAAAAATAGAAGAACCTGTTTTTGAATCGCAGACCAAAACAAAGCTTGGTTCGAAAGATATGGCTCCCGGCGGTCCGTCGGTACGTAATTTTGTGATGGAGTTTATTAAGAAAAATCTTGATGATTACCTGCATAAAAATCCAGAGACTGCCAGAATACTTCTGAAGAAGATTCAGGATTCTGAGAAGGAAAGAAAAGCCATTGCATCGGTACAGAAACTTGCCCGCGAAAGGGCCAGGAAGGTGAGTCTGCATAACAAAAAACTGAGGGATTGCAGGGTACACTATAACTCCAGTGAGCCCAATAAACTCAATTCGACCCTTTTCATCACAGAGGGTGACTCGGCAAGCGGGTCAATAACAAAATCACGCAACGTCGAAACACAGGCTGTTTTCAGCCTCAGGGGCAAGCCTCTCAACACATACGGACTGACTAAGAAGATAGTGTATGAAAACGAGGAATTCAACCTCCTTCAGGCTGCATTAAATATTGAGGATGGAATAGAAAACCTCAGATATAACAATATAGTAATTGCAACCGATGCCGATGTTGACGGTATGCATATACGGATGTTACTGCTGACATTCTTTATCCAGTTCTTCCCTGAACTTATAAGAAAAGGGCATCTTTACATCCTTCAGACTCCTCTTTTCAGGGTAAGAAACAATAAAGAAACAAGATACTGCTATACGGAAGAGGAAAAGAGGCAGGCTATAAAGGACCTTGGACCAAATCCCGAGATAACAAGGTTTAAAGGTCTCGGAGAAATATCGCCTGATGAATTCAGGCATTTTATCGGTAAAGACATGCGCCTTGAACCGGTCCGCATGAAAAGAGACGATACCGTGAACGGATTTCTCGAATTCTACATGGGAAAGAATACTCCTGAACGTCAGGATTTCATTATAGAAAATATGAGAATAGAAGAAGATATTGTTGAAGAAGAATTAATGAGGGAGTAAGAAATGAAAACCGCAGAAGAAAACTTCGATTTCACTGAATGGGAAGATGAAGGTATGAGCCAGAATCCTGAACAGGATTCATATTCTGCCTCACTTCATTCGGTTACTTCTCTCTCGGGAATGTTCCGCAACTGGTTTCTTGACTATGCTTCGTATGTTATTCTTGAAAGGGCAGTGCCACATCTGCTCGATGGTCTGAAGCCTGTTCAGCGCAGGATTCTTTACTCAATGAGGAGGATGGAAGACGGGCGGTACCATAAAGTGGCAAATATCATCGGTCATACCATGCAGTTCCATCCCCATGGAGATGTGTCAATAGGAGATGCACTGGTTCAGCTTGGCCAGAAAGAACTGCTTATAGATACCCAGGGAAACTGGGGCAACATTCTTACAGGCGACGGTGCGGCTGCACCGAGATATATTGAAGCCCGTCTTTCAAAGTTTGCGCTGGAGGTACTCTTTAACCCGAAAACTACTGAATGGAAACTGTCGTACGACGGCAGAAACAAAGAGCCTGTAACACTGCCTGTTAAATTCCCCCTTCTGCTTGCGCTGGGCACCGAAGGAATAGCTGTGGGACTCGCATCAAAAATACTTCCGCATAACTTCAACGAACTGATTGATGCAGCAATCGACTACCTGATGGGTAAGGATTTTGTAATTTATCCCGACTTCCCGACAGGCGGGCTGATTGATGTATCGAAATATAATGATGGACAAAGGGGAGGAATGGTAAGAATAAGGGCAAAAATAGAGAAACTCGATAAGAAAACGTTGGTTATAAGAGAAATACCTTATGGCAAAACCACCTCTGCACTGATCGACTCCATTATCAAGGCAAGTGAAAACGGCAAAATTAAAATCCGCAGGATTGATGATAATACTGCCGCAAATGTCGAAATCGTTATACACCTCATGCCGGGTGTTTCACCCGACCAGACAATAGACGCCCTTTACGCACTAACCGACTGTGAATATGCCATTTCACCTAACTCGTGTGTAATATTCGACAACAAGCCTTCATTCATGGGTGTGAGCGAAATGCTTCGCCGCTCGGTGGACCATACGGTGGAACTGCTGAAGGCTGAGCTGGTTATAAGGAAAGACGAACTTCTCGAAGAGTTGCACATGATGGCGCTCGAGAAGATTTTCATCGAGAAGAAAATATACCGCAACATTGAAAACTGTGAAACATGGGAATCAGTTCTGGAAACTATCGAAAAAGGTCTCGCCCCATATAAAAGGAACCTGCTGCGTGAGATCACCCAGGACGATATCATCAGACTTACTGAAATAAAAATCAAGAGAATTTCAAAATACGATTCCGCAAAAGCAGGCGAACAGATAAAAAAGATTGAATCGGAACTGGATGAGGTTAAAAACCACCTGAATAATATTATTCCCTATACAGTAAACTATTTCAGGCAGATCAAAAAGAAATACGGCAAGGGAAGGGAAAGGAAGACCGAGATAAGGAATTTTGATACTATTGAGGCTGCAAAGGTTGTGGCTGATAATGCCAGACTATATGCCAACTTCAGGGAGGGATTTATAGGCACCTCACTAAAAAAGGATGAGTTTGTATGTGAATGCTCCGATATTGATGACATAATTGTAATAAGAAGAAACGGAACATACCTTGTCACAAAAGTTGCAGAAAAGGTATTTGTAGGGCCGGACATTATCCATGCGGCAGTATTTCATAGAAATGACTACAGAACCATATACAACATAATGTACCAGGATGGTAAAGATGGCAAACTGCTGGCAAAAAGATGTGCCATAACAGGTATCACACGCGACAGGGAATATAACCTTACAAGAGGGAAACCCGGTACAAAGATTATGTATCTGAGTGCCAACCGTAACGGTGAGGCTGAGGTTGTAAAGGTATTTCACAGGCCACGGCCCAGACTTAAAAAAGCCGTTATTGAGTATGATTTCAGCAAGCTTGACATCAAAGGAAAAAACGCCATAGGAAACATTGTAACCAGATTACCTGTTCAGAAAGTTGTGTTGAAAGAAAAAGGCGTTTCAACCCTCGGCGGCAGAAAAATATGGTTCGACGACACCGTTCTGAGGCTTAACGCCGACGGCAGAGGAAAATTGCTGGGAGAATTTTCGGGAGAGGATAAAATACTTGTTATAACCAGAAGCGGGCGTTTTAGAACTACTGATTTTGACCTTTCAAATCATTTTGAGGACGACCTGCTGCTGATAGAAAAGTTCCGGCCCGAAACCGTATATTCAGCAATCTACTGGGATGCAGATCTAAAATATTATTACGTCAAGCGCTTCATGGTTGAGGAAACTGAAAAACCACTCAGTTTCATCGGCGATAATCCTGAATCAAAACTCGTAAGCCTTACTGAAGTTCAATATCCACGCTTTGAAGTAAAATTCGGCGGGAAACATAAAGGACGGAAAAACGAAATCGTTGAAGTGGCAAAATTCATCGGTGTAAAAAGTTATAAGGCAAGAGGTAAAAGACTAACAAGTTATGTGGTCGAAAATATCCAGGAGCTGGAACCTGTAATAAAGAAGGAGGGCCAGCTGCCACAACAGCCCGGTGAAGATAAAGAAGTTGAAAAGACTATAATCAAGGATACATACTCCGACCCTGCCCAGATGAAGCTCGAACTTTGAACGATGCCTGACAAGATATATCTGATAGGTTTCATGGGATCCGGCAAGACTACTGCGGGCAGAAAACTTGCTTCAGTAACAGGGTGGGATTTCATTGACCTTGATCGGGAAATCGAAAGAAAGGAAGGAAAATCAATCCCTCAGATTTTCTCGCTGTACGGTGAAGATTACTTCAGAAAGACCGAGGCAGAAACACTCCGGAACCTTAACATACTGAAAGATTCAGTAATAGCTACCGGAGGAGGAGCACCCTGCTTTT
>Ga0123519_10013153_pt1 | contig 11932 bp, 11 predicted proteins | sample YelNatPaOPRAMG02_FD_87396 | JGI IMG/M metagenome (GOLD analysis project Ga0123519, IMG submission 87396) | Hot spring microbial communities from Yellowstone National Park - Yellowstone National Park OP-RAMG-02 (version 2) | ecosystem: Environmental > Aquatic > Thermal springs > Hot (42-90C) ... | reverse complement strand
TGAGGCACCTGGGGCCCGGCGGCCGCTGGGAGGGGGTGCGGGCCCAGTGCCTCCAGGCCGAACCGGTGGAGGAGGGGAAGGCCATCCAGCCCAGGCAGTGGGCGCAACGGTTTCTGCGGAGGGAGCAGGCGGCTTCCTCCGAAGCGTCGGCCGCGTCTCCCAGGTGAACTGCACGCACAGAGGAGGTGATGGGAACATGCAGTCGGAGATCTGGTTGAGGGAGGATGTCCTGAACGCCCTTCGGGCAGTGGCAGAGGCTGGCATGGCCTCGGCCCTGGCGGTTTCGGCACCGGATTCGCCCTTCGGGCAGGGGTACCGGCAGGGGTTCCTCGTCGCCCTCACGGCCGTGGGCGCAGCCTTCGGGCTGCAGACTTCCCTGGCCCCCTTCCTGCGGCTCGGCGAATCCCCAGACGGATCGGAGGTGAACTCGTGGAACGCCTCAAGCGTATCGCTGTGATCGGCCTGGTGGCCTTCAGCGCCACCTTGAGCGTCCTCGTGCTGAAGGAACTCAGCACAGACGCCACAGCCATGCTCATCGGGGTCGGCTTCGGGTTCCTCTCCAGCCTGCCCCTGGGCATCGGCCTCCTCATCTGGTCCCTGCGCACGGCGAACGCCGAGAAAGCCCGCGCCGAGCGCCCCTCCAACGCGCCGGTCATCATCGTCACGGGGGGAGCGCAAGCCCTCCCCAACGCGTGGGACGGAGGCCCCATGTGGGCCCCGCCCAGGGAGTTCCTGGAAGCCCCGGGCGTTACCTACCGGGTCCTGGGCGAACCTGGGGAAGAGGCTGGCCCAGCCTGGGGAGGCAGCGTGGTGGAGGGCTCTTGGCCTTCCAAAGGAGGGCAAGCATGGTGAGGGGAAAGGCTCTCGGGACACGGTGCTATCGCCAGGTGCCGCAGGCTAAGGCGTGGATCCGCCGCAGGCTGCGGAAGGCAGCGCGGGCCCTGGGGCAGGGGGGACTCAGGGGCGAGGATTGGGCCCTCCTGGCCGTGGCCCTCGGTGTAGCCCTGCTGGTGGTCGGAGGGAGGTAGCCCCATGAAGGCTCGGAGGATGCGGGTGGGCTGGATGTGGTTTGACGATGACACGAGGGCCTCTCTGGAGGAGAAGGTGCGCCGGGCAGCCCTGCGCTACCAGCAGAAGTTCGGGCGCCGCCCCAACGCGTGCTGCGTGCACCCCTCTCTCCTACCGGACGGCCGCGACGAGGTCTGGTGCGGCTCGGTGCGGATCATCCCCCTCTCCAACGTGCTGCCCCACCACTTCTGGCTCGGCGTGATGGAAGACGACGAGGTGGCTTGAGGACGCGGACGGACCTCACCCGCCCCCTTACCCTCTCCCTCTCCGCATGCGGAGAGGGAGAGGGTGGCCGCAGGCCGGGGGAGGGTGAGGCCCGTAGCCTGTAGGGGCCATTCATGAATGGCCCCTACAAACCTCTCTCTCCCTTCTCCGATCCCCCGAGAAGCGGGTAGGCACTTCGCCGCCGCTTTGACAAACCCCAGAACTTCCGCTATAATTTCCATTGCATTCCTCACATGGTAGCCCGTTCGGTGGCCCAACAGGGGCATCGCCAGCACCCTGCATCCGACGGAGACGCTCTGCCAGGCAACGCAGCCTCATTCCAGGGCACACGGCTCGGACGATCTTGAGGGCTCCAGAGCCCTTGAGGTCAGATGGGGAAAGGGGGTGGTCCAGGCCCGGAAAACGCTGCGCCTTCTCGTGCCCCCACGCGCGGGATGGCCTTCCGCGCCAGGCGGGGATAGTCGCTTTACCCACGGACATTGGGAGGAGGAAAGGTATGAAAGCCCTGAAGTCCCTCAGTCTGCTCGTGGTGGTTGCCCTGTTCGCCACCTTGCTGGCGGGGTGCGCGCCGGCAGCCACGCCCACGCCGGCCCCGGCCAAACCGACGGAGGCTCCGCCGACGCCTGTCCCGCCATCGCCGACGCCTGTCCCGCCAACCCCCACGCCTGTCCCGCCGACCCCGACGCCCGTCCCGCCGACTCCGACGCCGGCTCCCCAGGTCAAGAAGTTCGTCATCGCTACCGATGCCTCGTTCCCGCCCATGGAGTTCGTGGACGAGAACAAGAACATCGTGGGCTTTGACATTGACCTGATGAACGCCATCGCCCAGGAAATGGGGTTTGAGGTGGAGTTCAAGAACACGGCCTGGGACGGCATCTTCGCCGGCCTTGAGGGCGGCGAGTACGACGCCATCCTCTCGTCCGTGACCATCACCGACGAGCGGAAGCAGAAGTACGACTTCTCCGACCCCTACATCAACGCTGGCCAGGCGGTGGTGGTGCGGGCCGACGAGACCCGGATCAAAAGCGACAAGGACCTGCCGGGCAAGGTGGTGGGCGCGCAGATCGGCACCACGGGGGCTTTCGCCGTGGAGAAGATCCAAGGCGCCACCCTCAAGGAGTACGACACCATTGACCTGGCCCTGCTGGACCTGGTCAACGGCAACATTGACGCCGTGGTGGTGGATACCCCCGTCGCCGCCGACTACGCCCTGGCTTCCGAGACCTTCAAGGGCAAACTGAAGATCGTGGGCGAGCCCTTCACCGAGGAGTACTACGGCCTGGTGGTGCGCAAGGGCGAGACCGAACTCCTGAAACTTTTCAACGAGGGGCTCAAGAAGGTCCGGGCATCGGGCAAATACGATGAGATCTACGCCAAGTGGATCACCGGCGGCGCCATGGTCAAGCCCGTGGAGGACGTCTGCGCTGGCGCCCAGAACTTCAAGGGGATTGAGGCCCTGGACGACTACACCGTCAAGATCAGCCTCTGCCGGCCCGACCCCGCCCTGCCCTTCAAGGTGGCGTTCGGCTCCCTGGCCATCCACAGCCCGGCCAACCTGGAGAAGTACGGCGGTGGCGGCGACCTGGGCATGAACCCGGTGGGCACCGGCCCCTACAAACTGGTGGAGTGGGTGCGGGACGACCACATCACCCTGGAGGCCAACCCGGACTACTGGGGTGAGCCGGCCAAGATCAAGACCCTGGTCATGCGCCCCATCCCCGAGGCCGCGGCCCGCTTCCTGGAACTCCAGGCCGGCACGGTGGACGTCATCAACAACCTGGGCACCGACGACTTCCCCGCCGCCAAGGCCAATCCCAACCTCCAGGTGCTGGAGCGGCCCCCGCTCAACATCGGCTACCTGTGGATGCAGCGGAACATCAAGCCCTTTGACGACGAGCGGGTGCGCCAGGCCGTGGGCATGTGCGTGGACCGCGAGGCGCTGGTGAAGGCCTTCTACCCGCCGGCCTCCCTGGTGGCCGAGCAGTTCCTGCCGCCCGGCATGTTCGGCTACACCAAGGGCCTCAAGTGGTACGACCGCGACGTGGAGAAGGCCAAGGCGCTCCTGGCCGAGGCCGGCTACCCGAACGGCTTTGAGACCCGCCTGAGCCTGCGGGATGTGGTGCGCGGCTACCTGCCCGAGCCCACCAAGGTGGCCGAGGCTATCCAGGCCCAACTGGCCGAGTGCGGCATCAAGGTCACCATCAACGTCATGGAGTCCGGCGCCTTCCTGGATGCAGCCGCGGCCGGCGAACTGGAGATGGGCCTCCTCGGCTGGCTGGCCGACTACCCCGACCCCACCAACTTCCTGGACTTCCACTTCACGGGGACCGGCTCGGGCAAGCAGTTCGGCGATCCCTTCCCCGACATCGTGGAGCGCCTGAACAAGGCCGCCACCATCTCGGACCAGGCCCAGCGGCAGAAACTGTACGATGAGGTCAACGCCCTCATCAAGCAGCACGTGCCGATGGTGCCCATCGCCCACGGCGGCTCGGCCCTGGCGGCCAAGAAGGAAGTGCAGGGCCTCCTGGCCAGCCCCCTGAACCAGGAAGTCTACGCCGTCGTCACCATGGCTGGCGCTGACCGCCTGGTCTACGCCAAGAACGGCGACGCCATCTCCCTGGACTGCACCGATGAGACCGACGGCGAGTCCTTTGAGGTCTGCACCCAGATCTTTGAGGGGCTGCTGGCCTTCAAGCCTGGGACCACGGAGGTGGTGCCCGCCCTGGCCGAGCGGTACGAGTCCAACCCCGACGCCACCGAGTGGACCTTCTACCTCCGCAAGGGGGTGAAGTTCCAGGATGGCACGCCCTTCAACGCCCAGGCGGTGGTGGTCAACTTCCTGCGCCAGTGGGACCCCAGCCACCCGCTGCACAAGGGGCGGACCGGCGAGTTCTACTACTGGACGGCCTTCTTCGGTGGCTTCAAGGGAGATTGAGGCTCCGAAGCGGAACGCGAGTGGAGGTGGGGGCTCTCCCCCACCTCCACCCCTGCTACGGACATGGGGGACCATAGGGATGGCGTACGGGCCGTCCTGGTCAGGCCTTTCCCCATGTCTGTGTCTATCCTTGGTGGCCTGAGGGGAGGGAGTGACCAAGTACATCCTGCGGCGCCTGGTGATGCTCATCCCCGTCCTCCTGGGCATCTCCATCATCACCTTCTCCATGTTGCGCCTCATCCCAGGGGACCCTTGCCGCGTGATGCTGGGGGAGCGGGCCACGGCGGAGATGTGCGCGGCCTTCGCCGAACGCATGGGCCTGAACGACCCCATCTACGTGCAGTTCGGCCGCTACCTCTTCAACATCGTCCGGGGGGACCTGGGGACGTCCATCAAGACGGGGCAGCCGGTCACGGCCGAACTGATCCAGCGGCTGCCCATGACCTTTGAACTGACCCTGGCCAGCATGATCTTGGCCGTCACCCTGGGCATCCTGGCCGGCATCATCGCGGCCGTGCGCAACAACAGCGCGGTGGACCTGGCCACCATGGTCCTCGCGAACGTGGGCGTCTCCATGCCCATCTTCTGGCTGGGCCTCATCTTGATGTTCATCTTCGCCTTCAAGTTGGGGTGGCTTCCGCCCTCCGGGCGTTCCACGGTGGGGGTGGAGGTGGTCTCCCTCACCAGCCTGTGGAACCTGGGTGCGTCCACCCCCCGCGTTTTGTACGCCCTGGTGGATTTCCTTTCGGGCTTCCGCCTGCTGACGTCCCTCGTCACGGGCAACATGGCGGCCTTCTGGGACACGGTCAAGCACCTCATCCTGCCGGCGGCGGCCCTGGCCACCATCCCCACGGCCATCATCGCCCGCATGACCCGCTCCAGCCTCCTGGAGGTCCTCAACCAGGACTACATCCGCACGGCGCGGGCCAAGGGGCTGACGCCCCGTCTGGTCCTCTGGCGGCACGCCCTGAAGAACGCCATGCTGCCCATCGTCACCGTCATCGGCCTGGAGGTGGGGTACCTCCTCGGCGGGGCGTTCCTCACGGAGACGGTCTTCTCCCTGCCCGGGGTGGGGCGCCTGATGGTGGACCGCATCCTGGCCCGGGACTACCCGGTGGTCCAGGGGGCGGTGCTGGTCATCGCCACCATCTTCGTCTTCGTCAACCTCGTTGTGGACCTGACCTATGCCTGGCTTGATCCGCGGATCCGACTGGAATAGGGAAGATGGCCCAGACTGAAGCGGTAGAACCGAGAGCCGCGCTCTTCCGGGAGTCGGGTTTGAGCCAGCGGGTGCGCACCCCGACGGGGGATGCCATCCGCCACCTGGTCCGCAACCCGGTGGCCATCGGCGGCATGGCCATCCTGGGGATGTTCCTGCTCCTGGCGCTCCTGGCGCCCGTGGTCGCGCCCTACGATCCCCTCGCCCAGGACCTCATCCACCGCAACGCCCCGCCCAGCCGCGAGCACTGGATGGGCTTGGATGCCCTAGGGCGCGATGTGCTGAGCCGGGTGATCTACGGCACCCGGGTCTCCCTCTTCATCGGGTTCTTCACCGTGGGGGCGGCGGTGGTGGTGGGAGCCCTGGTGGGCGCTGTGGCCGCCTACTTCGGCCGGCAGGTGGATAACATCCTCATGCGCATCATGGACGTGATGCTGGCCTTCCCCAGCCTGCTTTTGGCCATCGCCGTGGTGGCCATCCTGGGGCCGGGGCTCATCAACGCGCTCTACGCCATCGCCTTCGTCTCCATCCCCGTCTACGCCCGGGTGGTGCGGGCGAGCATCCTTTCCATCAAGGAACTGGACTACGTGATGGCGGCCCGGGCCCTGGGCGTGCCGCCAGCGCGCATCCTCTTCCGCACCGTGCTGCCCAACGCCCTGACGCCCCTCATCGTGCAGGGGACGTTGGGCATCGCCACGGCTATCCTGGACGCGGCAGCCCTGAGTTTCATCGGCCTGGGGGCCCAGCCGCCGGTCCCCGAATGGGGCCTGATGCTGGCCCAGCACCGCAACCTGGTCTTCACCGCGCCGCACACGGTCTTCTTCCCGGGACTGGCCATCATGCTCACGGTGATGGGGTTCAACTTGCTGGGCGACGGCCTGCGGGACGCTCTGGACCCGCGGCTGAGGTCGTAAAGGAGAGGGGGCATGGAAAAGACTGCCCGTAGCGACGTGGCGGAGAAGGCTTGGCCGGAGGAGGTGAAGCCGAAAGGGTTCTCGCGCCTGGCCGCCGTGGACACCTGGTGGGTATTGGTGGTGGCGGTCCTGGTCCTCATCGTGGGCCTGGTGCAGGGCAAGCCGAAGCCCTTCGGCGAGATCTTCACCTTCCTGTCCGACGGCATCCTCGTCACCCTGCGCCTGACGGTGGTCGCCTTCGCCTTCATTTTGCTGGTGGGGATGTTCGGAGGGCTGGGCCGCCTCTCGGGGAACCCCCTTATCAAAGGGCTGGCCTCCCTGTACGTGGAAGTCATCCGCGGCATCCCCCTCCTGGTGCAGCTCCTGTTCATCTGGTTCGCCCTGCCCCAGGTGCTGGGGAACGTGGGGAATGCGCTCATGGGCTCGGTGCCGTCCTTGGGCCAGTGGCTCGTCAACCTGAAACTCAGCCCCTTCGCCGCGGCGGTGCTGGGGTTCACCATCTGCTACGGAGCCTACATGTCCGAGATCTTCCGGGCGGGCATCCAGTCCATCCACAAGGGGCAGATGGAGGCGGCGCGCTCCCTGGGGATGACCTACGTGCAGGCCATGCGCTACGTCATCCTGCCCCAGGCGGTGCGGGTCATCCTGCCGCCGGTGGGGAACGAGTTCGTCTCCCTCCTCAAGGATTCCTCCCTGGTCTCGGTGCTGGCCGTGCCGGACCTGACGCGCCGGGGCCGGGAGTACATGGCGCGGACCTTCCTGAGTTTTGAGACCTGGGCCATGGTGGCGCTCATCTACCTGGTGCTCACCCTCACCTTCACCCGCATCGTGGCCTACATAGAGCGCCGCTGGTCCGTGGGACGGTGAGGGGAAGCGATGGCAGAGCCGATCATTCAGGTTCGGGATGTGCACAAGAGTTTCGGGCGGGTGCGGGCCCTGCGGGGCGTGAGTTTTGACGTCTACCGCGGCGAGGTGGTGGTCATCATCGGTCCCAGCGGCTCGGGGAAGTCCACCCTGCTCAGGTGCATCAACCACCTGGAGAAGCCGGATGCCGGCACCATCATCGTGGATGGCATCCCGGTGGACGACGAGAGGACCAACATCAACAAGGTGCGGGCCGAGGTGGGGATGGTCTTCCAGTCCTTCAACCTCTTCCCGCACCTGACGGCGCTGGAGAACGTGATGCTGGCCCAGCGGGTGGTGCGCAAGCGTTCGGCGGAGGAGGCGGAGCGCATCGCCCGGGAGGAACTGGCCAAGGTGGGCATCCCGGAGAAGGCCGACTCGTACCCCAGCCAACTCTCCGGGGGGCAGCAGCAGCGGGTGGCCATCGCCCGGGCCCTGGCCATGCAGCCCAAGATCATGCTCTTTGACGAGCCCACCAGCGCGCTGGACCCGGAGATGATTAAGGAAGTGCTGGATGTGATGCTGCAACTGGCCCGGGAGGGGATGACCATGGTGGTGGTCTCCCACGAGATGGGGTTTGTGCGGGCCGCAGCGGACCGCATCCTCTTCATGGACGAGGGGCAGATCATAGAAGAGACGACCCCGGAACTCCTCTTCACCGCGCCCAAGCACGAGCGGACCAAGCAGTTCCTGAGCAAGATCCTGCATTAGTGGTAGCCGCCGCTTGAAATCGGGGCTCACGCCGGGCGTGGGCCTGCGCCGACGCCCGAAAGGCAATGCCGGGGCACTTTCCGCTCCCCTTACCCTCTGCTGCCGAGGTGTAGAAGGGGTGGAAGCGGCGCAGCGGTGGGGCTGCGAGCCCCCGCCCGTTTGACAGCCCGGCGTTTCTGAGTATAATAGGGCCACAACTGCATATTGCCGCGCAGGGGTTGCCCAAGGCCCGGATGCCTGGGCAGGTAACGAGCGAAGCCGGTGCAAGTCCGGCGCTGTCCCGCAACTGTAACCTGGCAGGTGGCAAACGGCGTATAGCGAATGGCTTATAGCCATAAGCCATATGCCATCAGCCATTCGCTATCGGCCATACACCATCAGCCATTGGGCCATCGGCCAGGAAGCCAGGTCGCCCGCCTCTGCGTCGCTCTGGAGCCTTCGAGAGAAAGGTGTCAAGAGCCAAGCCGGGCAAGGGACCCCCTCCTCTCGAGGAGGGGTTTTTGTTGCTCTCTCCTCAGCCACCCTTCTCCCCTTCTCCCTCAGGGCCCTCTCAGGGTTCTCTGCACGCCCCTTGGCCCAAGGCACACCCGATCCGAAGGCGGATGGCGGATGGCCTATGGCGGATGGCCTATGGCGGATGGCTTATAGCGGATGGCCTATGGCGGATGGCTTATGGCGGATAGTCTATGGCGGGCGCGCTGCTATCGGCCATAAGCCATAGGCTATCGGCCATATGCCATAGGCTATCAGCCATAAGCCATAGGCTACCATAGGCTATACGCCATAGGCTGTACGCCACAACCCATATGCTCAAGGAGGTGGACCGATGTCACGCACTGCATGGAAGGTTGGCCTTGCCGGAGCGTTGCTCCTGGCCCTCGCCCTGGCTGTTGCCCCGTCGGCCGGCGCTGGAACCCCCGTCCTGCCGGCGGAGCACCCCATCCGGAGCGCCCTGGACTGGCTGGGCACCCAACAGGGACCCGACGGCGGTTTCGCGAACCCTGGCACCACCTGCGATGTGGTCTTCGCCCTGGCCAGCGCGGGCCACAACCCCGCTGCGTGGCGGCCGACGCCCCTCGGCCCTTCCGCCATGGACTACCTGGCCAGCCACACCGCAGCCTACGCCACCGGTGCCGCCCAGACCGGCAAACTCATCCTCGCCGTCGTCGCTGCCGGCCAGGACCCGACGCACTTCGGGGGCATGGACCTCCTGGCCCACCTGCGGTCCTTTGGGGATGGGGCCGGCGCTTACGGCGCGGGCGCGATGGACCAGGCCTGGGCCCTCCTGGCCCTCAGGGCCGCCGGAGAAAAGGTGACGGAGGCGGAACGGGCTGTCCTGCGCTCGTACCAGCAGGCGAACGGGGGCTGGGAGGGGGCCCCGGGCTGGGGCACCGATACCAACACCACCGCCCTGGCGATCCAGGCGCTCCTGGCTGCGGGCGAGGCCCCCACATCCAAAGCCGTGCAGGCGGCCCGGGCCCACCTCCTGGAGCAACAGAACGACGACGGCGGCTTCCCCTACACCAAGCCCTCGCCCTGGGGGTCTGACTCCGATGCTGACTCCACGGCCTACGTGCTGCAGGCCCTCCTGGCGCTGGGCGAGGAGCCCACGGCGAAGCCCTGGTGGCGGGGGCCGGGGAGCGACCCAGTGGCCGCGCTCCTGCGCTTCCAGGTCGCCTCGGGCGCGTTTGAATGGCAGCCCGGCTTCGGCGAGAACCTTCTGGCCACGGCCCAGGCCATCCCCGCTCTGGCAGGCAAGTCCTTCCCCCTGCCGGCCGGCCAGTGGCCGGAGGCGGAAGTCCGCATCCCCGCGCTGCACCTTGGGCCGGCCCCTGCGCTGGCCCGCGGGAACCTGGTGACCTGCGTGGCCGCGCCGCCGGCCGTCTCGTGGGTCAAGGCCTACCGCCTGACGGCCGAGGGGGCCTGGGAGGACGTCAACCCGCGCGGGTGGAGCGCCGTCCGCAGCGACGGCTACCTCAAGGTGGACGGCCTGCCGGTGGATTACGCCACCTTCGGCGCGGCCGGCAACCCCTACCGCGTGGAACTGTGGGTCAACGGCCGGGTGGTCCGGAGGGTCGGGGTCTTCCACCAGGGACAGCCGGCCTTCCGCATCCGCCCCGAGGCCGACAGCCTGACCCCCTGGCCCTGCCCCATGACGGTGGAGTGAGGCCGGCATGGCGCGCAGGGACCAGGTCCTTCGGGGCGTGTGGACGCCTCTGGTCCTCGTTGCGCTGCTGGTGGGGCTCCTCGGGCTTCTCCCCCTCCGGGGGGTGGCAGAGGGGCCCCACCGGGCCGCGCTGGTGGTCGCCTTCGGCGAGGGGCAGGTGCAGGCGCGGTGCGTGGAGTTCGCCGAGGCCCAGGTCTCGGGGGCGGACCTCCTGCGCCGGTCCGGGCTGGCCGTGGTCCTGAACGAGACGCAGGGCTTGGGCGCGGCGGTCTGCGCCATTGAGGGGGTGGGCTGTCAGTTCCCTGCCGAGGACTGCTTCTGCCAGTGCCGAGGGGCGGCGTGCCGCTACTGGACCTACTGGCGGTTGGAAGGCGGGAAGTGGGTCTACTCGGGCGTGGGGGCGAGCAGCCGCCTCCTCAGCGATGGCGACGCGGACGCCTGGGTCTGGGGCGACGGCAAGACGCCTCCGCCGCCCCTCACCTTTGCTGACGTCTGCCCGGGCGCTGGCGTGCTCTCCCCGCACCCGGCCACGCCCACGCCAGAGCCGGCTTCCCCGCCCGTGCCGACGGCCACGCCGGCGCGCGCCGCTTCTGCCACGCCGACGCCGTCCAGGCCCGCGCCGCCGATGCCCGCCCCCACAGGCGTACCGGAACCGACCTCCACGCAGCCGGCCCCTGCCACGGAGACAGCCACGCCCACGGCCACGTCCTCCCCCGCGCCCACCGCGCCCCCGACGGGAACCCCCATGCCGACGCCCACTCCGCCGGCAGCCGCACCCGCGCCGGACGCGCCAGAGTGGGGGCAGTACCTGGCCTTCGCGGGCATGGGTGTGGCCCTCGCGGGCGCGCTGGCCCTGGCCCGCCGCAAGAGAGGCTGAGGAGCGCCCATGCCTGGAGGTCGCTACCACACCCTGGCCTGGCTCCTCTGGCTGCTGGGGGCGGCGTCGCTGGCCCTCCTGAACCAGCAACCCCTCCTCCAGGTGCTCCTGTGCCTGGCGGTGGGGGCGGTCTTCCGCACCTGCGCGCCCCCCTCGGAGGCGCGCCAGGGGTGGAGCGCGTTCCTGCGGCTGGGCTTCTTCGCCTGGGCCATCGCCCTGGCCTTCAACCTGCTGAGCGTGCATGTCGGCCGCTATGTCCTCTTCCGGTTGCCCGAGGCCTGGCCCCTGGTGGGCGGCCCCATCACCCTGGAGGCGCTCCTCTACGGCCTGGCCTCCGGCGCGAGCCTCTTCGCCGTCCTCCTTGTCTTCGCCACCTTCAACGCCGTGGTGGACATGCACCGCCTCCTGCGGTGGGTGCCGGCGGGCCTTGCGGGGGCTGGCCTGGTGGTCTCCATCGCCATCACCTTCGTGCCGCAACTCCTCACCGCCTGGCGGGAGATCCGGGATGCCCAGCGGGTGCGCGGCCACCGGGTGCAAGGGCTGCGCGCCCTGGTCCCCCTGGTGGTGCCCCTGCTGACCATGGCCCTGGAGCGCTCCCTCACCCTGGCGGAATCTATGGAGGCGAGGGGGTTCAGCAGCGCGGCCCTCCCCGCCACCGGGTGGGCGCGGGGAGCGATCCCCGCCCTGACGGTCCTGGGGCTGGCCCTGGCCCTGGGAGGTCTGACCCTCCAGGCCCTGCGCCTGGCTGTGGGCCCCTGGGGGTGGCTTGGGGTCGCGGCGGGGTTGGGGTTGGCCCTGGGCGCGGTGGCGTGGCAAGGCCGGATGGCCCGCCGCAGCCGCTATTCCCGAGAGCGGTGGGGCCCCGCCGACACCTGGGTGGCGGCCGCGAGCGCGCTCTCCCTGGCCATCCTTG
>Ga0123519_10013150_pt1 | contig 11932 bp, 10 predicted proteins | sample YelNatPaOPRAMG02_FD_87396 | JGI IMG/M metagenome (GOLD analysis project Ga0123519, IMG submission 87396) | Hot spring microbial communities from Yellowstone National Park - Yellowstone National Park OP-RAMG-02 (version 2) | ecosystem: Environmental > Aquatic > Thermal springs > Hot (42-90C) ... | reverse complement strand
TGTAAAGACACGCCATGACATGTCTCTACATAAAATTTAACCAATCTCCCAATTCTCATTAATCTCTACTTATCTCTAGAAATTTCTACTTATCTCCATTTATCTCTATCTATCTCTATTTATCTCAAGATATCCTCTCTCCATTGGTTTCTCTTTCTATTTCCCATAACCGGTTGTACTTGGCTACCCTTTCTCCTCTTGATGGAGCGCCAAACTTTACAAGATCTGCTTGGACCGAAACCGCCAAATCAGCGAGGATAGTTTCATTAGTTTCTGAGGAAAGATGGGAGATAAGTGGGGTTAAATTGTTTTTTTTCGCCAAAGCAATAAATTCCATCGTCTCCAAAAGAGTCCCAATTTCACTTGGTTTAACCACCACCGCTGAGGCGGCTTTTTTATTAATCACCTCACGCAGTCTTTCTTTATTCCCAGATGTTAGTTTATCAGCCACCAAATAGATTTCTGGAGGTAAGTTTGAAGAAAGATATTGCCAATATTCAAAGTCATCAAAAGAAGCCGGATCTTCCAAAAGAAGAATCGGGTAATTTTTAATAATCAGTTTTAAAAAGGAAAAAAACTCCTCTTTTGTTTGCGGTTTTGGTCGATCTTTTATTACAAAATGGTTGTTTTTATAAAAATAAGAAGCGGAAACATCAATACCAAAAAAGATATCAAGTCCCAAAGGAATATGTTTTTGGTTAGCCGTTTCTTTAAGAAGTTCCAAAGCATCAAGATTACTTGATAAAAGCGGGGTAAAACCGCCTTCCATCCCCAAAGAAGGAATCGCCCCTTTTGAAACAATAATTGTTTTTAAAGTATGAAAAAACTCAACCGCCATCTGAAGACTTTGAGAAAAAGAAAAGCGTGAGGAAGGGATAATCTCAAATTCTTGAAAGTCAATCGCATTTTCACTGTGTTTGCCACCACTTATTAAATTAAAAACTGGAGTGGGCAGCTTTTTAATGGGAATTTTTTCGCCAACCACCTGACTATAAAATTGATTTAAATAAACATATAAAGGTAACGAAAAATCTTTTGCGGCCGCTTTGGCTAAAAGATAGGAAAGAAGAAGAGTAGTATTGGCACCAAGCGTTTGTTTATTTTTTGTTCCATCAGCTTTGATTAGCCAGCGTTCAATTGCTTCGTGCTTTTTTAATTCAACCCCATAAAGTTTTGGGGCAAGAAGGCTATTGATATAATAAGCTGCTTGCAATACTCCCTTTCCCAAAAACCGTTTTTCATCATTATCTTTTAGATGATAAGCAGAAAGTTTATTTGAAAAACTACTACTTGAGACTGAGGCTTCAACTTCAATCCCATTATCACAGATTAATCGACCAAAAAGAGTAGGAAAACCACTACTGTCTAAAATTTCAAAAGCAATGATTTTTTTAATTTTGGCCATGATTTTATTTTTTTAACTTTTACCCAATTTTTACTCTACTTTTTATACAGTTTTTTTTCAATCTCATAAACCAATTCTCTTGTTCTAAAAATTGCATCAACATTAACCGAAAGACTAGTAATGCCTTCTTCAACCAGTTTTTCTACAATTTGAGGATAATCAGAGGCTGCCTGACCACAAATTGATGAGGAAACACTATATTTTTTTGCGGCTTTGACTACTTTAAGCATTGTTTCCAAAACTACTGGATTTCTTTCATCATAAAGATAAGAAACCGCCTCATTATCTCGATCAACCCCCAAAAGCATCATCGTAAGATCATTACTGCCAATCGAGACGCCGTCAACCCCAATTTTTAAAAACTCCTCAATCGCCAAAGCGGCCGCCGGCACTTCCACCATCATAAAAAGTTTAAACTCAGGATAACTTAAGAAACCAAAATCTGAAATTATTTCTTTTATAGCAATAAGCTCCCAAGGAACCCTAACAAAAGGAATCATAAGATGCAGATTTCTAAATCCTCTTTCCCAAACATTGGCCAAAGCTTTTAGTTCCAAAAGAAAAACATCTTTATAAACTAAGTATCGAGATGCGCCTCGAAAGCCAAGCATGGGATTTTCCTCTTTTCCCTCAAACTCTTTCCCTCCCAAAAGATTGCGATACTCATTAGTTTTAAAGTCGGTGGCGCGGTAAATTACTGGGCGTGGATTAAAGGCATAAGCAAATTTTAAAAGATCGCTTGTTAATCTTTTTATAAACTCTTTTTCTTTTTTCTCAGCGATTACTTTTTTGGGATGGACGCCAATATTGGCCATCATAAACTCAGCTCGAAGAAGACCAACCCCATCAACATCCATTTTGGCCACTTTTTCTGCCTCATCCGGTTCAGCTAAATTGACATAGATTTTGGTTAATGTTTTTAAAGACCGATGGGTTTTTTCGGTTTTTTTCTTCATTGGGGTGACAACTTTTCCCAAAAAAACCTCACCCGTTTCGCCGTTGACTGTTACTACCTGGCCTTCTTTTAAAATTTTGGTTGCTTTTTCTGTGCCAACAACAGCGGGAATCCCAAGCTCACGAGAGACAATGGCGGCATGAGAAGTTCTTCCTCCTTTGTCGGTAATAATGGCGGCGGCTTTTCTCATTGCTGGTACATAATCAGGATTAGTTTGGGTAGCCACCAAAATATCTCCTTTTTCAATTTTATCAATCTCTTTGGGTGAGTGAAGGATTTTTACCGGACCAAAGGCAATTCCAAAGGAAGCTGGGGCGCCAATTAAGATAGGAATTTTTTCGATTGTTAAATTCAAATCTTTATCTTTTTCTTGTTTTTTTTGAGCAATAGTGGTTACCGGTCTTGCTTGAACGATAAAAACTTTTTTTCCTTCAATTGCCCACTCAATATCTTGAGGAAAGTAATAATGCTTTTCAATCTCTTTTACCAAAAGAGCCACTTTTATTATCTCTTCATCAGAAAGCTTTTGAAGATAACCTTCGGCTTTGGAGAGGGTAACTTCTTTATTTTTAATTCCTTTTTTTATAAGTTTTACCGTCTGCCGTTTTATCTCTTTTTTGATGATGGTAAAGTTTCTTTTATCAACCTCATAGTGGTCGGGGGTGACTTTTCCAGAAACTATGTATTCTCCCAGGCCAAAGATTGCTTCAATGACTATTTTATTTTTATCGTTGGTTACTGGATCAATCGAAAAAGCAATTCCTGATTTTTCCGACTGAACCATCCTTTGAACCACCACCGACAAAGCCACTTTAAAATGATCAAAGTTTTTAGTTTGTCGATAAAAAATAGCTCTTTCCGTAAAAAGAGAAGACCAACATTTTTTAATTGTCAAAAGAAGCTGAGCTTCTCCTTTGATATTTAAATAAGTTTCTTGTTGACCGGCAAAAGAGGCATCCGGTAAATCTTCGGCTGTCGCCGAAGAACGAACTGCAACTAAAGGTGGTTGATATAAGTTTTTAATTTTATAAGCGGCTAAATGCCAAAAAGTCAACGGTTTTCTCTCTTCTTTTAGGGAAAGATGATCGTAAAAATAAATAATTTTTTTTACTAAATTTTGAGGAATTTCCCCATCTTCAATAAGTTTTCTAATATGAGAGGAGGCTTGATGAAGTTCAACCGGATTTTCCACATTAACATGGAATAAAAAAGTTTTAATTTTGGGCATAAGATGGTTGTGATTTAAAAATTCGAAGTAAGCATTGGAGGTTAGAATAAAACCAAAAGGAATCGGCAAACCCGCTTGTGTCATTTCTCCTAAATTGGCTCCTTTTCCTCCAACCAAAGAAACATCATCTTTATCAATCTCATCAAACCAAACAATTAGTTTTTTTTGGGTCATATAGATTTAATATAAATAATTTTTGAAAAAGTATCAAGATTAAAAAAGTGTAATGTGAAACGTAAGACATAAAAGGTTAAACATTCAACTTTCAACATTAAACGTTATAAAGATACGAATAATGCGAATGACGCGAATAATGCGAATATGAAAGAGAGATAAATGGAGATAGGTAGAGATTAATGGAGATTGAAAGAGTGGGTTAATTTTAGGTAGAGACACGTCATGGCGTGTCTTTACAAAGATATTTTCCAAATATCCCGAGGTGCCGAATATATAACACCTCGGAGGTGTTAATTTCCCTAGGAGGTGTTAATTTCATATCATGTTTACTATAAGACTTTAATTACAAACCAACGATCGTGGGTTTATAATTAAAGTTTTTCTCATTAAAATTATGTTAGAATAACTTTTTGTTGATGGTGTTTTAAACGGATAAGTTGAATGAAAAGAGGTAAAAAGTTTTATAATTTTTTTTAAATATTTAATGGTTAATGTGTTTTTGACATTTAAATTCTAAATGATTATCATTTTATTATGTACGATTTGATTTCGGTTGGAACAATAAGCGTTGATTTATACTTTCTAGGAAAAAGTTTTACCTTCAAGGACAATCGTTTTGCTTTGGCTTTAGGAGGGAAATACCAGGCAGAAAATTTTTATCTTTCAGTGGGTGGTGGTGGGGCCAATGTCGCTATTGGCGTTGCCAAACACGGTTATAAGGTTGGTCTTTTGGGAAAAATCGGCAATAATCCTTTTAAAAAAATCATTGTTGACTATTTAAAAGATCATCAAATTTCTTTAAATCTAATTGATTTTGAAGACAACTATTATAATCTCTCAACCATTTTACTAACCCAAAAAGGAGAACGAACTATTCTTCATTACAGCACCCCTCATCAACATCTTTTTTCTTATACCAATCCTTTAATTGGATTAACCAAAACGAAAATGGTCTATCTTGGCAATCTACCTGAAGTTTCTTTAACCCAAAGAGTAAAATTTTTAAAGTTTTTAAAAAAACATAATATTGTGCGAATTGTCAACTTAGGTGTTTTTGATTGTCGTCGCCCTAAAAATCAAATCAAAGAAATTTTGGAAGAAGTTGATATTCTAATCGTCAACGGCCATGAGTTTTCGGAATTAGTCAAAGCCCAATACGCTGATATCCATTTTTATGAAGATGTAATTTCATGGTATATTCCCTATTTAAAAGAAAAAATTGTTGTTATCACTGATGGGGAAAAAGGAAGTTATGCCTATCATCAAGGAAAGGTTTTTTTTCAAAAAGCGCTAAAGCCAGCCAAAATTTTAGATACTACCGGTGCCGGTGATGGATTTACCGCGGGGTTTATTAGTGAGTTTTTAGCCTCAAAAGATTTAGTAAAATCATTAAAAAAAGGAGCGTTGTATGCCAGCTATATTTTGGGAAAAATTGGCGCCAATTAAAGAAAAATATGTTAAAAATCATTTGTGGTCAAAATACCATTGAAGCCTACCAATATTTTTTAGATGAAAAGAACCGCTTAAAAAAAGCGGGTTTTGAGGCAATTGAAATTGACCCCCAACAATTTGAAGAAATTATCTTTTGGCAAAAAGACAATCTTTCACTTTTTTCTCAAAAAAAAGCTTTTTTTACCCGAAATCTTAATAAAAAAATTAACAAAAAAAATGAAAAACAAAAAAAAATTATTGAAAAAATTATCGACGATGAGACTCTTATTTTAATTGATTTTGAAGAAGATTTAGAAAAACGAGAATTAAAAATTGCCGATAAAAAGGTAGAAGTCAAAGAATTTAAACTCCCAACCTCAATCTTTAATCTTTTAGATGATCTATATCCAAAAAATCTTAGTTCTTTTATCAAAAGTTTTACTCTTTTAAGTAAAAAAATTCCTGAAGAACTGATTTTTTACATGATTACCAAAAGAATCCGCCAGCTTTTACAAATAAAATTTAATCAGAAAATAGAAAACCTTCAATCTTGGCAGTTTAGAAAACTTAATTTTCAAGCAAAACTTTGGCCAAAAGAAAAACTAATTAAATTCTATGAAAGTCTTTTTAATATAGAAAAAAAGATTAAAACAGGAAGTACCCCTTTTGATTTAAAAGAATCGCTTGAATTATTATTTACTTATTTGTTATCATAAAAACCTATGATCAACCCAAATATTTTTAAATCCTATGATATCCGCGGTCTTTGGCCCAAGGATATTAACGAAAAAAATATCGATCAAATTGCCAAAGCCATTGCCAGTTTTTTGATCAAAAATCTTCAAAAAGAAAAATTAACTTTGGTTTTGGGTCGTGATATGCGTTTTTCTTCACCTATAATTTTTGAAAGAATAAAAAAAGTTTTTTTATCATATGGGACAACCATATATGATCTTGGCTTAGTTCCAACACCTACCGTTTACTTTTCCATCTTTCGTTTTAATGCCGATTTTGGCATTCAAATTTCCGCCTCTCACAATCCCAAAGAATACAATGGGATAAAAATTGCGGTAAAAGATGGAAAAAAATTAATTAAAGTAGGAAAAAATACCGGCATGAACGAAATCAAAGAAAGAGCATTAAATAATAACTTTATTAAGGCAAAAAGTAGCTTTTCTGGTCAAGTAATTGAAGTTTGGGATGCGGTTGATTTTGAAATTGAAGCTGCTTTTTCTGATTTAAAAATTAACAATTTAAAAAAATTAAAATTAATTGTTGATCCGGCCAACGCCATGGGGATTTTATACTTTAATAAACTAAAAGAAAAACTGCCGCTTAAGATTGAGATGATCAATGACTATTTAGATGGTAGTTTTCCCGCCCATCAAGCCGATCCTCTTCAGTTTGATTTGTGGCAAGATTTGCAGAAAAAAGTGGTTGAAAAAAAAGCGGATTTGGGGATTATGATTGATGGTGATGCCGATCGAATTTTTTTTGTTGATGAAAAAGGAAAAATTGTTCCGGCCACTTTAACCACCTCTTTAATCTTAGAAAAAATTTTTGCTTTAAAACCAAAAAGTAAAGTTTTGATTGATATCCGCTATATCTTAAATGTTAAAAACCAAGTTAAAAAGCTTGGTGGAATTTTGAGTATTTCTCCGGTTGGCCATGCTTTGATTACCAAACAACTAAACGAAGAAAAAGCGGTTTTTGCCGGTGAGTCTTCGGGTCATTATTACTTTGAAGAAATTGGCGGGGGAGAAAGTTCTATCCGCGTTGTTCTTTTGATTCTTCAGATTCTTTCGGAAAAAAATAAACCATTTTCAAAATTGAAAGAAGAAGTCAAAACCGCCCATGAATCGGGTGAAATTAATTTTATAAGAGAAGAAAATGTTTCTCCAAAAGAAATTTTGGAAAAAGTGGCTAAAAATTTTACCGATGGGGAGATTTCTTGGCTTGATGGATTGTCAGTTTCTTACGACAGATTACGTTTTAATATTCGTGCTTCCAATACCGAACCACTTCTGCGATTGAATGTTGAAGGCTTTGATAAAAAGGAGGTTGAGGAAAAAACCAAAAAATTAATCAATCTTCTTTTGTCTTTGGGTCTTAAAAAACACTAACTTTAAACTTAAAGAAAAATAAAAAGTGGTATAATAAAAATATTCTATGAATGAGACAGAAAAAATTGCGCTTTCACAATACACTTTAGCGTTAATTTCTGCCTTAAAATCGATAAAACCTCGTCCAAGACCCGATGAACTTTCCAAAATTGAAGTCTCCCAAACCGTTTCTTTTTTTGCCTTAGTTTATGAAAAAATGCGCAATGCGGTAGAATTTCGCGAGGATCATCTGATTCTGCGAGCGGCCATTGAAAGAATTTTAAAACGAAGACTAGCGATAAATCCAGAAGGTCACGATGAAGCGGAAAATCTTCTTCGGGAACTGCTTTGGGCGCGGTATTTTGATAATGGCAGTTTTGGCAAAGACGATGTTTTAAAAGTCCAAAAGATTATTGATACTTACTTGAAAGTAAGAAAAGAATTACTTATTGGTCGACCGTCAGAAATCCAATTTTATTTAAACGAGTTTATTTTTGATCTTTTAACTTCAGAAATTGAAGAAACCTTATCCCCCGAAAAAGCCCAAAAACAAGCAGCAAAAACTTTTTACATTTATCAAGTATTGCGAAAAAAAATAAAGATTGAAGAAATTAACGAAGCCCAAAAAGATGCTATTTTTTTGGCTGCCTTAGAAAAAGTTTTTCGAAAAAGTGATCGTTCCTACCAACGTTATCATCTTTTTATTACTTTTTATCAACCTTTAAGTGAGTATAGTAAAGAAGAATTGGAAAAACTAATTCCCAAACTTCCAGAGATTTTTAAACGGATTGATGAGTTTATTAAAAGCCCTTATATCGATATTCTTTCTAAATTTATTAAAAAAAATCTTCCTCCTTTTATTATCCTTTTTGATATTTTGGAAAAAAAGAGTAATGAAATTGAAAGTATCCTTACCGATCAAGAAAAACTAAAAAATACCGTTGATCTTCTTTGTCGAGAAAAGTATCAACAATTAGCAACCAAAATTCGCAATTTAGCCATCCGAGCTTTTATTTATATCTTTTTAACCAAAATGATTTTTGCCTTAATTTTAGAGTTTCCCTTGTCCAATTACTTTTATGGGGCAGCTGATTTTCGCTCTATTACTATAAACACTCTTTTTCCACCAATTTTAATGGCTTTAATTGTCCTTTCTTTCCAAATGCCTGATGAAGAAAATACCAAACGCATCTTTCAAAGATTAATTGAAATTATAAACAAAGATCAAACCTTTGAAAAAACCGTTTCTTTATTTACTAAAAAGAAAAAAATGAAAAAACCAATTTTAATTTTTGGTTTTACTGTTTTTTATTCGCTGACTTTTTTGATCACCTTTAGTTTAATCCATGAAGTTTTAACCCAGTTAAATTTTAACCTTATAAGCGAAGCCATTTTTATTTTTTTTGTTTCGGTGGTCACCTTTTTTTCTTATCGAATAAAACAATCAGTGAATGAGTTAAAACTTTCTGAAAAAGAAAGTGTTTTTACTCCTTTGGTTGATTTTTTCTTTATGCCCATTCTTTCTTTGGGAAAGTTTTTTAGTCAAGAAATTGCTAAACTCAACTTTTTTATCTTCCTTTTTGATTTTATCATTGAAGCCCCATTTAAACTTCTTTTTGAAATCATTGAAGAGTGGATTGCTTTTGTAAGAAAAAGGAAGGAGGAAATTATCTAAAAATTATTGCACAGAACGAGCGCTTTGTAGCTCTTGGGAAAGAGAATACTGCGTCCCTTTTTTCTTTGATAAGGCCAAAAAGAGTGAACCTCTCTTTTTCTTGCGTGAAATCATGGCTGAAAGCCAAGTTTTTGATTCGCCAATTTTTTGCCGAAGAGATTGAAGAATGCGAAGAACAATTTCCAAAAACCGGACATGATAAATCCCCGGTTTTTCCGGCAACTGTTCAACCGCAATGTGTTCAATTTCAGAAACTTGATTAAGAAGCGTTTTATCAGCTTTTTTAATAAGCTCTATTTCTTTTCTTATCTGTTCGACCAACTCTTTAATCTGTTTTTTTACCAACTCCCGCTCGTAATATTCTTGGTATGAAAATAAAGAAAATTCTTTTCTCATCGGCGCCGAAGATTGCTCTTTTTGTTGATTGATTTTTTTTTCACCAAAAGAAGAATAGTCAAAATCAAAAGGATTATTCTCGAAAGTCTCAGCCGGGTTTTTATAAGGAACTTTAGATTGACTTTTTTGATTTTGAGAAAGATTGAAAAAATTCATATTTTAATTTTACTATAAGTTAAGCAGATAATCAAGTGTTTTTTGTTTGCGAAGAATAGAGGCATAAAAATAGCTGTTTGCTTCCGCGTTTTTTCTTTCTTCAGGCGAAAGATTAACAAAAATTTTTTCAAGATCTTGTTTTTCTACAGTAATATTTTCCTTATCAGCAATTGCCAAAAGAATAAACTCTAACTTATATGTTTCTTCGATTTCTTTTCGATATTGTTCTTTTAGCTGTTCGACAGTAAGATTTTTTGATTTAAGATAGGCGTCAACGGTAAGACCAATTTTTTTGATATCATCTAATAATGACGCTAAGCGGTTACTAAGTTCTTCTTCAATTAAAAGATCAGAAATTTCACAAGGAATTTCTTTTAAAAGAGCGTTTAAAATTAGGTTGAGAAGTTTTTGATTTTTAACCTCTTGATTTTCTTTTTCTTTTTGTGTTTTTCCTGGAACCCAAATCTCCTCTTTTTTTTGCTCAGCTTTAATCTTTTGAATGATTGTTTTTAAATTTTTTAAATCAACGATTGGTTTTTGGGCAAGAGTAATTTTAATCTGCCAATCCTCCTCTTCTTTGGCTTTTAAAAGTTCTATTTTGGGCAAAGAGAGAGGGGTTAAATTTTCTTTTTTGATTATCTCTTCATAAATTCTTGGGATAAGATCGGCAATTAATTTTTCATAAACTTTTTCTTTTTTTATATTTTTTTCCGCCAGTTCTTTTGGGACACTTCCTTTTCGAAAACCAGGAAGAGTCAGTTCTTTTTGTAAAGAAAGAAAAGCTTTTTGATAAGCATTTTTAATTTCTTGTTTTGGGATATCAATTATTAGTTCAACTGTGTTTTTGGGTAAAAGATTTTTTTTGTAGGAATACATATTCTTATAATTTTACCGTATTTTTTTCAAAATACAATCGAAGATTTTCTTCTTCTTTTTTAAATTGATTAATAAAAAATAAAACTTTTTGACTCCAAGAGGGACTTTCAGAATAAACTTTCCCAATTGTTTCAACGGTAGTTAAACCCCGATCAAGATAGTTATTTTTTAAAACAGAAGCAACTTTTTCAATCGCCTCGTTAAAATTTTTGAAAAAAATTTTTCCACCACCCCAACCAAAAGGATTAAACGATGAGGGAATAAGATACTGACCAAAAGTTGATTCAATGCCGGCAATTGAGGGAAGAAGATAACAATCAAGTTGATACTGATAACAGACTTTTATAAAGGTATCAACCTCACCTATTAAAGGCGAGTGATATTTTTCTAAAATATTTTTAATCGCTGCTTTTTGATAAAAAACTGTTTTTGGTTCTTCTTGTAATATTGTCTTATAAGTTATTTTTGCCGATTCACCCGCTTCTTTTCCAAAAACAAAAAACGGGTTTAAAAATAAAAACAAAACAATCATTAAAAAGATTTTTTTTCCCATAAAAAAAGATCCTAAAGCTTTTAAGAAAAACTCTTAAAAACCTTAGGATCTAAAATATATTATAGCACAAAATTATAGGATTTCAAGAAGAATTTAAAAAAGATAACAATAGGCAAGACCACAGGCAATGGCATCCATCTCATCATCCTCTTTTTTTTGAGGAATATTTTCTAAAAGAGTAATCATCTTTGCTAAAGATTTTTTATCAGCTCTCCCATAACCAGTAATTGCTTGTTTAATCTCCAAAGGAGAAAGATATTGAACTTTAATATTCATTTCTGCAGCTAAAAGAAGAATCACTCCCTGGGCTTGACTGACAGGGATGATTGTTTTTTTATTTTTAAAAAAGAATAACTCTTCAACCACCAAAACTTCGGGAGAAAATTTTTCGATTAACTCTTTAAGCGAAGAATAAAGAAAAAAAAGCCGCTTTTCTCTTTTTTCTTTTTTGTTTGACCTAATTATTCCTGAAGTTAAGTAACAATAGTTTTTTGGATTTTTTTTTATCTCAAAAAAAGCGTAGCCCAATTTCTCCAAACCGGGATCAACCGCTAGAATAATCATCGAATTTTAAACTAACAAAAATGATGGGAGAGATCGCCATTAGTACGCCTCGGCATACACCTAAGCGCCTATCAATCCGCTAGTCTTGCGGAAGGCTGAATATGGATTCCTCATCTTGGGGTCCGCTTCGCACTTGAGATGCTTTCAGTGCTTATCGGATGGCAATATAGCTACCCGGCGCTGCGATAAACAACCGGTACACCAGGGATTGCCACCTCGAGGTCCTCTCGTACTGTCGAGGTACCCCCTCAGGAATCCAAGCGCTTGCACAGGATAGAGTCCGAACTGTCTCACGACGTTCTGAACCCAGCTCGCGTACCGTTTTAACGGGCGAACAGCCCGACCCTTGGGACCGACTTCAGCCCCAGGATACGGTGAGCCGACATCGAGGTGCCGAACCGTCTCGTCGATGGG
>Ga0123519_10013146_pt1 | contig 11934 bp, 23 predicted proteins | sample YelNatPaOPRAMG02_FD_87396 | JGI IMG/M metagenome (GOLD analysis project Ga0123519, IMG submission 87396) | Hot spring microbial communities from Yellowstone National Park - Yellowstone National Park OP-RAMG-02 (version 2) | ecosystem: Environmental > Aquatic > Thermal springs > Hot (42-90C) ... | reverse complement strand
TCTTTCATTTTATCCAGATTTAACGCTTTTTGTCAACGTTGAAACAGGAGTAGGATACATCTTCATAATAGCTTCTTTGATAATAGTTGCTGGAGCCTATTTCATATATAACATCTTAAAAATTACAAACTCAGATTTCGACACTTCTTTTGACGCTTCGTTAACTGGATTCTTTAAAGGTTATATTGTTTCAATATTCTCAGCAATAGCTACATCATTTATATTATCTTGTATGTAGGTGTTTAAATGCAAAAAACTACGCCGAAAAGACCTCTAAAAATCTTGTTTTTTATAGCTTACATCTTAACAATTATAGGAATAGCATTAGTTGAGAACATTAATTTAGGATTTAAGCTTTTAGTTGCTGGATTACTTCTGATTATCTTTGTAATAGCGTATATTCTAATAACGAAATTAGACTAAAAAGGAGGTGTTGCGAAAAATGCCCTTTGTATCTGAAGAGTTAGAAAAACAAATAATAAACGAGTTTGCCAGAATCACTGGAGTAAAGCCTTCTGATGTAGAAGTGAATGTTCAAGACAGATTTGATAGGTTAGCTATCACGTTGAAGGCTCATGCGCAGAGCAAAGATGAAACAGTTGATACTGACCTTACAATTGAGAGGATGCCTGAAGAAAGAAACAAATACAATTTCACCGGAAAAATAAACGTTAGCGGAAAAACTACTCAAACGAGAGAAATAGCACAAGTCTACACTGGTTCTCCACAAAGCATTCCATATGCAATGAGAAAGATATTGGCGATAGCTAAAATTAAGAAAGGTGGACTACTGTCAAAATACTTTGGTGTGGGTTAGATGAATGATATTTGGGTTCCAATTGCTATAATTCTTGTTATTTACATTATTGCAGTTGCTGTTTCTATACGAAGTGAATTTAAAGGTAAAAAAGAGAAGAAAGAAAAACTTGTAAAATGTAATGTTTGTGGTCACTTAATTTCTGAGAGTGAAACAGAATGTCCTTATTGTCATCAGATTATTAAGAAAGATAAAGGAAGTAAGTAAGAATGTCAATGAGTACATATATTAGAAAGTTTAGAGCTGGAAGCATAGTAACAAACTTTGAACTAATGGCTCTTGGAATCTATCACAAAAAAGTAAATCAGAAAGTGTTTGAAAGAAGGGTTAATGTTTTTACAGAATATGCAGTAAAGGTCTACAAAGAGCTTGGATATGTTGTAAGCATAAATCCAATAAAGTTTAAAGATATTACAGGATATGAACTGAATTACAATGCGAGAGAATGGTTTAAGAAAGTGATTCCCGCAATTTACAAATGTCTCTATGAAGAAGAGGACATCAAAAATATACTATCAAAGATTGATGATTTTCATACAAAAAGAAGAACAATAAACATTTTTATGCCATTTCTTCAGCAATTCATAAACGATATGTTTAAAGGAAAACCTGTAAATGTATTTTTTATTTTGGATTTTCAAAGAATCATCTTTTCGCTATTAAACGAGGAAAGAAAGTTCAAAGATAATGTATTAGATAACTATTTAACATTAGAGAAGCTAATACCGCAGTACAAAGCTGAAGTAAAAGAAGTTGAAGGGTTCAAAGGAATAAAGTACGCAATTCCATCAACAAATGATTTTGACGTTTTGTCGTTAGATTCTGATGAGGTTCTTTCAGTTGAGAATATACTAGAGTGCGAAAGAGAAGTGAATAATTTGATACTTTCAGTAAGTCCAAACAAATTAGATGACATAATCAATCAACCATGCATAGTTTTACCAGTATCTTTGTTAGGTCAAAATGAGATAAATACGTTATTAAAGAAGTTTACAAGTTGCAATTCTGAAGATAGAAAGCAATTCTTAAAGCGTTTAAGAAGCACTTTTATTAAAAAATATCTATGGAATGTTTTGCTTACTGGTGGTTATCCAACGTTTTTTGTCACTAAGACAGCATCAAAAATGGTGGAATGGATAGGAGTGACAAGAAAAAATGAGTAAAAAAGCAGTATATGCTTTTGTAATGATAACTTCTCTATTTTCCTCGATGGGAGGATTTATACTAGGTGCAATGATGTTTAGTGCAATAGATTATGAGATTTTAAACAAGTTAGGCTATGACGCAAATAAAATTATAGGTTTCGACGCGGATAAAGAACTACTAATACAAGTTATGCTTTCAAAGATATGGATTCTTTTTATTGCAATGTTCGCCGCCTTGGTCGCGTCTTCAATTTGTTCTTTACTATTCTTTAGAAGAATAAGAATTGAAGAAGAGGAGGTGACGTGAGAATGGATAAAAAGTTGAAAATGTTAACTGCTTTAACAGTGATAACAATAATGACAGTGACAATAGTTTATGCAAGCTATTGGATAATAACAAAAAAAGGAGGATTGATTTATACTACTAAAACTATTGACGGAGATGTTCTATATTCTTATGATAATGAATCGTGGATTTACAGAAACATATATTTTGACCAAACGAATAAACTGTATGCGGCGTTTAATGTGACATATATTTCGCCGTCGTCGGCTGGTTCAAACTTCAGTTTCACCTTCAGATTGTTCAACTATACTGACAGCTCAAATGTCACATCGTGTTCTGTTGAGCAAACTATTAATAGTACTCCTGCAATGGTCTATTGCCCAACAGAGCTTTCAACATATCTTGTAATTGGAAAAACATATACAGTTTATGTTGACATCTACAAAGTGGAATAAATGAGTGAAAAAGATAAGAAAAAGAAAGAATACAAACTAACACCACTACAAAAACTAATCTACATCTTAGCAATATTGCTAGTACTTTACGGTTTCTGGCAAATGAATATTGCACAATCAACAAAACTCATAATCTTAGGCTCAACAATAGTGTTCTTCACTGCAACATACATACTAATAAACAAAAGAACTTTAGCAGGCTCAACTCTCATGGTAATTTTTATCTTATCTATAATTTTTATGATGTTTTATTCACAATACATTTTTACCATATTAAGAAATGTGGGAATTATAAAAATCGTTTATCCTCCAGGCGGTGCTTCTCCATCTGGAGAGTTAGGTATAGGAGTGTACGAAGACCCTAATGCCACAACAACTTTAACTCAAATAGATTGGGGAACAATAACTCCAGCAAGTGTAGTTTCAGTTTACAAAAATGTCTTCATTAAAAATATTGGACAAAAAGACTGTAAACTTTCAATGAAAACTGAAAATTGGAATCCTGCTGAAGCAAGTAATCATATATGGCTAAGTTGGAGTTATGATAATATGCCAATAAGAAAAGAAAATATCACACTAATAACTTTTGGGTTACACGTTAATAGTAGTATTTTGTCAACTGGAATAACTAATTTTTCTTTTGACATAGTCATCTATGTAGAAGAAGCTACTTGAGAAAAAGAAAGGAGAAGGCTTTATGAAAATAGAAAAAAGTTTGAAATCTAGAATAGAAAAACTACCACCTGAACTGCAAATAGTGTTTTACAAAGACATATATGAGACGATAAAGAATAGGCTTGAAGTGTTAGAAAAGGTCGTCAAAGATGCCTAAAAAATATAAAAGAACAAAAATTGAAATACTGCTTGATATACTGAAATCTATAGTGGCAAATCCTAATTCATGTGTCTCAAGGTTATCTTTGAAGTCGAATTATGACTACAATTATCTTCTCCCTGTTTTGCTTAAATTAAATGACAAAGGATTTGTAAGTTTAAAATTCACTGTTGTCAAGTCTGAAAAATCAAGGCGCATAATAGTTCAAGGTTTAACTCCTAAAGGAATTGCCTTTATGAAAGATTTGGAGTTTATAGTTAACGAATTAAGGAGGTGAGTTAATGCGAACAGGAATATTGACAGTAGGTGTACTAATACTGATAATTGGGTTTGTATTGTTCTTCTATGGCTATTCAATAATGCAGAAATATCAACAATATTCAAAGCTACTAGACTTGTATATGCTTTTTCAGTCTTTTACGGGAAATACGCAATTAGAGACAACAATAAAAATGGCTTATTTGTCCGAACTTGCAGGTGGAATACTATGCATTATTGGATTCTTCGTTGCAGTAGGTGGACTCATCGCTAAACCTAAAGAAAAGAAGCCTCCACCGCCATAAGGAGAATAAAAACGATGTCTGAACAAAACTTTAAATATTACATACAACGTTTATTGTCCGAAAGAGATTTTTTAGTGCTTAATTGCGCAAAGAAACAAGCATTTGACCTTGTAGCAATAAGAAATCAAATCGCAGTTCCGTTAGAGCTTAAAGGTAAAAATACTCCATATAGCGAAGAACAGAAATTATATCAAAAAGACTTAGCGAGTAGAGTAAGAACAAATTTTCTAATAATAAAACAAGGAAAGAAAAGAGGAGAAATTATAATTGAAGAATGTTATGTACATTATGAAAGTCCAGAAACTAATTTGTTGTGGCATAAGATACAAAATGAGATAATAGAGGCACTTCATAAATGATTAAAAGAATCTACTACTTTATTGTTTTTCTGATAACATCAGTTCAAATGGCATTATTTTTATTCTTGTTTGGAGACCCAGAAAAATAATGAAAGCAGATTTAGTAATGTAGACTAAAAACGGTGAAAGCACACATGTCCATATGATAACATCAGAAAAGCCTTTAACCTCTTAGACAAGATGACCAAAGATAAGTCTCCAGCTTATTTCGCTCTAAACTTTAGACAGTATGAAGAGATAATAGAAGAAGTCGAAAAGAAAATGAAGGAGAAAGTGATAAGAGTTTAAAGTGAGAGTGTTGGAGGTTCATTTTTTTTTTTAGTAGAAATCAAGCAGTTTATAGTAAAGCATCATTAATAGCATGGTTAAAACTTGCAGGAAAAGCAAATTTTGCTACTGAGTGTGTGGACTAAATGATTTTTATCAGGTGGGATTAATATAGATTCGCGTTTAATGGATAAAACACTTAAATCTTTAGATGCTGCATTAAGTTACTATCGTAATTCAATTACTGCATTAACAAATAAAGACACAAAGGCATTAGAAAATTATTTATGGCATATGCTTTCCGAACTTGAATACATTCTTTTTTTACTTTCTATATCTTTTGACAAAGAAAAAATATGAACGATATCTGCCAAAACAAGATGAAATAAAAAATGTAAAAGTTAATGTTCTGTTAAATGATGCTAAACAATTTGTGTCAGAAAACAAAATATTCGACGCTTATAAAAACATTTATGTAGTAAAATATTGCATAAGAAAAATTTATAGAATAATCCGTAAATAAAAGTAATGAAAAAATTTATATATAAGTAAGTAATTTAATAAAATTAGATTTTAAAGAGGGATTAAATGTCAGAAGATAGAAAAAGAATTCAAGCTGAAGAAATTGGGTTAAAGACTGACGAAGAAGCTTTGAATTTTGTAAGACTTTTACGAAAAGCTGGTACATCTGTCTTTTTCTTAACTAATGGAGACAATGAGAGATGGATAGTAGGTAAATTTGATAATACTATTCCGTTGCTTCCATTGGCTTTGAAACAAAAAATTGAGTCTTTAGAAAAAGAAGTTGAAAATATGAAAGTCTTAATTCAAGAGCTAAAAGTCATAAAAGCAATTGAACCATTACCTCAACAAAAAATAGAGTTACCTTCAAAAACATTAACTGAAAACAATACAACTGAAATAGTGGCAGAAACACCTAAGTTAGGATTCAAAAGTAGGCAAGAAGTTATCGAAACAAAAGTTATTCCAGAAAAAGTTCCAACTCAAACTGTAACTTTTAAGTGTCCATCGTGTGAATATGTATTCTCTGAAAATATTCCAAAAGTAAAAGGAAAAGGAGGACCAACAGTAGTTGAAGTTAGATGTCCAAAGTGTGGAATGACGATTTACAAGAAAAGTTGGTGGACTAGAAGAAAGAAAATTGGAATTGCTGGGTTAGTGTGTCTTGTATTGTTTTTCATTTGGTTGTTCATTTAAGGAGATTAGATGAGTTTGGCGGATGAAGAAAGTTGTCGAGAAATACAAGTTATTGCTTACTACGATGGATATAATGATGCTTTATCTGAAATGCGAGAGAAAGTGAAAAAGTTGCGACTGAAATTTGTCGATGCTTTTTTATATGCTGATAGATTCTATGAGAAAAATGAGTTACAATCTACAATCAAGAAAATTTTGGATGAATGGGAAAAGGAAATCTTCGGAGAGATAAAAGAAGGTTGAAAGAAAAAATAGTTGATTACATTAACATTGCATATATAGTTTGGGCAATAGTATCTATTTTAACTTATACAATCGGAGTAGATGTGCCTTTCATTTTTATACTACCTTCATTTTGCCGCATTTTTACACTTGCAATAATTGGCGCTATAATCACTAAAAGTGAGAAAGATTTGTTGTTTATGCTGACTCTGACAGTAATTCTTCTTTTGACTGGAATTGTATTAGTGGAAGCAGTTATAGCTTTGTTAAAAAATGATATTGCCGTATTCATTTTAGGTGTTCTTGCATTTGTTGTAGGTATTGTTAAGTCATATATAGATTGCAGGAGAGGAAAATAGAAATGTATAGAACTTGGGGTGGTTTTGTATCAATCTTTTATCAAGCTATTCCAAGAGCTGCAGAAGAAGGAAGAATAGACTGGAATTATTACCATTTTGATAGTGCGATGGAAGTAAGTGAAGAAAAGGCTATAGAAAATGCTAAGAAATATGCAAATGAATACTGGATTGTTTTAATTTATTCGGAATCAGCTAGAAAACTAAAGCGAGATAAAATTTGGGGTGTAGTATCTGATGGATATATAGGTTATGTAGATACAGAGAAGAATTTTGTTAGATTTCGCAAACCTCTAAAATTTTGGGATGCTATAAAAGAAGTTTACAAATTGGAAGGTATGAGTAAAGAACTTCAAGAATTAGAAAAAGAATATTGGGAAGGTTGATAAATATGGTTCGCATGATTAAACCCTTAAAGACAATAGAAAAATTTGCTTCAGAAAAAGGATTAGAAGTTGAAGCAACAACCGAAAGACTGAGAGAATATCCGCAGGGATTTCATCCAAACTATACTGTAAAACTGTCTAAAGGAAATAAATGCTTAATCGTAGTGAGTTTCAACTCTAAACAATTTCTCTTTGATGAAATCGATGAAGAAGGAAAATCGTTAGTTTCAGAGTTAGAAAGATTGCTTAAAGATGCTGGACTAGTAAAAATGACTGGATTACAATTAAAGTGGTGAAAATAATGAATAGAGTAATTATTGAAGGAAAGCCAAAATATGAAAGTGAAGGAGATGGTGACATTGAGCCTTTTCGAGAGTATGCATATATTTGCGCTTTCGAGAAATGTTATGACTTATTGGATTTATTAAAAATGACTGAACTTGGCGAACCTTATGTTGATGAAAATGATTGGGAAAAGTGTAAAGTCAGGATAATAATTGAAGTTTTAGAAATTTCTAAGGAGATGAACAAATGGAAAAAGTAGAAGTGGCGGTTCACATAACACCTGAAGATATTACCCAAGCAGATGACATAGACTTTGAAGAAGTTTCAGAAAATTGGAACACATACAAACTAAAAGATGGAACAACACTAAAAGTAAAATTAGTACTCATAGGAGTTAAGAGACTAAAGAAATACAATCCAGATGGGATGCCAATCTACGTAATCAATTCACAGAATGTTGTCAGAGCTGTTAACGTTCCTAAAGAGTTGAGAGCAAAACCTAAAGAGTCAACATTCAAACCAGTATAGTGAACGAGTTTTAAATGATTGGGTTTCCATTTCTTAATGAACTTATTCCGCTAGCATCATATTTTGCCATTTTACTCATAACTCTGCATTTCTATAAGTATTTCTTATCTTCTGAGTATGAAGTAGTGAAGACAACATTAAAATATGCATGTTTAATCATAATCTGTTATGTATTGCTACAAGGAAGTCTATTTTCTTCTTTTATAGTGATAATTATTCCGCTGTTTGCTTTCTTCTATTTTCTCTATCATACAGGATTGCGTCAATATAAACCAATCGTAAAACTAGTCAATACTACAACTCTACAATTAAACGGAGCAGAACAAACTTTAACTTCAAAACTGTCGTTTTTGCCTTATCCTTTAGAGATTTTTGTAGGTTTAAGTTTAATAGTTTTTCCTGAACCTACAGGCGTAAGTGATATTGTTGGATTAAAGTTAGTTGAAGATGGAGTGAAAAAGAGGAGGTAAATAAAAATGAAAATTCCTGTAATAATTTATATGATGGTGTTGCTCTTCTCAACAGTTGCTCCTTTGATTAAAGTTAATGCACAATTATCAGAAAACCTTCGTGTGCGAGTAGACCTAATTGAAACATTTTCAGATGGAACTTTAAATTCTTCATTAGTAAACGGTGCACAAGTTACAGTTACTAGAATTGAAACAGGCGAATCATGGACGGCACTGACTGAAGGAGGATGGGCAAGGTTTTGGCTCAACTACACTGGACAATACAATCTGACTATTTCATACATGAACTACACGCATATACCAAAATCTTTCTACATTGACGACATCAACAGAATAACATACATTTACGACAGCATATATAAATTGGCAAAATTCTTTGCTGGAGACCAACTGACAATATTCCAACTGATACATGTAGAATTGCCTGCAGTGATAGTTTTTAAGATTCCAAAATATACAAACTTCACTTCAGAAGTAAACGCTTATGGTGGATTAAAGTTTGAACAAGCAAAACTTGAAGACAGATACGTTTTTACTCCTTACGACCTTACTGGTCCACGTTACACTGAAAAGGGTGAAATCTTTTATCCAAACTACACTGTAACAACTAACTTTAAAACTACAGAGATGGGAAATATTGGACTCTTAATCGGAAGCAATGCAACTTACAGCATCGTAGCGGACCCATTATATACTGTTCCAGCAAACGTTTGGATTAGAATAATATTCACTGTCTTCACTTACACTAAGCCAGAAGTTGAACAACTTAACAAGATTGAATCTATGCTTGAAACTATCCTTGCAATAGTAATGCAGATTAGAGACATGATTAACAACACAGTAATTCCGAAACTACAATGGATTTCTGATTCTTTAACTTACCTTTCTAACGTTACGGTTTCTTCGATAAGTGAAAAAATGAACTTAGCATATCAGAAAATAGGAGACATCGACACAAATGTTAAAATGGTTAGGGACACTCTTAACATGTTCACTCAAGAGTTTAAAGGCACAATAAAGCAAATATTCATAGAAGAATCAGGAGATATTAAAACAACAACTTATCTCTTCGGAGGATTAGCATTATTTGTAGCGGTATTAATAGGAACGAGCTATAGAAAAAGCAAAAGCAGTAAAGGAGAAGAATTTAGGAGTGTTATTGTTAAATGATTGAAAGAGATGAACTGTTCACTTTAGCTATTTTCTGGTTTTTTGCCGCATTAATCGGTTTTGGAGTTACAGGAGCACTTTGGGGAATACTTTTAGCATGTTTAATAGTAACTTATCCGGCACTTTTCATAATTCGATATTTCAAATTTTCAAAGAAGTTCGGAGTTTACAAATTACCACCATTTGCCTGCGAAATCTATGATGAATCTGGAATGTTAGCAAGTTTTAAAGCTAAAGATTGGGTTTTAGATGAACTTCCAAAAGATTTAGTAACAGTAAAACAGCTAAAAATAAAAGTGTACAATATAGAAAAAGGGGAATTTGAATCTGAGAATAATGTGACTAATCTCGATTTTTTAGAAAAATATTATGAACTTATAGATGAATTTCTTAAACAGCTTATACCAAACCCAAGCACTAATCCAGATAGGTCTCTTGACACTCTAGTTAAAAAGATAAAGAAACTAGAACTAATAGAACAATACAACAAACTTACAGTTGAAGAAAAAATAAATGTTGCTGAACTAGCAAGACTATTGTTAGCAATACACTTTGGATTAACAAACCCACCAAAAGTATACGCAATAGCCTCATTAACTCAAGGTGTTTACATTTATTGGTTTGCTCATGCTCCTCCGATAGAGTATGCTACAAAAAGAACCAAAATGAGATTTAAAGCATGGAATGTTGTTCCATGGGTTAGCGGTTTTCCAGTAGTTGAAATGTGGGGCAAGGAGCTTAAATATGGAAAAGAACAAGTATATCAGTATATTGGGAAAAGAGAATTAAGAGTTTTAATGTGTATGCCTCTTCAAGACGAAAAATATAGACAAGAGAAATTTCTTAACATTAAGAAGTACAGTTTAATAGCTGACGCTTTAGGTTTGTACACTGAAAAAGTCCTAGAAGCTTTACCTTCATTAGCATATTTACGTATTGTTCAAGCAGAAAGAGACAGATACAAAGAATTAGCAGATATTTACAAAGAAGGACTTGATAAAGCAACTGCTGACCTTTCATCTGTTAGTAGTAATATGATGTCTGCTTATTCGTTGGTATCAAAAGCGGCAGGCGTAGTTTCAAGAATACCTGGAGTACCAAAAGCTCTTGAAGAAGAATTAAAATCTCTTATTCCTTCAATTGCAGAGAATAAATCGAAAATTGATGTCTTAAAAGAGAAACTGTCAGCATTAGTTTATGGTTCAGAGGCTAAACCTAAACCTCCAACAACTATTCCTACAACTGAAGAAAAAGAGAAGGAAAAGGAGAAAACTGAATGACTCAAGAACAATTGGATAAACTTGCCTATGTAATGAATGAACTTCTTGCAAAAAAACAAGTTATAGCTGACTTTGCTTTGAATCTTCATGGAAGAATTGGAAGAAAATTAGCTTACAAGCTTTTATGCGAAAAAGAAGGCAGTCAACTTTTAGAAGCTTTATGTTCCATGCAACAAGCACACGGTTTAATCTTAAGCATGCATCCTGAATCAGTATATACTACAGAAGTCAAAGTGAATCCTGAAACAATTTTTAACAAGATAATAGAAGTTAGTGCAGAAAACAAGAAGCTAATTGATGCTACATTAAATGTTTATCAAATTTTAAAGGCAGAAACTCCAAGGTTTCTTGCAAGTGAAGAATACTGTTTCCTAAAAGTGACTAGTCCAATAGAGGGGACTCAATGGAGTTTAGAACTGCTTTTGTTAATGATTTTGAGTAATGTTGAAGCGTTAATTACATTTTTAGACGCTTTAGTTACTGGAGCATCTGAACTGAAGAAAGGTGAACTGTCAAGAATGAGAGTACAAGGAATGAGACGTGCAGACGAAACTTTATCTTTACCCCAACCTCCAAAAACTGAGTGAGTGATTTAAATTGGCAATGGAAGTTCCAACATATAGGTTCAGAAGGTTTAAACTTTCTTATTTAGCTTCTCAATTTGAGCAAATATTAATTAAACTCAGGAAAGGTGAACTTCCATTAGAAAACGTTATTTATTTTGGATTTTATGCCAAAAACTTCTTTAAACAGATAAACATTCAAAATCCAAAATTATTAAAGCTGATAGAGGAGTGGGATTACTGGACTAATGTTAGAAAGAAACTTACAGAAGTGCAAATGTTTGAGTATGCCGATGCTATTGTAAACGAAGCGACACGGTACATAAGTGAAAGTTTTAAGTATATTAACTTTAATGAACAAATAGATATGGATTTAGAATCACTTTCGTATCTAAGAAAAGAATATAGGTTGCAGTACACACTTAACAAAATTAACATGAAGCTTCGAGAATTGTTGTATGACATTATAAGTGAAATTTGGATTAGCATTTACGCTAATGACTTAATTGACATGGCAGAAGTTTACACACTTTTAGAAGCATTATCTGCAGAGAAAGAATCAAACATAATGCCTGTAGAGTATGAAATTACGTCAGAGACAAAAGTTCCAAAAACGTCAAGGAAGATAGAACCAACAAATGTTTGTTTTAAGCGTATTTTACGTGTTTGGAGTCCAATTATTGATGAGTTTGCTAGAGCCTTTTATTCATCGTCAGAGTTTGAACAGAG
>Ga0123519_10013145_pt1 | contig 11934 bp, 8 predicted proteins | sample YelNatPaOPRAMG02_FD_87396 | JGI IMG/M metagenome (GOLD analysis project Ga0123519, IMG submission 87396) | Hot spring microbial communities from Yellowstone National Park - Yellowstone National Park OP-RAMG-02 (version 2) | ecosystem: Environmental > Aquatic > Thermal springs > Hot (42-90C) ... | reverse complement strand
GGGGAAGCTGGATGTCAGCCAGGGCGTCATTCGCGGCTTGCTCGACCGAAGCCAGGAGGAAACGGGGCAATCGTTGGCCGTTGAGCCATGCCTGATTGAGGTGGACTCGGATTTGGCCCTTGTCGCACGTCAAGTTGAGCTCGCCGCATATCACGGGATGGCTCCAGACCGCGATCTTTGCCCAGAACCAGAGTTGCCCCTGGATAAGCCGCAAGGTCGGAGCCTCCAAGGGCAAGCTCTGTGCATTCAAAGCCAGATAGGAGGTTAGCTCTTCTTCGGTTAGGTTGAGATGCAAGGGCCCAGGCGTTTGCAGGGCCTTGGATACGCGCTCACTGAGCCGGTGTGCAGCTTCTTCGGATATGACCGGCTGTGGGGAGGGCACTTCATTTGGTATCTTGGATTGCTGGGTGCAGCCGATCAGTATCAGCGCGCTCCAGAGCAATGTTATCAGAAGGACGGCCAGTGCCGAGGGCCTAGCTGTCTTCTGCCGGTTTTGCAGCCATCTCTTGCGATTGGAGTTTTGGGTTTGACAGATGCTTGACATGGAAAGCCTTATTGAAGCCTTACTGTTCGTGGCCGATGGTCCTGTCGCGTTAGAGGAGTTGGCCCAAACCATAGGCTGTGACAAAGACGCTATAGAACAGGCAACACAACGTCTCGGTGAAAAGCTCGCCGGGCGAGGGGTGCGTCTCGTGCGCGTTGGCTCCCAAGTACAGATGGTGACGGCTCCGGAAGCCGGGCCAATCGTGGAGAGGTTCTTGGGGCTCGACGCCCCCGCCAAACTATCGCCTGCAGCCCTAGAGACCCTAGCTATTATCGCTTATCGCCAGCCCATCACCAGAGCGCAGATCGAAGAGATCCGCGGGACCAACTCCGAGGGCGTGCTTCGCACTCTTTTGGCCAGGTCGCTGATCGCCCCTGTCGGGCGGCTGGATCAGGTGGGGCGTCCTGTCCTCTTTGGTACTACGTTTGAGTTCCTCCACTACTTTGGTCTCAAGTCCCTTGACGAGCTACCCGCATTGCCAGATCCACAGCCCTAAAGCGATGCCATTTTCGCCTCCAACAGACTCCCTAAGACGATAGGTTATCCTTGGCGCATTTCTCCTGAACGAATAGCCTCAAGGCGCTCTCCTCGTTCGTCCAGCTTGAGCGAGACCGATTGCGAAACGCCTTGCTCGCTCATGGAGATGCCGTAAATTGTTGAAGCGGCTTCAATCGTATAGCGATTGTGCGTGATAACTACGAATTGAGTCGTCTTAGCTTGCTCCTGTAAAAGCTCGCGAAAACGAATGACGTTGGCTTCGTCGAGGGCTGCGTCTACCTCGTCCAGGAAGCAGAACGGGACAGGATTCGCTCGCAACAAGGCGAATAGCAGGGCCACCCCGGTTAGGGCACGCTCTCCGCCGGAGAGCAGGGAAAGGCTCTGAGCTCGTTTGCCCGGTGGGTGGGCGATGATCTCTACGCCGGTCGTACTGAGGTTATCTGGGTCGGTGAGCACCAGGCGAGCGCTGCCGCCGTTGAACAGCCGCGAGAAGATCTCTGCGAACGATTTATCTGCCGTCTTAACGGCTGATAGGAAATCGCGCTCAATCACTCTATCTAGTTCCTGGATCACTGCGCGTAAGGCGGTGATGGCATTGCGGAGGTCGTTTGCTTGTCCCTCCAGAAAGGCTTGGCGCTCCACCAGTTGTCTGTACTCCTGAGGCGCTGAGAAGTTGATATCGCCGAGCCGCCGCAAGCGAGCCTTAAGTTGCTGGATCTCCTCAGTCAGCCCTGCCGGGAGGTTGGTTACGGTGGGAAGCTCAACAATTTCATCGCCAAGGTCAAGGCGCAACTGACGAGCTATCCCCTCTGAAGGGCTGATGGGGCCGAGGTCAGCCTCGATCTCCCGAATCAAGGCGCTGAGGTCTCCTTCAGCGCGGTCGCGTTCCAGGATGAGGCGATTCAGTTCACTCTCCAGCTCATTAAGTCGTTCCCTGGCTCTGCTGCGTTGCTGTTCAATATCCTGACGCTCCCGCTCAAGGCGTGCTAACTCCTGTTTTACAGGCTCAAGGCGCTCTGTACGATCGGAAGACATCCGCTCCAATTCGGCCAATTGGTTGCGGGTTGTCTCGGTGAGGACGGCGAGTTGTTGTAGCTCCTCACTTAAAGCAGTATATCGTGTGCGTTTCCCTGTGATCTGAGTGAGCAACTGGCTCAGGTTGTTGCGATGGCTTTCTAAGAGCGTGTGTAGGCTCTGTATGGTGCGCTGAGATACGGCGTGTTGAGTTTCCAGTTCGGCGACTCTCTGATGAAGGCTCTCGTTGCCTACCGAACTGAGTTGTTGGCGCAGTTCGCGCAAGTGCTCTAGTACAGATTGTTGTTCGCCTTGTTTAGCGGCAAGCTCGCGGCGCAAGGATTGTTCCTTTTCTTCCAACGCTTTGATCTCTCTTAAGCCGTCTGACACGCGAGCGCTCTGCCACTTGACCTCGCGCTCCACGTTGTTCATCTCTTGTTGCTGTGCCTTTATGGCGGTCTGAGCGGCTTCTCGCTCGGCCCGCAGATGAACGATGCGCCGCTCTCGTTCTTGGATCTGGCGAGAGAGGAGGGCGAGCTCGTCCTTGTGCTTGGCGCTGATCTCCAGGGCTTTCGCAAGCTCCTTTTCCATCGCTTCAATGCGCCCAGGCAAGGTGCGCCACTCGCGCTCCTGAGCTAGAAGGCCGCCGCTTTCCCGACGTGAGCCACCGCTGAGCACTCCGCTGGGTTGCACCGTCTCGCCGTCTAAGGTGACTAACAACGTGGCGCCAATCCTGCGACTCAGGAGCTTGCGTGCCGTTGACAAGTCTCGCACGACGACGACTGTGCCCAAAAGCAACTCGGCAACCGGACGTAGCCTCTCTTCAAAACTCACCAGGGTGGAAGCCACGCCCAGGATCCCTGGCTCGGTATGGAGCACTAGTGGGGGGTGAGGGCGGAGCGTATCTAAAGGAAGAAAAGTGGCCCAGCCTCTACGAGTGCGCTTCAAGTGCTGGATGGCTGCTTCGGCATCTTCCCAACGCTCTGTGACCACGTTTTGCAACCGGGGGCCCAACGCGGATTCTATAGCTTGTTCCAATTCCCTTGGGACTTGGATCAAGTTCGCGACGGTGCCCAAGAGCCCCGGCAGTTTAGCGCCGAGGACTTCCCGTACACCGGGATAGTAGCCGGTCATCTCCTCCCGAAGTTGGGTGAGCGTCTCGCGCCTGGCGAGGAGGTGCTCTCGTTCTGTACGTACTTTGGCGATGGCCAACTCGGCGGCCGCCAGTTGCTCTTGCACGGCGGCCGCTTCGGCTTGTAATCGGCGTAGGTCCTCTTCTGATTCTAGGAGCTGCTTTTCTAACGATGTTTCATGTTGTACCAGTCGTCCCTCTTGCGCTTTGAGGGTCGCCAATCGCTCTTGGAGCTCACTCAGGGTTGCTTTCGCTTGTTCGTGTTCGGCGGTCAGTGTTAGACGCCGCTCGCTCAGCCCTTCTAAGCGAGCGCGGGCGTCGGCGACAGCCGCTATGATCTGCGACAAGCGGGCTTCTTCGCTCGCTACTTGTCCCTCTATCTCTTGGCGGGAAGCATCCAACGCGGATAATTGAGATCGGGCCTCATCTAGCGCCGCTTCTTCCATAGAGCATAGGGCTTGTTGCTCGGTGAGGTCTTTCTGAACACGTGCGATCTCAGCCTCAAGGATCTTTTGCCGTGAGGTTAAGGACTGGATCTCTGCCTCTAGGGCTCCCTGCTCCAGCTGATAAAGTCGTGCGCGTTCAGCGAGGATCGCCAACTCCCGGCCCTTGGTTTCCATCTGCGCTCGCAGGGCGCCCTGTTCGCTGGTCAATCTGACGACGAGTTGACGTTGTGTCTCTTGCAAAGCGATAAGCTCCGCTTGCTTTCTCTCTAGGCTGCGAGCATGAGCCCGTTGAGCCTCTAAGCGGGCTTCGCCCTCTTTGAGCGCTTCCTCAGCTTGCGCTAACAGCCGCTGTCGCCGTTGCCATTGATAGCCATACCAGAGCCGCTGTCGCTCCTGAAGCTCTTTTTTGAGCTGGCGGTATTCTTCGGCGCGTTCGGCTTGTTGACGCAGGCTATCGGCCCTGGGCCTAAGCTCGTTCAGGATGTCGCCAACGCGTTCCAGGTTACGCTCCGTTTCTTCAATGCGCCTCAGTGACTCGGCGCGTTTGCGCAGATGCGGGCCTATGCCCGCTGCTTCCTCAAAGAGGACCCGTCTGGCTTCGGGGCGAAGGGCCAACGCAGCATCTACCATACCTTGTCCGATGACCGTATAGGTGCTGCGCATCAGCCCGGCGGCCCCTAAAAGGTCGAGCACATCGCGGTAGCGCACTTTATTGCCGTTCAGCAAATACTCGTTCTCTCCCGAGCGGTAGGCCCGCCGGCCGATGGCTACCTCGGTGAAGTCTAAAGGCAACCAGCCGGTTGAGTTGTCAAAGGTGATGATGACCTCAGCGACTCCTAGCCGAGGCCGCGTGCGGCTGCCGGCGAAGATCATATCCTCCGTGGATTTGGCCCGCAGGGAGCTAAAGCTCTGTTCTCCAAGGACCCAGCGTACTGCATCGGCGATGTTGCTTTTGCCGCTGCCGTTAGGGCCAACGATAGCCGTGATCCCCTCACCGAACTCAAAGACGGTGCGGGTCGCAAAGCTTTTACAGCCATATATTTCCAGGCGTTTCAGACGCATCAAGACACCACCGACGATTCTAGACTATCATGCTCTAGAGGCGTTTGGGGATGAAGGGTAGTGAGTTTTCAAAGCAACCTCTGCTGCGGCTTGTTCCGCTAATTGTTTGCTTGGCCCTTTGCCCTCACCCCAGATGGCACCGCCAACCAACACCCGGGCGGTAAAAGTCTTGGCGTGGTCGGGGCCTTCCTCGTGGACGATTTGATATGTCGGCGTGATGTGCAAATCCGCTTGCACGTACTCCTGAAGCAGGCTCTTGGCATCTTTGCTCGTGCGCCGCTCATCGATCTCGCGTGCGCGCCGTTCCAAGAAGCCGCGAACCCAATCGCGGACGATGGCCAAGCCTTGGTCCAGGTAAAGCGCCCCGACGAGAGCCTCAAATGCCGCGCAGAGATTGGCCGGGCGGTCGCGCCCGCCGCTTGCAGCCTCCCCTTTGCCCAGGCGGAGATGGGGGCCCAAGTTGATCTCCCGAGCAAAAACGTATAGCCCCTCTGTGCGCACGATGTGAGCTCGCAGAGCGGTTAGTTCGCCCTCGCGAGCGTCGGGATAGCGCTCAAACAGCCATTCCGCTACCAGGAAGTCTAGGATGGCATCACCCAAGAACTCCAGGCGCTGGTTGTCCTCTAGAGCGAGTTCGGGGCATTCGTTGACGAAGGAGCTATGGGTGAGGGCCTGTTCTAGGAGCGCTTCTTGGCGAAAGACGGGCACACCGGGCATGCGGAGAGCTTCTGAGCTCTCGGACAGTGTACCATTCCCTTTGGAGGTCATTCGCTGTTCTCCCACTCTGTCGTGATCAGCGCGACGGCTCCCAGGAGGACGACATCGTCGCCCAAGGCCGCTGGTACAACCTGTACATCACGCACAGGGGGCATGGCGCGAAGGGTGATCGTCTCTCGTATGGTATCAAAAAGCAAAGGGCCAATATGGGTCACTCCTCCGCCGAGGATGATCATCGCCGGGTTCAGGATGTTGCATACGTTGGCCAGCCCGATGCCCACATAGGTTGCCGCCCGACGAATGATCCCGATGGCTGTTGGGTCCCCTTCGGCGGCAGCTTGCGCTACGATCCTGGCGTCAATGGCCTCTGAGGAACCTTGAGCTAGGGCGAGGAGCCGCTCTCCCCGCCCCTGGGTAACGGCCTCGCGGCCCATGCGCGCGATGGCCGGACCTGCTGCCAGGGCTTCTAGGCAGCCGCGGTTGCCACATCCACAAAGTGGGCCGTCTGGCTCAAGAGTCTGATGTCCGATCTCGCCGCTCAATCCACGTGCACCCAATAGCAGTCGGCCATCGGCGATGATTCCCCCGCCAATGCCGGTACTGATGGTCATGTAAACCAGGTTATTGACGCCTCGTCCGGCGCCATAGATGTGTTCGCCCAGGGCTGCCAAGTTCGCGTCATTGCCCAACTTCGTCGGTACGCCAAGCTTCTCAGAGATGATCTGGCGCAGGGGAATATTGTGCCATCCAGGGAGGTTAGGGGCTTGTAGAACCACTCCTTCCCAGGGGTCCGTAGGGCCGGGGACGCCGATGGCAATGCCTTGAACATCGCTCCAAGGCAAACGCCCTAGCGCAGCACGGATAGTATCTAGGATGCGGGCAATGACCGCTTCAACCCCCTCGGCTGCCCGGGTCAACGTCGTTGCGCGCCCTAGCTCTTTGCCCTCTGGGTCCGTCACCAAGGCGCGAATTTGGGTGCCCCCCAAGTCTACTCCTATCACCAGCTTGCTCATTTGCCAGACCTCGACCGATCCGCTCCGTTTCAGCTTGCCACCAGGATCAGGACTTCGCGTGCCGGCAAAGGGCACCGCCCTTCATAACGCCTCTCGCTGATGAGATCGGTGCAGGGATAGGGCACTTCTATGATCTGCTCGGTGTCGGTGTGGTTAAGGACAAAGAGATAGGTGATGCCATCACGCTCCCGAGCAACTACCTCAACGCCCTCCGGGGTAGCCAATAGGGGGCGAAGCTGGGCTTGCCTGCTCAACCAGGCGGCCAAGGCCCCACAAAGTTGATTGCCTCCCATGACCCCTACATAGACTACACTGCCCTTCCCAAAGCGGTTGCGGGTGATGGCCGGTTGCCCGGCATAATACTCCTCTGCGTAGCGAGCGATGACTTCGGCCTCCAGGGGGTCAATGATATCGCACCAGGTATGGATGGGACAGAGCACCTCGGCCGATTCAATGACACCGGGCTCAAAGCGTATCGCACTTCCCACAGCTCGTCCGAGGGCGTCGTACTCCGAGACCTCTATGCCGCACAGTTCCCGCAGTAAACCGGGCAAGGGCATGTTGACCACGCGGTTGGAAGCATCCTTGACCCCGCTACGGGCCCCGATAACCAGAGTGCCGCCGTCCTCCACGTATCGTCGTAGATTTGCGACCCAGGATTGGTGCAGCACGTAGAGCGTTGGAGCAATCACCAGGCGGTAGGGGCTCAGGTCAGCTTCTGGTGAAACGACATCCACGGGGATGCCCAAGCGGTGAAAGGCGCGAAAGTAGTTGAGGAACAACTCCGGATAAGAAAAGCCCACGGCGTTCGGCTGCAAGCGGAAGGCAAAGCTATCATCATAAGAGAACACCATGGCCACCGCTTTAGGGGAGTTCGCTCCCACGAGGCGATCTCCTAGGCGGGCCAGTTCCTGGCCCATCTGGCGTACCTCGGCATAGCGCCGGCGCGGCTGACCATCGTGGTCCAAGATGCCGTGCCAATACTCCTCGGTGTTGAATTGACAAGAGCGCCAGCGGAAAAAGACGATGGCGTCGGCACCATGGGCGATGGATTGATAGGCCCACAGCCTGATTTGCCCCGGCTTGAGCGCTCGGCTCATCGTCTGCCAGCCGCTCGGCCCAGCCTGTTGCTCCATGACCCAGAAAGACATGTTCTTCAAGCCACGCATGGTCGCATGGCTCAAAGCTGCTGCGGCGGGATCGTTAGCTGTGCCCACGGGGTAGTTATCCCAGGCTACGAAGTCAAGGGGCCGGGCTAGATCGTAATAGTTAATATCCTGAAATCCAAAGCCCATGAAATTGGTGGTGATGCTATGTTCCGGGCAAAGGGCTCGCAGGATGTTGACTTGCTCTTGCTGATAAGAGACCCATTGGTCGGAGGCGAAACGCCAGAAATCCAGCTCAAGGCAGGGGTTGGAGACGGGCGTCGTGCTCCAGGGCAAGGGGATCTGGCTCCAAGACGTGTAGGTGTGGCTCCAAAAGACCGTCCCCCAGGCTTCGTTGAGGGCTTCTAGGCTACCATAGCGCGCCCGGGCCCATTCTTGAAATGCCCGCAGGCAAGAAGGACAGTAACAACGCGCCAGGTGGCCGCCGAACTCATTATCGATCTGCCAGCCGACGACATTGGGATGCGATGCATAGTGCTCGGCCATCGCCGTGACGATGCGCTTGGAGAGAGCTCGGTAGGTCTCGTTGGTGGGGCAATACTGCCGCCGCATGCCAAAGGTGACCCGCCGACCATCGCGCTCCACGGCCATGATCTCGGGGTACTGCTGGCATAACCAGGCTGGAGGCGCCGCTGTGGGCGTACCCAAGATCGCGCGGATGCCGTGTTTCCCCAGAAGATCAAGCGCTTCATCTAACCAGGAGAAATCATAGCATCCCTCGTAAGGTTCCAGCTTGGCCCAGGAGAACTCTGCCAGGCGCACCAGGTTGATCCTCGCGTCCTGCATCAACTGCGCGTCGGTGGCCCAGCGCTCGCGTGGCCAGTGCTCTGGATAGTAATCCGCTCCATAGTACATGGGTTAATGCCTCCGCAGGTGGTAAAGGCAGTATAAGTAAAAGGCAGATTGATGTCAATCGTTCGGGTTTCCGCCTTTATGCGTGTGCCTTAGCCCCTGCGGTCGGCGATATCGTCCCTTTGGCGAGTGATTGTCACTCGGTCCAGTACTTGGCCCCTGGCAGACTGCCATCCATGACGTAGCCGCCGTCAATGGTCAGCACCTGGCCGGTGATATAGCGGGCGTCGTCCGAGGCCAAAAACACCACGCCGGCAGCGATCCATTCAGGTTGGGCGATCTCTTTGAGCGGCACGCGCTCAAACAGAGAACGCTTCACCGATTCGGTGTACATCGGCGTCGTCAGCTCGCTATAGGTGGCGCCAGGAGCGACACAGTTGACCAAGATCTTGTAGGGAGCCAGCTCCGTCGCCATGGTGCGTGAGAAAGCCTCAATACCGCCTTTAGAGGCCGTGTAGGGGCCTGCTTGAGGTTCCGAGAGTGTCGCATGGATTGAAGAGAGATTGATGATGCGTCCGCCTTGGCCTTGGGGGATCATCACGCGTGCTGCGGCTCGGGAGCAGTAGAAGACGCTGTAGAGGTTCGTGCGAAGGATCTTGTCCCAGACCTCGTCTGTGAGCTCCCAAAAGAGCCCGGGCGCGATGATCCCAGCGTTGTTTACCAGGATGTGTAGGCCGCCCAGCTCCCGGACTACCTGGCTAACCATGCGATCAACCTGAGCGGAGTCGCTCACATCACAATGGATAGCCAGGGCACGGCGTCCCTTGTCTTGGATAGCCTTGGCCACAGCCTGTGCTTTGGCGTCTTGAATGTCGGCGATGGCCACGTCTGCCCCTTCATCGGCCAATGCCAAGGCAATCGCCTTGCCAATGCCCGCGGCCCCGCCAGTTACGATGGCGATCTTGCCCTCAAGTTTCATCGCGACCACCCTCCTTCTTGATTATACCTGATGCGGCATCCGGCTAGCCTTCTAACTGCCGGGAGAACTCGGAAAGGATTTCTGCCCCAGAGGCGGTTATTAGGACATCGTCTTCGCAGCGCATGCCGCCCCAACCATCTATGTAGATCCCCGGCTCTACCGAGGTCACCATGCCCGCTTGAAGTGGAGCCGAGATCGCCGGGTGTAGGAACGGTTCGGGTTCATGGTAGCGCAAACCCAGCCCGTGCCCCGTGTGGTGGATGAAATACGGCCCCAAGCCACGCTGAGCCAAGAGGTCCCGTGCGGCCCGGTCCACCGTGTTGGCCGGCACGCCGGGGCGGATCGCGCCACAAGCGGCCTGCTGAGCTTCCACCACGGCCTGCCAGCGCTCGCGATCCTCCGTCCGAGCGCGGCCTGCCACGCGTGTGCGGGTCAGATCGGCCCACCAACCATCAGCCACCACGGCCAGCTCCAGCACGGCCATGTCGCCCTCTACAAGGCGACGCGGGGTGGAGAGAAGATGGGGCTTGTAGGCCGCTGCAGAACGTGGTCCGGACATCACCGAAGCCCAGGCTCGGGCGACTTTGGTCCCTTTATAGCCCGTGCCCTTGACCATGATGGCCGATTCCACGGCGGTGGCGATCTCGATCTCACTACGGCCAGGAACCACATTGGCGAAGAAGGCCTCTAACCCGAAACGGGCGATCTCGTTGACGATGCGCAGACGCTCGGCCTCCTGGGGCGTCTTGATCAAGCGCCAGGCATGGAGTGTGTCTGTGGTATCCACGAGGGCATCGCTGAACGTCTCGCGGAGCATTTTAAGCGTGCGTCCTGAGAGGACGCTGGGCTCTGCGCTAACATAAGGAGCAGCAACGAACTCAAAGCTGCCCTCGTAGCCGATATGTCCTCTTTGTAGGTGGAGATCTTGCGCGGCCTGTTTCAAAAGCTGCGACATCGCCTCCAAGGGATCGCCACTATCCACCAGCCCCCAGGGAAAGGTGCGAACATCCGATACCCACGATTCTGCGGCGAGATAAGCTTCCGCTTCCGGCGCCAAGAGCACCGGCTCTCCCTCCAGCGGAAAGACCAACAGCGCCAAGCCATTCATCGGCCAATAGCCGCTCAAGAGGAGCACGTTCTCGGGCAGGCGACAAATGATCCCGCTCAAACCGGCCCGCTTTAAGCCTTCGCGGGCGCGTTGCAGGCGCTCTTCATCCGGTAAGGCCATCGTTTCCTCCTTTTTGCCCTGACTATGATCTAGTACTCGATCCGAGGCCTGTAACCGGCCAGATCTGAAGTATGTCGGTGCCGTAAGCCGGCAGGCGACGGTTCCAGTAGAGTCTCCCGTCGTGCAACCAGACATGAGGATCAGGCACGATATACCAGAGATCGGGGTTGATGTCTAGTTGCTCTATCTCAATGCTCCCGCTGAGCACGCGGCTTTGATCGTGCAGGTTGAAGAGGTTCAGCACGACGGCATTCTGCTCCTTCAAGACGTGGAAATGGGCTTCCTCCGGGCATTCCTCCGAGCCGTAAAATTCCCCGCGCACGTAAAAGGGTTTCAACTTGCGATACAAGGCCATCGCCCGCCGCTGCGCCTCGGCGATCAAGGGATCGCGATGGGTACCGCCGATTCCTAAATGTCTGCAGGTGGAAGCATACCACCATAACACCAAGCAGTGGGTGTTGTCGTCGCGCAGGTCAATATGTAGATAAATGGGCACATTGCATCCCAGATTATAGTAATAGAGTGCCCTAGCCCTACCGCTGAGGATGTCTTCCATGGGCTGCCACATCAGCTCAAAGCCCCAATTCTCATCGTAGCTACCAGGCAGTCCGTACTTATAGTAGACCGGCGTATACCGTTGGCGAGTCCCACCGGTGACCATGTCGTGCATTTCAATCAGTACGTTGGGATATTTCTCGTGGATGCGCCGGGCCAAATACAGGTTGGCGCGGATGTGATCCTCCTTCGTATAGGGTACCGGATGGCCGTGGGCTGGGTTCCAACAGCCGCCGTTCCACCAGTTGCCGTCAAACATCAAGAAGACCACCCCATCCGCGCAATGGGCCAGCAGCCGCTCTGCCGCCGCCTCCAAGTATTGCCGCGAACCCAAACATACAGAGCCTTCGATGAGGCGACCGTTGGCGTCCATGCGCCAGGACTCGGTAGGCCACGAGGACAAACCTCGCCCGTCCATGCTCATCCACGTAGCCAGGGGGCAGTGCAAGGATAACCCAAGCCCATATTTCTCGCGCAACAACGCGACGAACTCCCGCCTCTGCCCCAGCCACTCTGTGCCCCAAAGGAAGGTCCCGAAATCGGTATCCCAGCCTGGATCCAAGTAGAGGGCCTCTGCGCCGTAGGCTACCGCCTTGGCTGCCTCCTCCTCAAGGAGCGGGCGCGTATAGGTGATCGGCCGAAGGTTATCCACACGGCTACGGCGTGTGGGACTCTGGACATGCCACTCTGGGTTGTCATAAAGCTCATTCCAGTGCACGGGTGGATCGTAATCTGCGGGGAAACGACAGCCCTGCTCATCAAGGAAGCGGCGGAAGGCATAAGCTGCC
>Ga0123519_10013141_pt1 | contig 11936 bp, 9 predicted proteins | sample YelNatPaOPRAMG02_FD_87396 | JGI IMG/M metagenome (GOLD analysis project Ga0123519, IMG submission 87396) | Hot spring microbial communities from Yellowstone National Park - Yellowstone National Park OP-RAMG-02 (version 2) | ecosystem: Environmental > Aquatic > Thermal springs > Hot (42-90C) ... | reverse complement strand
TTAGCGAGAAAACCAATTGGTTAGCCACCAATTAATTTATTATTTGTCATTCCCGCGTAAGGGGGAATGCAGGAATTAGTTAGGCTTGGTGGATTTACGCTTTCGCAGGAATGACGGTAATTGAATACCGAAGGCATTGAAAGATTGCTTGGCAGGGAGTCAGGATAATACCGTATGAGGAAGGAGGTGAAAGAGAGGACAAAGTCGCTAGGGGAATCCAGGGAGGTGGTAAGTATCTACCATGACATAAGCAGAAGTGTTTGGAGGGTAATTTGAGGAGGGTGAATAATAGAAGAGATTTTAAAAACAAACGGGTAAAGTGATGAGTGTCATAGGGAGCATGATAAGTTATTATAATAATATTTATTATATCAATAAGTTACAGGTTAGCTAAAGAGAGGGATTTTGAAAATGTTTGCTAATAAAAAACTTGGGTATTTCTTCTTAATCATGGTTGGTTTCATGGCTTTATCTTTGGTTTATTCACCGGTTTCACAGGCCCAAAACTGGATTGCTCTGCCTCCCTACAACACCCTGTGGCCACTGTGGGCACCAGCCCTGTCACCTATTGATCCATCATCTGGGCTGCCCACTCCGATCGTGAATGAATTAACCCCTAACACGATCTTGCCTGTCCAGCCAGGGCTGACTTGGGATCCTGCCGCGGCAAATCCCTGGCTGCTCTACAACACTCCCCTTGGCATGGCCTACTATGATCCTGTCGGTGGAGTAAACCTGTGGCCACCATCCTATTTGCTCGATCCTTTCGGCGGCCCGCTGCCTATCAGCCTTCCACTCGACTATGCCTATTTGCCACCTACCTCATCCAGTTGGATAAATACTTATGTCCCGTTGGGTAATATAGCTGCTTGGAATTATCTTATGACTATTCCGGGCTTTACCGCTCCAATTGGTCCGCTTGGACCGATAACCACGCCTCCTCTTCCAGGGGTGCCTTATCCGCCTGGCTACTTCCTAAATCCAAGTGCTCTTCTTCCTGTGGCTCCTCCTGCAGTTGCGCCTCTGCCTGTTCCGACCGTGGTTGCGCCTCTGCCTGTTCCTACTGCTATCACTCCGCTGCCCGTTCCGACCGCTATTGCGCCGCTGCCCGTTCCGACCGTGGTTGCACCTACGGTTCTTGCTCCGACCGCTATTGCGCCGCTGCCCGCTCCGACCGCTATTGCGCCTACGGTTCTTGCTCCAACCGCAGTTGCTCCAACCGCCATTATCTTACAGCTTACTGCTCCGACCGCGGTTGCGCTGCCAACGACTACAGTAGCGCCAGCAGTTATTTCCGGGCTGCTGTTTCCCTTTATCTAGTCTAATCTAGTCTAAAGATTAGATCGGCCTCGTAGTCTTAAAGATTAGATCAGCCTAGTCTTTCGACCAAAGAGGATGGAGCCCTGCTCAAAAGAGAAAAAGCGGGGCTCCATTTTTTATTCTTGCTGGGTTTGAGAGAGCTGCTTATTCTAGCTGCTAGCTTGATGATCTGAGTAGTGACTCCCCAAAAATACTTTTCAGCAGCTCCACTGTCCGCGATTTTTGAGGGCTAGGAGGCGGTGCCAGATCTCGATCTGAAACCAGTTTTTCAAAATCCAGCCGATATTCATCCGCAGCAAACGAGTAGGCCACTCGAGCTCTTTTTTCTCACAGATAGTTGATTCGCTCAACTTCCGAACTCTAGTTTTTAACTCCTGCAAACGTCGCTCTCGCTCGGCCTCATCAGGCAGGAGCATAATCTCATCGATTTCCTTCATGGCCTTTACGGCCAGTTGCATCCGCCGCTCTGTTTGCTCGGCCTTTTTCGGATTGATCAGGCCGTACTTAGCCTTTAGCCGATTAAGAATCATGCCCGCCTCATAGGAGCTGTCAACGATCTCGCTTCTAGTCATCCACTTGGTTTCATAGCTGAGAACATACTTCCAACTGGGATTTTCCATAGCTCGGCGGTGCTCTTCCACGGTCCGGCAGAGAATCTTGTAGCCGAATTTTTCCGGGTTCTCGAAGGCTTCACTCCCTGGATCGATAAAGGGGGCATAGGGGGAAATAAAGGGGATCAAGCGCTTGGTATGACCAAACCTCTCTAGCAGTAGGCGGCAGTAGTCAACGGTATCCAGAACCGATTGATAGGTCTGTTTGGACAGGCCGATCATGAAAAATAGATCGATCCGCTGACAGCCAAGGCGCAGTGAGGTGTCGATCATTCGCTCAAGCTCCTCATTACCGTAGGGGCGCCCAAAGGTCCTTCGGATTTCCTCATCATGGGATTCAGGAGACATCTCGATATTGAAATTAGGAATCGCCTCAGCGATCCGCTCCAGGATGTCGTCAGCAGGTGGGACAAAGAACTCTACGGCTACAGGATTTCGGATTTTTAGCTTTTTTAGCGCCTTTAGCAGCCTGAGGGCATACTCTCGGCCAGGCTGCATCATATCACCGATAATGATGATCGGAGCATTGAGATTGTGGTCAATAGTTTTCATGTCTTGAGCTAAAAGCTCAGGGTCGCGATAGGCTGGTTTTTGACGGTTGCAGTTTTTACGGAAGGCATAGGCCGCTCCTCCACAGATGCAGCAGGTGTGGGTGCAGCCTCGGACGCTGAAGACCGCCGTGGCGGGATAATTCAGCCACTTCTGATATGGGGTATAGCCAGCCAGGTCTCGGTATCTCATAACCTTTTTCATGATATGAGAATAGTCGATCTTGATGCCGTTCAAATTATCGACTATATTGCTCAGGGGATTGACCCTCACCTTCCCCTCACTGTCCCGCCAGGTCAGATTAGGAATTTGATCAAGAGGGCCTCCTGTTTTGATCGCCGAAAGGAGCTGGCGCAGTGGCTCCTCGGTCGAGTCTCCCCGCATGACGTAGTCAATCTGAGGATAGTTTCGGATCAGCTCTTCATGGTAGTAGGTAGATGAGAGTCCACCGAAAATAACCGGAGTCGTAGGATGATATTTTTTTACTATCTCAGCCAGAGCCAGACTCCCCTGGACGTGAGGCATCCAGTGCAGATCGATTCCAAACATTCGAGGATGGAGGTTTTTTATCTCCTCTTCGGCATCATATCGTTTACTTCGCAGCATCTTCAGGGCGATATTGATGATCCTGACATGGAACCCAAATCGGCCAAGGTATTCTGAAATACTGGTAAAGCCAATCGGATACATCTCAAAAACTGGTGTTGATGGAACTAGATCACTGATCGGGCCAAAGAGGATCACTTTTTCCCGAAAATCATACACAGTTGGCGGATGAAGCAATATCAAATCTGCTTCCTGTCTCATGGTGCTTCCCTTCTCTTTTTCAAAATTCTCTTATCCCCCAGTCTCATGGTCAAATTTATAGAATCGAAATATTCAAACAGGGCAATGGCATATTTTCTGGAAAATCCGAATAAATCCTTAAATTCGGCTACCGAGATCTGTGCCTTGTCCTGAAGATAGCCTTCAAGCTGCTGCTGAATTTGGGCTAAGGCCTGCTGATGGAATAAAAGCCCCTCTTTCAGCTTGACCAGCAGACCTTCATCAATCAGGTGCTGAATCAGCCTATTTGCGGCCTCACCTCTTAGTCCCCCCTGGCAGGTCTGCTGCATCACCTCATCAATACTCGGAGGCTGAAAGCCAGCCCGATGACATATGTCTAGGATTTTGGCCTTCTGCCTTTCCTCCTCTGGTGTCAGCCTGACCTGATGCCAAGAGAGGCGAAGGGTTTTCTCCTGAATGACGATTTTGCCCTGCTCTAGCAGGGTGGCCAAAATCTTATTATATAGCCGAGCATCTAGGTCTGGTTGCAGCCTGGCCTTTAACTCTTCCCTAGACATTCCTGCCTTTAGTGCAAATCGCTGATGAAAGCCTGTTAGGATGTCGATCGCTCGGCTCAAGAGGCTTTGAAAAATATCCTGATGTATAACCCACTGATCGAGCGGATCAACCATTACAATACGCTGCTTTTTTTGTAAATGCTCTAGGCTTTCAGCTACTTGGGCCTGATCCAGGTTGAGCCGGGTTGATAGCTGTATGCCCTTGGTGCCGGCAGCATGGGCCTGACGAATGATCAGCTCAAGCCGTGAAAGATTATCTCCCCCCTCAAGGACCCGCAGCCCGTCTAAGACCGCCTGATCAAAGCGCCGGTGGCGGGCCGGGAGATTGTCAATCACACTGCCCCCGCCGATGGTAATTACCGGAGAGTAGGAGCGGACCACAAAGCGGTCTTTAGCCATCAGGGCCAAGGGAGACTCAAGCTGAAATTGGACCAAAGCCTCATCTGCGGGCAGGAGCTCTTCCCGATCGAGCAGAATTATCCGAGCTAGCACCTCAGATGTACCAGCATGAAATCGCACGCGGGTTCTGTTTTTCAGGGGATTGGGCGCAGAAGGCAAAAGAGCGATCCGCCCGTCGAGAAGATAGGAAGCCTGCAGATAGCCGGGCAGTGAAACCACATCACCCCGGGCCAGCTCTTCCTTGTCCACACCGTGCAGGTTAATGGCCACTCTCTGGCCGGCTAGGGCCTCTTCCACCGGCTGATTATAAACCTGAATTCCCCGCACCCTGGCCTGCTTTCCGCTGGGGAATATTTCAACGCTCATCCCTTTTTTCAAGGCTCCGGCAAGCAGTGTTCCGGTAACTACTGTTCCGAATCCCTTGATGGTGAATACCCGGTCAATGGGCAGGCGGCAGATGCCTTGTAGGTTCCTTGGGGAAATGGTTTCTACTAGGTCCTCCAAACCCTTGCGCAAAGCCTCAAGCCCCTGGCCAGATGTTGCCGAGACAGGGAAAATAGGGGCATTTTCCAGGAAGGACCCCTGCACAAACCTCCTGATATCCTCAATAACCATCTTTAGCCACTCTGGGTCCACCAGGTCGATTTTGGTAACCACCACCATACCCCGCTGCACCTTGAGCAGACGGCAGATATCAAAATGCTCACTGGTCTGGGGCATGATTCCCTCATCAGCAGCTACAACCAGCATGACCGCATCAATGCCAGTCGCACCAGCCACCATATGCCGTACAAACCGCTCATGCCCCGGCACATCCACAATGCCAAGGCGGCCTCCGCTGGCTAGATCCAGATAGGCAAATCCGAGCTCGATGGTAATTCCCCGCTCTTTTTCCTCCTTTAACCTGTCCGTGTCAATACCGGTTAAGGCTCGGACCAGGGTCGTTTTTCCATGATCAATATGCCCGGCGGTTCCAAGGATAATCCGCTGAGAGTCCATCCCACCATCCTATTTTAAATAAAAAAAGCATCACTCTTTGCTCCTTTCCCACTGCCCCAAAATCTCTTTGGCTGCCCGGATAATCTCCGCTATATCCTCATCCTGTATGGTGCGTAGGCTTAAGAGAAACCGTCCCTGGTTAATTCGCCCTAAAATCGGGGGCTGATGGAGGCGAAACCGCTCCTCAAGCTGATTAACCTCTCCTCTGGTTGAGGAAATGGCCAAAGAGAGTGAGGGAATGGTTTGCTGGGGAAAGGAGCCACCACCTACCTGAGCCTCATCCTCGACTATCTCAAGGCTGATCGTATCACTACTCCACCCTGAAGATAAGGTTAGAGCTTCCATAATCTGCCTACCACGCTCCTCAAGGTGCTGCCGCGAAGCAGTGATCATCCGCAGGGTAGGAATTCGGTCAAAGACATCGGGCTCACTATAAAGCCTTAGCGTGCCCTCAAGAGCAGCCAGGGTCATCTTGTCGGCTCGCACGGCCCTAGCCAGAGGATTTTGCCGCAAAAGCCGGCCATATTTTGGCCGACATAGGATAATCCCTGCCTGGGGTCCGCCAAGTAGTTTATCGCCGCTGAAAGTTATAATATCTACACCCTGCTGAACGATTCGGGAGACAAGGGGCTCCCGACCTAGCCCATAAGGGGCAAGATCTGCCAGCATACCGCTTCCAAGGTCATAGATGACCACAAGCCCATGCTCTTGCCCAAGGTGTACCAACTCCGGCAGGTTTGCTTCTTCACTAAAGCCTACGATCTGAAAGTTGCTGGGGTGAACTTTCAGGATGGCCGCACTCTCTGAGGTAATCGCCTGCCGGTAATCATCAAGGCGGGTTTTATTGGTCGTCCCAACCTCGACCAGCCTGACGCCCCCCTTTTTCATGATCTCTGGAACCCGGAAAGAGCCGCCGATTTCAACCAGCTCTCCTCGGGAAACGATCACTTGGCGACCCTCAGCCAGGGTATTGAGCACCAGGAGGACCGCGGCCGCATTGTTGTTCACCACCAGAGCATCTTGAGCACCGCTCAGATGGCAGAGGAGCCTTGTAGCCGCCTCACCTCTTTTTCCCCTTGTACCAGTGATGAGATCAAACTCAAGGTTAGTAAAGCATCTGGCCGCCAGAGTCATCTTTTCCACAGCTTCAGAAGCCAGAACAGCCCGCCCAAGGTTAGTGTGCAAAATGATCCCCGTAGCGTTGATCACCCGTCCTAACTCAGCCTGGCGGATTTTCTGAAGGTAGCGGTCAACCTCATCTAAGATTAGACTAGCCGAAATCTGCCATTCCTCAAGCTCCTGTCGGTTAGTTTGAGGAGATAAAATCCATTTCCTTTTAAGATCTAGTACCTGCCTGATTCCCTCAACCAGGACCCATCTGGGGAGGCGGGAAAACCTCTCCTCTTTGGCCATCTCATGCTGTAGAATCGACTCTACTGAAGGAATTGACCTGAGGCAGGCGGTCTGTAGCTCACTCAGCATAAAACAGCTCTCGCCCCGGATAGGAGATAAAGGTGCTCATAAACTATCAGTAACTATCAGTAATTAATTTCAAGAGATTAACCCCTACTTAACTATAAAATATCATAGCCAGGTCAAAATCTCAAGGTTTTCTCAAGGTTTAATTTGAAAGCTCACTTAGAGGTTCTTTCGCTAAGTGCATAACGCAAGTGCGCAGCAGATTCAATTACCCAATCAATTGTAAGTGCGGACCTTGTGCCGCCGCCGCTTGCGCACTTTGTTAGCGAGAGGACCACTTAGAGGGCTTAGCGCCATCAGGCATCCGAGCGGCTTCCTCGGTCCGGTGGCATCAGAATATGGTGCTTTTTCATGAAATATCCTAGGTTTCTTCGGTCAATCCCAAGCAGCTTAGCCGTTCTGCTTTTAACCCAATTGGCCCGATCCAGGGCATTCAGGATCAGAATCCTTTCGTACATCAGGAGCTGATTGCGAAGATTGAGATCTTTGCTTAGCAGCCTTTTGTCTATGGGGATACTTTCGGTCGGGCTGACTACTGCAGCAGGCTGGTGATTTTCCCTGATGTGGGCGGGAAGAATGTCGGGATATATCTTATCCCTACTCTCGATAATCATGGCATTCTCAATAACATTTTTCAGCTCTCTGATATTGCCTGGCCAATCATACTTTATAAGCAGCTCCATAGCCTCAGGGTCAACCCCCCTCACCTTGGTCTCCATTTCATTGCTGTTTAATTGAATAAAATGCTCAACCAGATAAGGGATGTCTTCACGACGTTCTCTCAAGGGAGGAAGAAAAATGGTGATTACGCTCAGTCGATAGTAGAGATCCTCGCGAAAGGTTCCTTTTTGGGCCGCATCCTTGAGAATGACATTGGTAGTGGCAATAACCCGCACATCCACCTTGATGGTTTTACTGCTCCCCACTGGCACGATCTCATCTTCTTGGAGAACGCGCAGCAGCTTGGCTTGTCCAGCCAGGGGCATATTTCCAATTTCATCGAGCAGTATGGTCCCTTTATTGGCCAGTTCAAACCGACCTTTTCTATCAGACAAGGCGCCGGTGTAGGATCCTTTCACATGACCGAACAATTCACTCTCTAGCAGTGTTTCGCTTAGAGCTGCACAATTTACCTTGATAAAGGGACGGCCGTTTCGCAAACTGTGCTTGTAAATTGCATTAGCCACCACTTCTTTGCCTGTTCCGCTCTCTCCCTGGACCAGAACCGTGGACTTGGTCTTGGCAATGATTCCAATCAGACGGCAAATCTCTTTAATCTTTTCGCTTTTTCCGATGATATCTGCTTGAACGTAATCTTGAACCATAGTCAATACATCCCCCGCGATCAATGTGAACAGGTTCCAGTTTCCATAAGCGGTTTATCTCATGCACTCTAATAAGGTGAGCAATTCCTATGCCAGCTTAAATTTTACCCCCCCATCTTTATGGTTGAGTCATAATTCTTTGGAAAAGCTGTATGGGATCATAAAGCCGAAAACCGCGGCAGTCAATGGGAAAGAGGCCTTGGCTGTGAATAATATTTCATATATGAAAATAATTGCATAATAAAATGTTATTATTATATTTATATTCATAGTGGAAATTTTACGAACTCCTAGTCATCTTCTCTGTTGATTTTCTGATCTCGATACGATAAACTAGCCCAGATAAATAATAATATACTTTCTCCAATATACTTTTTTCCCTTAAACAGTGTTAGGAGTGTGATATCGAGTATGGTAGAAATAGCTCAACTTGAACCTATCATCCAGCAGCCATCACCAGCCGAGGAACACTGGTATGCTGTACATACCCGATCTCGACACGAGCAGGCAGTCTATGAGCGGCTGAAAAATAAGTCCATTTACGCCTTCTTGCCCAAAATTGAGGTCTGGAGCGCCAGGAAAGATCGACAAAAACGGATTCAGGTGCCGATGTTTCGAGGGTATCTGTTCATTCGAGCCAATTTGGAAAACAGACTCTGGCTTACGGTTTTGCAAACTCCGGGCGTTGCTCGGATCATCAGCAGCAACGGCAAACCTGTGCCGATTCCAGAAAATCAGATCGCTTCCATCCAAACTATTCTCGAAAATGATACGGTGGTTACGCCTTACCCTTATTTAAATGTCGGGGAAAGGGTGCGGATCGTAGCCGGTCCCCTCAGGGGAGTAGAGGGAATTTTGCTGCGATTTAAGCCCAATAAACAAAGACTTATTCTCTCGGTAGATCTTCTCCAGCAATCGGTCTGCGTTGAACTAAATACGATCGAGGTTGAGCCGATAAATTTTTAACCGCCAAGGGGAAGGTTGCTCATCGGATTGAGCGGGAAAATCTCTTTTCCCTCGAGAAAATTTCCAGCTAATTTCCGAAAATAGCCTGCGCTGGCAATCATGGCTGCATTATCGGTACACAAAAGCGGCGGAGGATAATAAACCCTCACGTTCAATTTTTGAGCACCTTGTTCCATCTTGCTTCGCAGCCTGGAGTTAGAGGCTACGCCACCAACCACAACTAGCTGCTCCATCTGCTTATAGCGGCAGGCTGAAATAGCCTTGGCAACCAGAATATCCACCACGGCCTCCTGGAAGGAGGCGGCAATGTCGGCTATTTCAGGGGGCACCTCCTTGGGGAAAATCTCGGCCGAGGAGCCCGCCTCAAGCCTCGCTAGAGCCTTGGTCTGGGAGCGGACATACTGTAAGACAGCGGTCTTAAGTCCGCTGAAGCTAAAATCAAAGCTATCTTTTTCCAGATAGGCCCGGGGAAATTGCACCGCGGCCGGATTGGCCGCTTTGGCCAGATGATCAATCACCGGCCCCCCTGGATAGCCAAGCTGAAGAATTTTGGCTACCTTATCAAACGCCTCTCCAGCAGCATCATCTCTTGTTCCTCCTAAGAATTCATAATCCGTATGACCGTAAACAGCAAACAGACTGGTATGACCACCTGAAACCACCAGGGCGATAAAGGGGAATTCGAGGTGAGGATAAGTCAGGAAGATGGCCTTGATATGCCCTTCGATATGGTTGATCGGAATGAGCGGCTTGTGTTTGACATAGCAAAGCGCTTTGGCTACCGATACTCCCACCAGTAGCGATCCGATCAGTCCAGGGCCAATGGTTACGGCAATGGCTTCAATGTCGTCAAAATCCATCCCCGACTCTAGCATCACTTGCTCTAGGATGGGAATGATAGTTTCCATAGACTTTCGGGCAGCGATTTCTGGCACTACCCCACCAAACCGGTGGTGTAGAGCAATCTGTGAGGCTATCTCCTGAGCGACAATCTGCACTCCGTCCCGGACAATGGCCACTGAGGTCTCATCACAGGATGATTCAATTCCTAAGATATTCACACTTCTCATTCTACAAGCTCCGATAACCTGACCAGGGTGATACCCCGATCATGGAATTTTTGAGCCGACTCCCTCAGCCCCTGGATCATGGTCGGATGAAGATGCCCGATGCCGATTGCCTGGCCATTTTTTACGGCCATCTCGATTAGAAGATCAATCTGGTGGCGGATGGAGCCGATGCTTTTGTTGTTATCCAGAAAGATGTGCCGAAAAGCGCTTGGAACTCCAAGAGATTGGGCAAGCTCATAGCCGATACTTTTTGGCGTGGTCCGGCTGTCCAGAAAATACAATCCTCGGCTCTTTAGCTCATCGAGAATCACCTGCATGGAGGCTCGATCCTCAAGCATCAGAGAGCCCATGTGGTTGTTAACCCCGACTGCCCAGGGGACATCGCCAAGCCCTGAATCAAGGATTTCAATAATTTGCTCTTTCCTCATATTAACCTGTAGGGTATTTTTTTCCCAATAGGCCAAAGCACACCGCCTGGGCTGCATGGGAAGATGAAGGATCACTTCACATGAGTGCTCATGGGCAAGCTCGGCGCAGTCTCTGGAGAAGGGATGATGGGGCAAAACAGATACGGTCAAAGTCAGATTCAGGGAAAAAAGTTCCTTGGCCAAGCTGAGACTGTAGCCAAGATCATCGATTACCAGGGCAACTGCTGGCTTGTATGAGCGCCTGCCCCTTGCCCCGGCCCCAAGATTAGTCGATGGTGGCTCTTCGGTAAGGAGCTGAAAGATCAGGATATAGCTTGGAACATGCGCCTGGCTGCTTCCTAGCAAGAAAATCATCTTGCGAGCTGAAGATGAGATATTCTCCCTCGGCTCTTGGAAAACTTTTCCACCACAGGTTTGAACCAGATCAAACACTGCCCGACGAATGCTCATCCAGGGTGGCACCTTAGCCCGCACTTCAATTACCCGCTTGATCGGCAGCAAGAATTTGCCTTTTGTGTCGCCGCTTATGGCCAGATGCCCAAGCTCTGAGGCCATCTTGGGTAGGGCCTTTTGGATAGCCGAATCGAATTCTTGCGTCCAAATAAAGGCTTTCTCTTCTTCATTTAAAAGCTCAGGCTGCGGTGGGATAAGGGGCAAGTTCTTCATCTGGCCCCTGAACACTGACTTTACATGCCGTGCGCCCTGCGGCTGCTGAGGCAGCCTGCTTAATGAGAGCCTGTCGCGGCCCCCAATAAACCAAAAACCAGCCATTAGAAAAGCTGCGGCCAGGGTCAAAGGCCATATAACCCTGGCCGCATTATTCTTCTTTTTCCTTCTTCCCATCTTTTTCACAAGGCACACAAAGACAGAGGCGGCTCTTTCTTTGTGTGAGAGAGGACCTCTCCTTTTCACAGGATATTCTTTGCCAAAGCTTAGTGGTCTTTTCGCTAACAAAGTGCGCAATAGGGGCAGACACAAGGTCTGCCCCTACAATTAGCTTATCCGCAGGCTACAATTGATAGCGTAATTGATCCGCTGCGCGACTTGTGTTACTCACTTAGCGAAGAGGACCACTTAGCCACAAGCCTACAGCTTTTTGCTAGCCTCTAGAATTTTGGCAGCTTTGATGATATCAATAGCCCGTTGCAATTGCAGGTCCTCAAAGTATTTGGCCTCCTCGTCCTCTTTGGTTTTCGGTGAGTTTGGATCGGACGGCTGCGGCTGCTGCGGCTTATCTGGAGCGGTCTTTTCTTCATCCTCCTCCTGCTGTGTGTTCTTTTTGCGGTTTTCCATATCAACCAGATCTTTCTCCCGAATAGCATGTTCTTCGGAAATGATCAGCTTTTTGTCTTCCAAGCGCATATTTTCAACGATAATATCCGGGGTAATCCCCTTGGTATGAATGGAGGTCCCTTTTGGAGTATAGTATTTGGCCGTAGTCAGCCGC
>Ga0123519_10013138_pt1 | contig 11936 bp, 12 predicted proteins | sample YelNatPaOPRAMG02_FD_87396 | JGI IMG/M metagenome (GOLD analysis project Ga0123519, IMG submission 87396) | Hot spring microbial communities from Yellowstone National Park - Yellowstone National Park OP-RAMG-02 (version 2) | ecosystem: Environmental > Aquatic > Thermal springs > Hot (42-90C) ... | reverse complement strand
CCGGTGTTATAATCGCCCTTTTTAAATTCAGGCACTATTACATTATTAATAATTCTTCCTGCCTCTAAATCAGTTATTGTACCCTCAAGCCCATAACCAACTTCGATTCTTAACTTTCTATCTTCTTTTGAAATAAGAAGCAATACTCCATTGTCTTTGTCCTTCTTTCCGATTCCCCACTTTTCAAATAATTTTACAGCATATTCTTCTATTGAAATTCCTTGTAAATTATTAACAGTTACAACTGCAATTTCAGCAGATGTTTTTGTGTTAACTTCGCTAATTATGTTTGTTATTTCTGTTATAGTTGATGAATTTAGCATACCAGCAAAATCATTTACATAACCTACATAATCAGGGTAATTAACATCGGCTGCTATTATTTGGGGTATATAAAAAAAGGAAATCATTAAAAAAATGATAAATATTAATATAAATTTATAATTATTAATTTTAAATTTAGACATAAAGTATTTTAATTATTTTAATTATTTTTAAAAAAATATTAATGTGAATTATTTTTTATAAAATTTTAAATAAGGAAACTAAAAAACCAAGCTACCTAAGCCTAATCTTATTAATTAAAATTATTAAACAAAATATATAAGATATAAACTAAAATTATAAATTATTAAATTATTAATAATTTAATAAAAAATAAAAAATTATTTTTTAAATATTATTTTTTATTTCTAATCATTATTTTTTGTTTATAGCTTCAAATTATTTTATTAACTTTTAGTGCTTGTTGTCTCATCAATATTAAGATTAATGTTAGGAGCTTTTTCTGACCCAGGCTCTGCTTGAAAGAATTCTTTTGGAGTAAATCCATATCTAGCAGCAATTATACTATTTGGCCACATTTTTATATAAGTATTATAGTCACCAACAGCTTCATTAAATCTTTGCCTTTCAACAGTAATTCTATTTTCAGTACCTTCTAGTTGGTTCATTAAATCTCTAATAGTTTCACTAGCTTTTAACTCTGGTGTATCTTCAACAACAACTCTAAAGTCTCTTATAAAAGAATTTATTTCCTGAGTAGCATTATCTAATTCTGAAGGTGTTTTAGCAGCAGCAATTCCAGCTCTTGCATCTGCAATTGCTTTAAAAATATCTCTTTCTAGTTTTAAGTAAGCTTTTGCTGCTTCGGCTAAATTTGGTACTAAATCTAATCTTCTTTGATAAACGTTTTGTACTTGTGACCATTCTTGCTCAACTTTTACACTTTTTGCAGTCATATTATTTCTTATATTTATAACTACACCAAAAAATATTGCCACAGCTATTAATATAATTACTACAAAAGCAATAATGCACCCAAATGCAAATTTTTTATTCAAAGTTTTACCTTTCTACTTTTAAAATATATTTTTAAAAATTATTTGTCTTTTGAAATTTAATATTAATATAAAAATTAAAAAAAATATACTTACAATAAATGATAGTTAAAATCTAAAATTCGAGATAATAAAAATACAAAAATTATTAAACTATAACTTTATCTTAAATTTCAAATGTTATATAGATTTAAATAATATATTTAAACTTAATAAATGAAATATATAAATAGGTAAAATAAATTTAAAAATTAACTATTTTTCACGCATACTTTTACTACCGCAGGGCGAATCACATAATCATTTAACATATAACCTTTTCTTAGCACTGAAATTACTTGATGGTCCTTATAGTTTTCATTATCTTCAGTAACTGCGGCTTCACATATTTGTGGATTAAATTCTTCACCTTCGGGATTAATAACCTTTAATCCTTCTTTTTCAAGAATCTCCATTAATTTACTGTATATCATTTTGATACCTTTTAAAAATTCATTTTCAGTATCACTTATTTCAGTTTTTTCAGAAAGCATATTTAATGCATTTTCAAAACTATCGAGAACCGGAAGTAATTTTTCAATAAGGTCTTTATTTGCTCTTTTTATTAACTCCAGTTGTTCTTTAAAAGTTCTTTTCCTATAATTTTCATAATCAGCTTGTATTCTTTTTATTCTATCAATATATTCATCACAATTTTTTTTCAACTGTTCGTTTTCATTTTTTAAAAATTCTATCTCTTCTAAAAGCTCCTCGGCAACAAAAGTTTGTTTCATATCAGATTCAGTAACTAATGTATTTAAATAATCACCATTTCCTTTAGTTTTTTTAGCTTCTTTTTCTTTATTTTCACTTCCATTTTTATTATTTTCTATATCCAAATTTTCCTTTTTCTGATCTTTATCTTTTTTTTCCTTCATAATCTATTTCAATCTCCTTTTCAAGATAATTTCTTATTTTTTATTATAATATATTAACTATTATTATAATATTATACTATACATAAAAAATATTAATCTTCATTATGTCTAATATATTGAAATTCATATAAAACAATATTTAAAGTAATTATTTAAATAATTATAAATCTTTTTTTAAATTAATTTTTTTATTTATAAAATTATTTAAATTAAATAATTATTACTTATTTAATTACTTCCCACTACTTGTTACATTAATATCACCAGTTGAAACCATGTCATCAGTAAAGAAATATCCATTACTATCCGCAGGAGCAAAATTAAAATGAACAGTAATTTTATCTCCATTATCTGCACCAATATTTGTTATTTTAACTGCAATTTTTATCTTTTTACCAGGTTGGATATCTTTGATTAATGTACCAACTTTTTCTGGCTCAACTGTTGAAGTAGAAGTATTATAATTTGTCGTTGTTTCAGAAACTCCAGTAGAAAGATTTGTAGTTATTATTGTGGTTGTTGTGTTGGTTGTTAAAATTCTAACCCCATTTGTTTGGTTGGAAATTTTATAAACTTCTGTAATTGTTGTTATTTTTGACGTACCATCCGTACTATAAGTTACAGTTTCTGTCTTTTGTGTTGTACCAGGATTATTCCAATCAGAAATATGAGTTTGCCTAATATCCTCATTTTGATAATAATAATTTCCACTATCTGGATCCCAAATATAGACGCCCCAAAGAGGATTTAATGCCATCTCTGGATCAGATTCAGGGTCAAGAATAAACCATATTAAAACTGGTTGTATATTTACAGGAACATTGCCTGTATTAGTAATCTCATAATATTCATAATACCATTCTCTTCTAGAAATTATATTACTTTGTAAAGTCGGTAATTTTTTAATAGATATTAAATATTTTGGAGCTGGTAATGATAAAACATTGCTACTAATTAAATTACCAGCCTTATCGAGTGTCCATAAAGTATAAAAATAAGCCTTCCCTGAAATTACATTAGTATCAACAAACTGAGAAACATTTCTATCAGAAATTGTAGCAATAACATTATCGGTTGGATAATGAGGATTTTTACTTGGGTCATCAACTCTTACTATTTTATATGAAAGAAATTGAGAATCACTGCTTGGAACCCAACTTAAATGATTACCATCTTTGCCAACAAAGCCTGTTAAACTAGATGGATTAGGAGATACCAAATCATTAAAAACAAGGATGTCTTTATTAACCATAACACTTGTTTGTTTATCTTGCAATTCATACCATGCAGATATTAAATTATTTCCATTTTTTAGTTTAATATTATTAAATTCAAAAACACCTTTATCATTTGAAGTAGATTGGGCAACAATTTTATCATTAACTTTTAAATAAACATCAACATTTGGTAATGTATTTCATTTAATATATACTTGGGGTTCAAAATCTTTAGAATAATAAGTATCTTTTATCTCTATTAAATTATTATTGTCACTATAGATTTTATAATCTAATCTTTTTTGTACGTTAAGTAAAAAAGTAAGTTTAGTTGGTTCACTTTTTTCATTATTTGAATTAATTGCATAAACTTCAATTGTATTTAAACCTTCAACTAATTCAATACCATCATTTATGCTAAAATTCCCATTACTATCAACATCATACTTTTTATCGGAAATGCGTCCATTAACTTTTAATTCTATTTTTGTATTTACATCTGCTTTGCCACTTAAAATTATTGTTTCTTTTTCGTTTTCAGAATTAAATTCTTCATATGGTTTGTGGGACGTAATTATTGGAGGACTAACTAATTTTTCTTTTAAACTACTAAGCTCCTTATTTAAATCAAAAGTTGTACTAGTTTTGTTAGCTTCATTATTTTTTAAAATCAAACTTTGAGAATCATTATTAGATTGAGTATTGCTAATATTACAAGATACTAGCAATAAATTCAAAATCAAAAATAATATTATTATTAAAATTATTATGTTTTTATTTTTATTTATCATCTTCTTTAAATATTAATTTATTATAATTTTCTCATTATATAAAAGTTTTTTCAAAAATAATTTTCCACTCTTTATTTTCTTCTAAAAGATAAAAATATTTCTTATATTGCTTTACTTGCCCATTTTTATATTTTACATTAAATTGAACAATTACTTTTACAATATTATCTTTATCAATATAGCCAGAGTAAGTTGTTTGTTCAATTTCAATACTATTTACATCACTAAGAATTAAATTTAATTCTTCCTTAAATTTCTCTTTACTTATATTACTTTTATCTTTTAATGGTAATAAATTATCATATATATAATCTGGGTTTTTGTCATTTAATGCTTTAAGAAAATCAATTGCTGCTTTTTCTGGATCTGTTTTAAAAATATAACTAATATCTGATTTAAATTTTAAAATGCTACAACCATTTAAAAAAATAAATAAAATTATAAAAATAATAATTAATATATAAAAATTTTTATAATTTTTTTTCTCCTTGTTCAATTTTATTGTTAAATTCTTTTATTATAATTTTATTTCTTAATAATTATTTATAATTATATTTTATAATTAATTATTCATTTAAGTAAAAGAAATATTTTAATTAATCATTTAAATATCTCTTTATTGCTTCAAAAATGCACAAACTAATGTTTTTTTGATAAGACTCATCATTTAATTTTGATAATTCATAATCATTTGTAATAAAACCAGGTTCAACTAAAACAGATGTCATATTTGTATCTTTTAAAATTGCAAAAGCAGCCCCATGTACTCTACAATCGTTCATATTTAATTTTTTTATTAAATTTTCTTGGATAATTTCTGCAAGTTTTTTACCTTCAACAGAAAATGATTTTAATCCTTTAAAATAATAACAACTAGAGCCTGATGCATTAATATCGTTACAAAAATTTAAATTTATACTAATTAATAAATCTCCATTACTTTTATTTGCTTTCTTAATCCTGTTATAAATGCCAGGGATATTTTTTTTTGATTCATCAACTGTTATAAATACATCGAACCCATCATTTATAAGAAGTTCCTTACAATAATTAACAATATTATTGCAAATGATTAACTTATTTTTTAAAAAAATCTTATCTGTCTTATTATTGCTTATTGATATTGATTTGCCATAATCAAGAATAATTTTTTCTTTTTCATTATTATTTTTGCTTATTTTTTTAATAAAAGGGAAATTAGAACTTTTCTTTTCATTAATTATTCTTTTTAATTTTTCTAAATAAACTAAAGTTTCTTTTCCTAAAATACCATCAGAATTTAATCTCATATTTTTTTGAAATTCAATTAAAGCTTTTTGAGTATTTTTATCAAATATACCGCTTTCATTATTCTTAAAAAAACCTAAAGTTTTAAGCCAAATTTGTAAAGTTTTGACATCATCTCCTCTAAAAGGGGGTTCTTTTAAATAAAGCATCCTATCCCCAATTTTATATCCCGCATCAACTAATTCCTGCCAACATTCATCATCAACCACTCCAGTTATAGATATATACCTATCCTGCTGAAATTTTTTTACAGCATTTTCTGTCTCAATACCAAAAACTCCATCTATTTCTAAAGGCCCTAAATTATAACCTAAAAGCTTTAGTCTTCTTTGAATATCAACTACTTTTGCTCCTTTTGAACCTTTTCTAATTAACGTCATTATAACTATCCCATCAAATTCATTACTAAATCAATTAAATAAAAATATTAAAAATAGAAAAAAATTTAATTTAAATTTCTAAATTAATTTAATAATTACAATATTAAACTAATAAATTAAATTTAAAATTTATTTTAATTCAATTAACTAAAAATTATAAAAAATAATAAATATTTGAATATAATAAATTAATTTCCTAAATCAACATAAGTAAATAAATAATGACAATAACTCTCTATTTATAATAATCTATAACAATCCTGCTAAATATTTTTGTACTGATGTTGCTGCTATAGCTCCATCAGCAACTGCAGTAATTACTTGTTTTAATGCAGTATCTCTTACATCACCAGCTGCAAAAATTTGAGGAAGAGAAGTTTGAAGATTTTTGTTAGTTATAATATAGCCATATTCATCTATATTAACTATACCATTTAATAGTTCTGTATTAGGATGAATTCCAACATATTCAAATACCCCATCAACTTTAAGGCTACTTTTATTGCCATTTTTATTATTTTTTATAATTAATTCTTCCACTTTTTCATTTCCAATAAACTGAACAACTTCTGAGTTAAAAATAAATTCTATTTTTTTATTAGCAAAACCTTTATCTTGAATTGCTTTAGATGCTCTTAATTGATCTCTTCTATGTATTATATATACTTTACTTGCAAATTTTGTAAGAAATAATGCCTCCTCAATTGCAGCATTCCCTCCTCCAATTACAGCAACAGGCTTGTCTCTATAAAGGGCACCATCACAAGTTGCACAAAATGAAATACCTTTACCAATTAACTCGGCTTCTCCTGGAGCATTAAGTCTATTAGGTGTTGAGCCAGTAGCAAATATTAATGCCTTTGAATAAAATTGGTAATTTTCTGAATTGCATATTATTTTTTTATTTGAAGAGCTCTTTGTAACTTTAATATCAGTAATTTCACAAAATTCAAAAATTTCTATTCCAAAACTTTTAACATGATTTATAATATTTTGCATCAAATCATACCCTGAGATATTATAAAATCCTGGATAATTATCTATCTCTTCAGTAGTAATAATTTGTCCTCCTGCCATATACTTATCAACAATTGAAAAATTTATTCCCTCCCTATAAGCATAAATAGCAGCTCCTAAACCAGCAGGTCCTGATCCTAAAATTAAAAGTTCACTATTTATTTTTTCCATTTTTTAACCTTTAAAATTTAAAATTATTTTTTTAATAAAATAAATTAATAAATAATAAATTTATGCTAAATACTATAATTTTTAGCAAATTATTTATAAAAATCAATCTTAAAAATTTATCATTTAGTTTTAATTACTTATTTGCAAATAATTAATTAAATAATTATATAATATATGATATTGCAATAAAAAAATTAAGTGTGTTGAATAATCATTTAATTATAATTATTATTTAAAATATTTATATTTATATGTATATTTTTAAATAATTAATTATTTATATCTTTTTGCAGCTTCTTTAAACCTAGATTCAAGCTCTTCTTCAGTTTTTACTAAAGATATATCAGGGTCTAATTCCATTATTAATTTTATAGCGGCTCTTACAATCATAGTATTAGCTATTTTATGCCCACCTGATTTTTTGCATTGAATACCTAAGTCTTCAAGATATGAAACCATATCTGATGGCATGGTTATGGGTACTCTAAAATAATCTTGCTTTTTTTCTATCATTTTACTTCCTTTAAAAATTATAATAATATTGCATTTTTATGCATATGATTATATCCATTAAAAAACATATTGTCAAATATTTAAAAAAACAAGATATAGGATTATTAATTATAATTTTAGCAACAAAAATTTTTTTATTTATAAATTAAATTTCCATAGTTTTAATTAAATTAAAATCACCTGTCTTTGCTGCTAAAAGAACAGGTTTCATATATTCATCTATTTGATTTGCTGAAAGTGGTACTGGCATATTTTCCAGTTTTGATTTAAGTTGTGGATTTTTGGCAGCTTCAAGTGCTCTATTTATATGTAGATCACTAAAGCCTTTAATTTCTTCTAATTTATATGGAAAACCAATTATTTTTGAAAATTCTGTCATAGCTTTTGCAATAGCAATACCTAAATCTTTGCCCTTAAGGTTTTCTATATTTTCATTTAGATAATCCTTGTAAAGAAAAGCTAATTTTTTTAATTTGTTTTCAATTGAAGGGGCAAAAAAAACAGTATAATATGGATTTAAAATTGCACAAGCTTTTCCATGCGTCATTATATCAACAAAAGAAAAACTATTTAAGTGAGCTCCATTTGTTCCATATAACATTATAGCGTATGCACCTAAATCTGTTGCTAAACCAATTTTCTGTCTTAATTCTTTATCTTGGGGATTTTTTATTAGTAGTGGTAAATTTTCAATAATTAGTCCAATCCCTGTTAAACAAATCTGCTCAACTAAATTATAATTATAAACATTTTCATTAACCCCATAATATACTTCAAGACAATGAGAAAAACCATCCATTGCACCATCTTTTGTTAAATTTAATGGCATGGTTAACGTTGATAAATAATCAAAAACAGCCCTATTTGGGATAATAGCTTCATCAACAATTAATTTTTTTTGATTTTTTGTTAAATCAGTTACATTTGAATATTTTGTAATGTGTGATCCTGAACCAGCTGCAACTTGAACTGCAATTAATGGATAAAGTTCTTTAATATTTAATTTAGTCATTGTCTCACTTACTATTCCTGCCCCAAAGAAAGGTTCTATATCAAGTAAATCTGGGCTTAAAACAGCAAGAATATTTGCTGCTTTTGCACAATCTATAGCTGAACCTCCTCCAACACATAAAATATTATCAGGGTTTGTTTTCTTTATTAAATTAGCTAACTCTTTTACATCTTCAAGTGGAGTATTTTCTCTTGAAGTACCAATCTCTGCAACTATTTTAATATTTTTTAGATTTAGTAAATTTTTTACTTCATTTCTCATTGAGCTAGCCCAGTCATGTTGAGAAATAATTAAAAGTGTGTTATTGCCAAACTCTTTTACAAATTTTGCAAAATCATTAAAACAATTAAGTCCAAATGAATAAGTATCTTTTTTATATTGTTTTAAAAGATCAATTGCAATTTGAGACTTTTTATCAATTTCTTTGGCACTCATTTTAAGTACCTCCTATATTTTTTATAAAAAATTAAAAATAATTTTGAAATTATTTCATTATATTGTATATTAAAAAATAATTTTAATTAAACTTTTTAAATAGTGCAAACAAGAAAAAACTTAATTAAAATAAAATAATTTGATATATATTAATAAAAATTTATTAGAAATTAAAAAAGGAGGATCATTTTGCCTATAGTACCAATGAAGCAAATACTTGATGAAGCAATAAAAGGCGAATACGGAGTTGGAGCATTTAACGTTAACAATATGGAACAAATCCAAGGAATAATGCAAGCAGCTTCTGAAACAAAATCACCATTAATTATTCAAGCTTCAAGAGGAGCATTAAAATATACAAAAATGCTTTACTTAAAATATCTTATGGTTGCTGCTGCTGAAGACAATCCTGATATTCCAATTGCACTTCATCTAGACCATGGAAATAATTTTGAAACATGCAAGCAGGCAATAGAGCTTGGTTTTTCTTCAGTAATGATTGATGGTTCACTTAAAGAAGATTCAAAAACACATACTACTTTTGAAGAAAATGTTGAAGTAACCGCTAAAGTAGTTGAGTATGCTCATAAATTTGGTGTAACAGTTGAGGGTGAACTTGGAACACTTGGAGGAATTGAGGATGGAGTAGGCTCAGGTAGTATACTTTTAACTGATCCTGCAGATGCCGAAAGATTTGTAAAACTTACTGGAGTAGATGCTCTTGCTCTAGCAATAGGGACAAGCCATGGTGCTTATAAATTTAAACAAGCTCCTGTTCTTGCAATGGACATAATAAGTGAAGTTAAAAAAAGACTTCCTGATACACCATTAGTTATGCATGGCTCATCATCAGTCCCAGAATCTTTAGTTGACATAATAAATAAATATGGCGGAAATATTCAACATGCAATGGGTGTGCCAATAAAGTCAATTCAGGAAGCTATAAAAAGAGGAGTTAAAAAAATAAATGTTGATACAGATGGAAGACTTGCAATAACTGGAGCAATTAGAAAATATATGGCTGAACACCCTGAAGTAATTGATCCAAGAGATTATTTTGGCGAAGCAAGAAAAGCAGTTTATGAAACTGTTAAAAGTAAAATGATTGACTTTGGTACAGCTGGGCATGCAGGAGATTATAAACCAAAAACTTTATCAGATATGATAGAGATTTATAAAAGTAAGCAAAAATAAATATAGCCCTAAAGTAACAAAAAACATTAAAAAATGATATCTGGTTTAAGCCAAAAAAAGAATTTTTTAGTATAGGAAAATATAATAATATGGAAATTGGTGTTTCAATCTTAAATGCAGATTATCTTAATTTAGAAAAAGAAATAAAAAAAGCTCAAAACTTTGGAGCAGACTTTTTACATTTAGATGTCATGGATGGGAATTTTGTACCAGAAATTACTTTTGGTCAAGCAATGATAAAAAAAATAAAAAACATAGCTTCTATTCCTATCCATGCACATCTAATGATTCAAAAAACTGATGAACAACTAAAAAGTTTTATCGAAACAAAAGCAGATTTAATTATAATTCATGCTGAATCTTGCATGCATCTTTATAAATGTTTAAGCCAAATTAAAGAAAGTAATTTAAAAGCAGGGTTAGCGCTAAATCCTGCCACTCCTATTAGCAACATTGAAAATGTTATTAATTTAATTGATTGCCTTTTAATTATGACAGTTGAACCTGGATATGGCGGACAACATTTAATTGAGAGTACATTAATTAAAATAAAAAAAGCAAATAATTTATTAAGAGAGTTTAATCAATTGACTAATAAAAATTATCATTTTGATATCGCAGTAGATGGCGGAATTCATGAAGATACAATTAAAAAAGTATTCCAAGCAGGAGCAAATTCTATAACTATTGGTACTGCTTTTTTTAATTCAACAGACCCTAAATCAATAATTCCTAATTTTAAAAAATTAGTAACAAATAATATAATATGATGTATTAATATGATCTATTCTAAACATTAAAAATTTTTAACAATTTTTAACTTTTTTTCTCAAAACTATTACTTGCTCCACATTCACATTTTTTAGGTTTACATCTACTTTCTTTTTCAGCACCACAAACTGAACATTTCCAAACTGCCATCAATAAACTCCTTTTATATATTTATTTTAATTATACTTTATTAAGTTTTTATATTTTATTTTTTATTTTTATTATTTGATTATATTCCAAATACTTTTACAAAATTCATTTGTAAATTTGTTAAAGAAGCTTGAAGATTTTCTCTTTCTTGTGCTGTTAATTCATCGCCAAGTACTTTTAATAATGCATCAAAACTATCAATTGCAAGTCTAGCTTGTTCTTTACTTTTAAATTTATCATTTGTACCAACAGGAAGACCCATTTTTTTATAAGCTAAACTTGAAAGAGACATCATAAATTGAATAATTATATCTTTTGAAGTTAACTTGTCTAGTTCTTCTTGTAACTGCTTCATTAATTCTTCTTCTTCTTTTTTTTCTTTTTCTTGCTCTTCTTTAACTTTTTGCTCACTTAAATCTTTAAAGCTGCCAGAGCTAGTCCATGAATTTACATTATCTTTTATATCTTTATATTCCCCATCACCTTTTTTCTTATCTATCATTATAATCACCTACCATTTTTATTTTAAATTTCCATGAATTTCTTAATTTTTTAATTAAAATTTCTTAATTGCTAGTAATAGTATTAATAATAACCATCTCAAATTTTTTGATAAAACAATATCTTGAAAATTAACTATATTTTAAAAATTTTGTTAAAATTATTTCATTGTTTCAGAATCATAACAAACTAATGAATGCAACTCATATCCTTCAAGTAATTTCCTTGGATTTAAAAATG
>Ga0123519_10013135_pt1 | contig 11937 bp, 14 predicted proteins | sample YelNatPaOPRAMG02_FD_87396 | JGI IMG/M metagenome (GOLD analysis project Ga0123519, IMG submission 87396) | Hot spring microbial communities from Yellowstone National Park - Yellowstone National Park OP-RAMG-02 (version 2) | ecosystem: Environmental > Aquatic > Thermal springs > Hot (42-90C) ... | reverse complement strand
ATTTAATATGGTATAATACAAGAAAAGCGCATAGATCACTAAACAATAAGCCGCCATTAAGATACTATCTTGATGAAGTTATCAACAGTTCAAAAAAGTCCAATATGTTATGGACGCTTACAGTTGCTTGACAGGTATGGCAAAATAATATAAGATGATTATATACCTGAGATTAGTTGGGGTTTATAAAATCCAAACATATGTCAGGTGAGTTAACTAAAAGGAGAGTAAGTTAGATGAAAAAGTTATATGTAGGCGGATTGCCTTTCAAAACGGGTGATGATGAACTTAATACATTATTCACCAGCTACGGTAAAGTAGCAAGTGCCAAAGTCATAAAGGATAAATTTTCCGGCCGTTCAAGAGGCTTTGGTTTCGTTGAAATGGAAGATGATAATGAAGCGGCAAATGCCATCGCGAAGTTAAATGGCAGCGATTACGAGGGTAGAAAACTTATCGTAAACGAAGCAAGGCCAATGACAGAAGGTGGAAGAAGAGGAGGAAACAGGAATTGGGGCGAGAAGAGAAATTACAATAAGTGGTAAAGCTTATTTAAATTTCCAGAAGGGCGGAACTCAAGAAAAGGGTTTCCGCCCTTTTTTATTTTGTATAATATTTTAAAAGGAGATTTTATGAAAAAAATCCTTGTTTTTTTCGTTGCTGTTTTTAGTTGTTTTTTCGCTTTCTGCGAAAATTCCAAAAGAGACGAGATTGTTCTTACTCCGGATGTAAATCTTATAGATGTTCCAACCGCCGGCGTTGTGGATTATTCAAACTTTAATATCAAATCAAGATTTTATAATAATGGCGGGGTTCTTACTTATATAGATATAGGAATACTTCAGAATTTAAATCTTGGCGCTTCATTTATGGTCGATAATCTTATAGGCTCGAATACGCCGGTTAAAATGGTAAAGCCGGAGATGCAGATAAAATTCAGATTTTATGATGGGGGTTATTATATTCCCGCCCTGAGTATCGGCTATGATGGACAGGGATATTACTATGACAGAGGTTTAAAAAAATATATGCAGAAAGGAAAAGGACTATATCTTGTCGGCTCAAGAGAATTGTTTTTTCAGGGTTTTATGTCAAGCATTGGCTTTAATATACCTGATTATGACCAGGGATATCTTTATTCTTTTTTAGGTTTTAATTACAATATTGATGATAAATTTAATTTAATTTTAGAATTTGATAATCTTTTTCATTCCGATTATCCTTCAAGAACTAATGCTGGAGTTAGAATTGCGGTAAATCCTAATTTTTTTATTGACCTGGCTTTTAGGAATATAGGCAGAAATTCTAAATTTCCAAATGGTTGGGATAATAAGACAGAAAGAATAATACAATTCAATACTTCTATATACCTTGGTAATTTTTAGAGGGAGGAATATATGAAGAAAATAGGAATTCTTACCGGCGGCGGTGATTGCCCCGGTTTAAATCCTGCGATAAGAGGCGTTGTTTACGCGTCAGATAAATTTGGTTATGAATGTGTCGGAATATTAGACGGCTGGAAAGGTATGATAGAGGGAAGAGCGACTCCTTTGAAAAAGGAAGATGTTGAATATATTATTTCTCAGGGTGGAACTATAATTGGAACATCAAGGACAAATCCATTTAAAAAGGAAGAAGATGTTAAAAAAGTTGTGGAGAATTTTAGGAATTTAAAACTTTATGCCCTTGTCGCTATAGGCGGAGAGGATACTCTCGGAGTGGCGACAAAACTCTATGAAAAACATAAACTCAATATAGTGGGCGTTCCAAAAACAATGGATAATGATTTAAGTGCTACTGACTATACATTTGGTTTTGATACCGCTGTTACAAGGGCTATGGACGCTGCAAAAGCGCTTATTGATACCGGTAAGAGCCATAGGAGAGTTATGGTTTTTGAGGTTATGGGGAGACATGCCGGCTGGGTTGCATTATTTACGGCAATCGCAAGCGCCGCGGATTATGTATGCCTGCCTGAAAAGAAAATAAATACAAAAGATCTTGTAGAAAAGGTAAAAAAATCTTATGCGAGGAAAAGATTTGCGCTTGTGGTAGTGAGCGAAGCGGTTGAAGTAATTGAAGAAGAGAAGGACTCGCTTACAACTCAGGAGGTTGATCAATTCGGCCATATAATACTTAAAGAAAGGGGGATGGGAGAGAAAATCGCTAAATTTATAGAGACAAGCACTGGGATTGAGACAAGGCATTCCGTAATAGGGCATATGCAGAGAGGCGGCGAGCCAACTCTTTTTGATAGAATGCTTGGAACAAGGGTTGGAATTAAAGCGGCGGAACTTGTAAGAGATGGAGATTTCGGCAAGATGGCAGCTCTGGTTGGAAATGAGATAAAGGGAGTTCCATTAAAAGATGCCACAGGCGAATTAAAGGTTGTAGATAAAAAGTGGTTTGAACTGATGGATATTCTGTTCTGATGTTTTTAAGGAGGTTTCTGTGGAAAATAAACCGCAGTTTCAGAGAAAAACAATTATTGTAAAAAGAAATTTACAGTACAGGTATATGTTCATAATATCATTCACATCTATTGTCGCTTTTATGCTTGTCGCTCTTGATGTGATATGGAATATATATAAAGTCGTTGAAGAGCATCCGGGTATGATTCCAATGCTTGATGAGATATTTTCAAATATACCGCTTATGGCTTTTAAACTTTTAATATATATACTTATAGTTGTCATAGCTTCCGCGGTTATATCGCATAAAATAGCCGGGCCGGTTTATAAATTTGAAAAGACATGTGAGAAAATTTCAGAGGGGGATTTAACTCAAAGGGTTTTTTTAAGAAAAGGGGATTCTTTAATAGAACTTCAGAGTGCGTTTAATAATATGATTGAAAAACTTCACTCTGTTATAAAAATAAATGAAGATTTGAAAAAAGAGCTTAAAGAAAAAAATATCGGGATTGAAAAAATAGAACTGGCTGATAGGAAGATAAAAGAAACAATGCCTGATTTCAAAATATAAATGCCAATTGAGTTTTATAAACTTACAGCAGCGGGGAATGATTTTGTTCTTTTTTACAATCTGAATAAATCATATCCGGAGAAAAAACTCGCCATTTCAGTTTCGGACAGACATTACGGCGTTGGATGCGACGGGATTCTTATTTTGAAAAGGGTTAAAGATGATTTTTATTTAAAGTATTTAAACTCCGATGGAAGTGATGCATTCTGCGGAAATGGAACAAGATCTGCCGCTTTTTTTATTTATAGAGGGATATTTAAAAAAAAGAAAAATAATTTTTATCTAAAAACCTCAGCTGGAAAATTAGAAGTAAGGGTTATAAAGGAAAAGATATATATTCAAATGCCAGAACCTTCTTTTATAAAAGAAGCTTTTATTAAAAACAAATGGAATTTTTCTAAGATGAGTTATATCAAAACAGGAACTTATCATCTTGTGATAGAGACAAAAGATATTTCAAAAATAGATGTTTATAATACAGGAAGGTTTTTCAGATATCATAACAAATTTATGCCTGAAGGCGTGAATGTAGATTTTATAAAAGTAGATTATATTAAGAATGGCAGAGCTCTGGCGCATATAAGGACATATGAAAAAGGGGTTGAGAATGAGACACTTTCCTGCTCAAGCGGTATTGCCTCTTCTTTTTATTATTTAGGAGAGAGGTATTCTATTAAAAAAGCGGTTTTTGTATCAAAAAATAATGAAAAATTTTATCTTGAAATTAAAGATAATAAACTTTATTTAAATGGTCCGGTAAAACTTGTATTTAAGGGGAAGTTATATGAAATATATTAACAGAGCAATTGATATAATAAGGGAGAATTCAAAAGCGGTAATTATTTATCTTATATATTCCTTTTTAGTTTCCTATCTTCTTCCATACATTTTTAATATAGATTTTTATTCATACTCAAAAGAGAAATTCGATATTTATTATAAAATGCCGTCTTTTTATATTTTGCTTTTAGTTGAGTATATCTTTTCAGCATTTTTCCTTGGCGGTTTATGGTATTCCATAGCGGTCAAAAGGGTTGAAAATGCAAGCGAATATTTCGAAAAAAGTATTTATTTTTTTAATAGGTTCATTATTCTTTCTTTTATAAGTTTATTATTTGTAATAAGTATTCTTGTTATATCTTTGATTTTGCATATAAGTCGATTTTTATTTATTTTATTTATTTTTATCTATATACTAGTTAGTTTTTATATCGGGATCAAGATTTCTTTTACATCGATATTTATCGTAAAAAACGATGAAAGAATATTGCAGGCTTTTAAAAATAGTTTCAGTATGATAAATGGTAATTATTTTCTTATAATCTTTGTAGCTTCGATAATTAAGTATCCGTTTATCGCTAAGTTAAGTTTTATAATGGATTTTCTGTATCTGATATTTATTTATATTTTATTTGAAATTGCAAGTTCAAAGCCAGAGGAAAATCAGGTTGAAACAGAATCTAAAGCTTAATTTCTTTCATTATTCTGTCTATATATTCAGAGTTCTCTTTTGAGATTCTTACAAGCGGAAGTCGCAACTCATCGCTTTCTATTATTTTTTTCTTTTTTAATATGTATTTTATCGGTATGGGATTTGTTTCTATAAACATTGATTTTATGAATTTGAAGTATTTGTGATGTATAGAAAACGCTTTTCTAATATTTCCTTTCTCAAATGACTCGCACATTAGCGATATTTCATCGGGTATTATATTTGATGCGACGGATATAACGCCTTTCGCTCCAACGGACATCATTGGAAGGGTTAGAGTGTCGTCTCCCGATAGAAGATCTATATTAGGGGTTGTGTTTATTATTTCGCTTATCTGGTCTAAATTACCGCTTGCTTCTTTTATCGCCGCTATGTTCTTAAACTGCGATAATTCATTTACAGTTTTAGCCAGCATATTTACTCCTGTTCTTGAAGGGATGTTATAGAGTATTATTTTATGTTTGCTATTATAGGCAATCGTTTTAAAGTGTTCTATAATTCCTTTCTGAGTCGGTTTGTTGTAATATGGAACTATTGTAAGAAGTCCGTCCAATTTCATTTTATTTAGTTTTTCAAGCATCTTTAAACTTTTATATGTTGAATTAGTTCCAAATCCGACTATAACCCTCTTCTCTGGAGTCGTTTTTTCAACACAGAATTTTATTACCTCTATATACTCATCTGTTTCTAAAACGCTTCCTTCACCTGTGGAGCCGCAGCATACAATTCCCGATACATTAGAATTATTCTGAAACTCAATCAATTTTTCGAGCGATTTATAGTCAACTTTTTCATTTTTGAACGGGGTAACTATTGCCGTATAACATCCTTTAAACATAAAACCTCCTATAAATTGTATAAAACGACTTATTATGTTAAAGTAAAAACTCTAAAGAAATAATTTAGATGATTGGAAGATTGGATGATTAGAGGATTAGCTTAATAAGGTATTTTCCTTTAAAGCTAATCATCCAGTCCTCTATTCTTCTAATCTTCTAAAAAAGTAGTTTCACTCCGACGTTTCAGTCGGAGCAGGGAGATTGCTCTGAATTAGCAAAGCAAGCTTCCTGCCTGCCGTCAGGCAGGTGCGACTACAATAAATCCCTCTTTTTCCCTGCCTGACGGCAGGCAGGCCCCTTTACAAAAGGGGGAGATAGGGGGATTTTTTTAATTCTTCTATTATATCTATTTCATCTATAACTTCTCTTATTTGTTTTATTTAGAGATCTTTTTTAAATAAAATATCAGCCGCTTCAAAACCGTCTTTTATATTTTCTTCCATAAAAGAATACTTCCATCCGCCGTATCTTCCTGTTGATATAACATTTTGTTTTTTAAGATAATCAAATATTATTTTTAAACTTTTTTCTCTTTCTAAATCATAAATAACATAACCGAATTCTGCCTGCGTTTGCAAAATCGTTTTTATATCGTCATCGTTTTTTATTATTTTTAGTTCTTTTAAATTTTTAATTATCTTGGAAGTTGCCTTTTCTATGTTTATAAAACCGTCTTCTTCAGTTGATATTTCTATATATATTGAATCGTTCTCATAGGGAGCGAGATTCTTTGAAAAATTTGTGTAAAATCCAACTCGGTAAAAGGAAAATCTTTTCTGAGGAAAGTATATCCAGTGTTCTTTAAAGTATGTCTTTTTAATTCCCATATTTATTATATATATTCTGTTGTGCCTGAGTTTTTTTGCAGCGTCTATTACTGAATCCGGGGCGTTTGAGTTTAATATAAATTTTTTAAGCGGGGCGGTGTTTATCAATTCTTTGAATTTAATTTTCGTTCCGTCTTTTAGCGTCAGGGTTCTTTTTTTAAAATCAGTAAAAACTATTTCTGAATCTGTCTCAATCTTTTTGATTTTAGAGGCGATTTTATCGGTCAGCGATTTTATCCCGCCGTATTTAGGGTAATAGAATACAGGGTTATATCCAATATTTTCTATGTTTTTTTGGTAAGCGCCTTTTAAAACCGTATTTATATCGGGTCTTGGAACAAAATTTCCAAGCCATGCAGTGCTCATCTTGTCAAGCGGATGTGAAAATAATTTTTCGTTATAAGGGAACATAAAATATTTACATATGGATTTTCCGAATGTATTCAACGCCCAGCAGCGAAAATTCTTGGAATCTTTTCTCTTGTTTAATTGCGCTTTCAGAAAATCTCTTACGCATTCGGATTTTATATTTAACGGCAGATTATAGAGGTTTATCTGAAATGGGTAATTGACATAGTTCCCGTCCAGATATATCTTTGCATTTCTGTTTAACTTTAGCAAATTTTCTTTAAGCAAATCAAACACGAATTTTTTTGTCTCATTCCATCTCAAATGAAGTAGATGTCCCGAGTAATCAAATATGAAGTTATCTTTGGTTATGCTTGTCGCCAGCCCACCAACCCTTTTTTCTTTTTCAAAAATTACGAAGTCCTTCCTGCCTTCAAGTTTATATCCGGCGCTTAAAGCTGTTAGTCCAGAGCCGATTATTACTATCACTATCTCTTTACTCCAACTGCTTCTTTTATTTTTTCCGCTATGTAATTTATTTCTTCGTCTTTTAATTGCGGAAACATAGGAAGGGAAAGAACCTGATTTTGAATTTTCTCCGTTACCGGCAAATCCCCTTCTTTATATCCAAGACGAGTGTATGCTTTCTGAAGATGAAGCGCTATTGGATAGTATATCTGATTTGCAACCTGATTTTCCGTTAAATATTTAGAGACACTATCCCTTGTTTCCTTGCTATCGAATTTTACTGTGTAATAATTAAACGAGTGATAACAATTCTCTTTAACTACAGGCGTGATGCAGACGCTTTTTAACTCCTTTTCATATTTTTTAGCGACCTGGTTTCTAAGCTCGGTAAATTTCAGTATCTTTGTGAGTTTTACTCTAAGAACAGCTGCCTGTATCGTATCAAGTCTTGAGTTAAATCCTTCCATTTCATATATGTATCTCTGGCTTGAGCCATGATTTCTAAGCGTTTTAATATTACTCGCTATTTTTTCATCGTCAGTGGTTATTAATCCGCCGTCTCCGTAAGCTCCAAGATTTTTTGCAGGGAAGAAACTGAATGTGCCGCACTTTCCTATTGAACCGACAAATTTCCACTGATTATTTATTTTATATTTAGCAGTAAACGCTTGAGCGCAATCTTCTATTACTATAAGATTATGTTTTTTCGCGATTTTTATAATCTCTTGCATATTTGCAGGATGTCCGTATAAGTGAACAGGTATTATGGCTTTTGTTTTTTTGGTTATTTTTTTCTCTATTGATTTCGGGTCTATATTATAGGTGTCCTCTTCTATATCAGCGAAGACCACCTTTGCACCCGCCTGCGATACCGTCTCTGTTGTGGCTATGAAAGTAAATGGCGTTGTTATCACTTCATCGCCGGGTCCTATGCCGCTTGCGATTATCGCGATTCTCAATGCGTCGGTTCCGCTTGCAACCGATATAGCGTATTTAGAACCGTTTAATTTAGCAAATTCTTCCTCAAATTTCGCCACATCTTCGCCAAATATAAAATGAGATGTGTTCAATACACCGTAAATTGCCGCGTCTATATCCTTTTTAAATTCTGCATAATCTCTTGTAAGGTCAACCATTGGAACTTTCATTTTGCCTCCTTAATACTATAATATAATATTATTAAGAGGTTTCAAAATTTTTATTGATTTTTGTCTCATTATTAATTAAAATCATAAGTATGGAAGAATTATCTATATTAATACCTTCGCGCAACAATATGAAAAATATTGCTAATTTACTTAAAAGAATAGATTCTTCAAACTTTACATCAAAAACAGAGGTTATTGTCGTAGATGATTTTTCTGATGATGGTAGTTATGAGTATTTGAATACAATTTCAAAAAATTTTAGATTTACGCTCTTTGTTTTAAGACATAATGAATTTAAGGGAATCGGCGCTTCTATTAAAACAGCGATTTCCTTCGCTAATGGCAAGTATTTGATTATATGCGATAACAATGATGAGTATCTTAATGAAAATTTAAGTTCAATTTATGAAAAAATTTCGAAAGGGGGGGCAGATTGCGTTTTTGGTTTTAATTTAAATAATAGCGAGAAAAATTTCTCATCTCTATTAAATAGAACTCTGATTAATATTATAAATTTTTTATATGGTTCATTTTATAAAAATATTAGTTACTGTTACAAAGCGTTTAAAAAGGATGTAATAAAATCTTTAAAACTTCATTCTGATGGGATCGAAATATACTTTGAAATGCTTTCCAAGATAGCTTTAAATAAATATAGTTTTATTGAAATTCCTTTAAATTATAATTCAGATATTGATTATAATTTAAGTAAGATTTCTTTTAATACTTTTGTTAAATCAATCTTTTTAATTTTTAAAATAAGGTTTTTCAAGGTGGTTTAATTATGATTTTTTATATTGAGTGCTTTTTATTTTCTTTTTTAATCTCATTTCTTTTTGTCCCGATTATAAGATATTTTTCTATAAAATTTGGCCACTATGATAGACCAAATGAGATAAAGACACATAAAGGAATTATTCCGCTTTCCGGCGGGATAGCGGTATTTCTCTCTTTCTCGTTAACGCTTATATTATTCAGATTTTTTACTTCATTCCCCTCGGGAACTCTCAGGGAACTCAGATATATATTGATTGGCTCTTTTATAATTCTGATAATAGGATTTATTGATGATTTGTTTAAGCCAGAGGGGATAAAAGCGGAGATTAAATTTTTAATAGAAATATTTCTATCTTTGTTTATGATTACAAGGGGTTTCAGTATAAATTTCATAAAGCCCGATTATATAGGATATATCCTTACGGTGCTGTGGATTGTGGGTGTAACGAACGCTTTTAATATAATAGATATAATGGATGGGCTTTCTTCGTCTCAGGTTTTTATATCATCCCTATCTTTTTTTATTATAATTATGCCTTCTGAATCTATATATGTTAATTTTCTTTCAACCGCTCTCGCCGGTTCTATATTAGGATTTATACCTTATAATATGAGTGCCAGATATAAGATCTTTCTTGGCGATAGCGGGAGCCTTTTTTGCGGCTTTGTTTTATCTGTGATATCGCTTGGTGGTGGTTATTCAGATAATAACCCTCTTGGTGTCTATGCCCCACTCTTAATCCTTTCAATTCCTATATACGATACATTATATGTTTCTTATATGAGAATTAAAAGAGGATTATCTCCATTTAAAGGAACAAAGGATCATTTTGCTTTAAGGCTTGAGTTAATGGGTTACAGTAGAAAAAAAATTGTTTTAATTACATCCATATTTACATCTATTATGTCTTTGCTTTCTTTTTTAGTTATAAATACAAATATTTATTATGGAGTTCTTATATATATAATTTCTTTTGTTTTATTTGTATTTATATCAAAGAAATTGTCAGTTGTTAAAGTAAATTGATATAAATTCATAATATGATACAATCTCTCTAAATAAATGCTAAAATATATACGATGACAAGAGCAGAAGAATTGGAATACCGTCTAAACCTCCTGGTTCAGTTTGGAGCCTTAATAAATAAGGAAACAAATCTTTCAAAACTTTTAGAAATTATGGCAAATCAGGTTGAAAAGATTTTATCATCGCAGAGATGTTCTATTTTTATATTAGATGAGAAAACCAATGATTTATGGTCAAGAGTGGCGAGTGGAATGAATAATACCGAGATTAGAGTTCCGGTTGGCAAGGGTATAACTGGCTGGGTTGCCTATACGGGAAGTTCTTTAAATATTGACGACGCTTATAAAAGCGATAAATTTAATCCGGAAATAGATAAAATAACAAGATTTAAAACAAAAAATATTCTTGCGGTGCCTTTGAAAAATGTAAGCGGTAAAATAATAGGCGTTTTTGAGGTTATAAATAAAAATCAAGGGAATTTTACAGCTGAGGACGAGGGCATACTGAATTTGATAAGTTCTCTGGCGGCGGGGGCGATAGAAAATGCTCAATTATATGAAAATTTATATCAGGCGCAACTTGAGACAATATATCGTCTTGCTGTTACAGCTGAGTACAGAGACCAGCAGGATAGTGCCATTCATCTCAGACATATAAGCGAGTATTCTGCCCTTATATCTCAATCTATGGGGCTTGATGAAAAAAAAATAGATGATATAAGGTATGCGAGTCCTTTGCATGATATAGGCAAGGTTGCTATAAGCGACTCTATACTTCTAAAGCCGGGAAAACTTACGCCGGAAGAATTCGAGGAGATGAAAAAGCATACGCTTTACGGGGCGAAGATTTTATCAAACGCCAAAAGTCATTTACTTCAGGTCGCAAATCTAATAGCTCAGAGCCATCATGAGAAGTATGATGGCAATGGTTATCCTTATAAAATTAGAGGTGAGCACATACCCGTTGAAGCAAGGATTGTTTCCGTCGCAGATGTCTTTGACGCGCTATGTATGACAAGGGTTTACAAACCAAGCTGGGAACCCTCAAAAGCGAGAGATTATATTATCTCCGAAAAGGGGAAATCATTTGACCCTGTCGTGGTAGATGCCTTTGACGGCGTTTTCGATAAGATATTAGAAATTCAGAAAAGAACCGACCCAAGATCCACAATAATACCCGGTATAAAGAAGGAAATTTACAGAGAAGAATCTTGACCTGAAACTTTTTGACATTTTAAATCATTTAATATTAAGAAAGAAGGAGGAGTTATGGCAAGGATAACAGTAAGTTTTCCTGGAAACAAAAAGGTAAACGCTAATATTCACGGATTTGAGATAAAAACAGACCAGCCGGCCATATCTGGTGGGGATGGAACGTCGCCCACACCTTATGACCTCTTTCTGGCTTCTCTTGCAACCTGCACCGGAATATTTGCGATAGATTTTTTTCAGTCAAGAAAATTAAATACCGAGGGATTTGAGATGTATATGGATGTTTTGTGGGATAAAGAAAAGCATAAACTCGCCAGGGTAAGCATAAACTTGAAACTTCCATCTGATTTCCCAGAGAAATATATATCGGCTTTGAAACAGGCAATAGAACTATGTTCTGTTAAACGAACCATAGCGGATCCGCCTGTATTTGAAACTAATATAACAAAATAAATTTATGGATATAAATCCTCAAACTTCCATTGAAGAGTTAATAGAAAAATGTCCTAAATCTCTGGATGTTTTCAAAAAATATAACATAAGGGTCCTTGTTTGCGGAGAGCCGGTATGGGATACTATTTCCGAAGTATGCGAGAAATCCAATCAGGATGTGAATTTGGTTCTGTCCGATATAAAGAAAGTTTGCTAAAAAGAATGAGCAAAGCGGGACGTTAGATATAAGGTAAAAAAAGTGATTACCTGTCAAGTCATTTAAGAATGTTACCCAAGGCATGATATCGTCGTCGTCTTGATTTTTTTTCTTTTTTGCTTCTTTTTTCTTTTTGTTAATTGTGTGGATAATGTTCATAACTTATTTT
>Ga0123519_10013132_pt1 | contig 11940 bp, 8 predicted proteins | sample YelNatPaOPRAMG02_FD_87396 | JGI IMG/M metagenome (GOLD analysis project Ga0123519, IMG submission 87396) | Hot spring microbial communities from Yellowstone National Park - Yellowstone National Park OP-RAMG-02 (version 2) | ecosystem: Environmental > Aquatic > Thermal springs > Hot (42-90C) ... | reverse complement strand
CAACCGTCAGTTCGACGGTTATCGCTCCTGGTCAGGATGCTGTGGTAACATTGCGATTCACGATGCCGCCAGGAATGGGCGGGCCCCATCGCTTCGACATCCACCTCCGCACGAATGACCCGCAGCAACCCGAGAAAGTGTTAATCGTCAAATCAGATTGGCGCTGAAGTTCGTCAAGTCTGTCGCCCCTGTAGAGAACGGCCTGCGGCCAATGGAAGGATCGCTTGCGGTGTATATACCGCTCCATCAAGCCGCAGGTCGCTTCTCATAAGGACGATGTGCTCCACTGGCACCGTCTCAATCAGCCCGATATCCAGCTGGGTTACCTGCTCGCCCACAGTGCGGAGATCTGCCGGTGAGGCGTGGCGCGAAGCGCGACCAATGGTGAGGTGCGGAGTAAAGGCGCGCTCCTCGGGCGGAAAACCCAGAGGGGACAACGCTTGTCCCACTCTTTGGTATAATGTGACAAGCACTCCTCGTGGTTCATGGACACCCGCCCATACGATGCGCGGCCGACGCGGGTTGGGGAACACCCCCAAGCCCACCAGGTCAAAAGAAAACATGGGGATATCAGCACACACATTATGCAACGCTTCAACAATGGGGGTGATCTTCTCATAAGGCACATCCCCAAGAAATTGCAGCGTGACATGGAGCGACTCGGGAGCAATCCATCGGACGCTCTGTTGCGGCATCTGCACCGCCAGATCGCGCTGCAGCACTGTCAAAGATTGGCGTGCGGCCTCATTCAGCTCGATAGCCACAAAGCTGCGGATTACAGCTGGCATTAGGGTAGGACATTCTCCAAAAGGTCACCTCCTCTCCTGTACGGAGGGGAGGTGAATAGGAGGGATTATTCGCGTGTCGCTCCAACGGCTGGTGCGTGTTCACGCGCTGCTGTGGTCACCGGCACGTGGCGCTTGCTCTGAGACATAGCCCACACAAACGCCGCCACCAGCAAGAGCACGACAAGCCAGCCGATGATGCCAAGCTCTTTATATTGGACCACGATCGGGGCGGCAATGACCGAGACCAGGTTCACCACTTTGATCATTGGGTTGAGCGCTGGTCCAGCAGTGTCCTTAAGAGGATCACCCACCGTATCGCCCACCACCGAAGCCTTGTGACGTTCTGAATGCTTGCCCAGGTTGTTGGCCGGGTCACGCGGCTCATCTTCGATGGTCTTCTTGGCGTTATCCCACGCGCCACCGGCATTGGCCATGAAGACGGCCAACAGCTGACCGGAGAGGATGATGCCTGCCAGGAAGCCACCCAGAGCTTCGACCTGGAGCACCAGGCCCACCAGGATGGGCGACACAACCGCGATCAAGGCGAGCGGTACCAGCTCTTTCTGAGCTGCTTCGGTCGAGATGGACACGGCGCGCGCGTAGTCCGGCTTGACCTTTCCCTCCATCAGCCCAGGAATGCGGAACTGGCGGCGCACTTCTGTCACCATCTGACCGGCAGCGCGGCTGACGGCACGAATGGCGAAAGAAGAAAACAGCCAGGGAATGGCACCGCCGATCAGCATGCCGATGAAGACCATCGGTTTGGCAACGCTGATGCCTTGAGCCAGGGCCTGGGGATCGACCACACTCACATCGGTGATAAAGGAACCAAAGAGCGACACCGCCGCGATGACTGCCGATCCGATGGCGATCCCTTTGGTGATCGCTTTGGTCGTGTTGCCCACTGCATCCAGGTCGGCCATAATCTGGCGTGCCTTTTGATCTAGCGCGGCCATCTCACCAATACCGTTGGCATTATCTGAGATGGGACCGAAAGAGTCCATCGCCACGTTGTTGCCGGTCAGTGTCAGCATGCCAATACCAGAGAGTGCTACGCTGTAAAGGATGAATGAGAACAACGCTGGTCCCGAGTAGCCAGGCACATTGCCATAGATCAGCACGGCTAATCCAATCGTAGCTGCGATGACCAGAATCGCCCACACGCTTGATTCATAGCCCACGGAGAGGCCTGTCAGGATAGTGGTCGCCGCACCGCTGTCGGTGCTCTCACGGATCTCACGTACTGGAGAACCCTCTGAACCGGTAAAGTAATCTGTCAGGCGGTCGATCGTGATGGCTAGAACGACACCAACTACTGTGGACAAGAAGGGACGCCACCAACCTCCTGGCACGTCTTGCATGTAAACGAATGCTACGATGCCAAACAGCACAGTGGAAATTGCAGCCGAGGTGAGGAAGCCACGAAAGATGGCGTGCATCGCATCGGTAGGGCCGCCCTCTCTGCCACCTTTCACCAAGTAGGTACCAATAATGGAGGAAAACACGCCGATGCCACGCACCAGCAAGGGGAACACAATCCAGTTGAGGTGTCCAGTGATGCGTACGAGCGCCAGGCCAAGGATTAATGCAGAGACAATGGTAACCTCGTAGCTTTCGAAGATATCTGCCGCCATACCGGCACAGTCGCCTACATTGTCACCCACCAGGTCGGCGATTACCGCTGCATTCCGAGGATCGTCTTCCTCCAGGCCTGCTTCCACCTTGCCTACCAGGTCAGCGCCTACGTCGGCAGCCTTAGTGTAGATACCACCACCAACGCGCATAAAGAGCGCTATCAGAGTGCCTCCGAAACCAAACCCCAACAGGGCATCCGGTGCAGCCTGGCCGAAGATCAGGAAGATCACCGTGCCACCGAACAGGCCTAATCCGTCAGTGAGCATGCCGGTGATCGTCCCGGCACGGTAAGCAATGCGCAGTGCATCCCCAAAGCTGTAACGCGCAGCGCTTGCCACACGTACATTGCCTTCCACCGCCATACGCATGCCAATTTGTCCTACTGCCAAGGAAAAACCAGCGCCCATCAAGAAGGCAACGGCGCGGCCAAAGGCAATGATGATCCGCGCGTTCTCACCGAACTCTTGAATCGCTTCTGGCGTTGGGTTCACGACCCATACGCTGAAAAATAAGAGGACAGTGAGCACGCCGATAAAGGGGAGAATCGTGCGTAATTGACGCCCGAGATAGGCATCCGCCCCTTCCTTAACGGCAGTCCAGATACGCTGCATCTCCTCAGTGCCCTTATCCGCACGGAGGGTCTGGGTGCGGAGAAAATAGGCATAGATAAGGCCCAGAATGGCTATGCCCAACACACCAAACAAAGCATACGTTTCAAATGGGGTCATCCCGTGCATGGAACCTTTAGCCTCCTTTTATGATTGTGTTATAATTTCCACATGGCAACACACAAAAAAGCTCCTGCCTCTGGATAGCTAGGAACAGGAGCCGTCACTTCGTTCCGTTGAAGGTGCTGCGCTCCCTATGTTCGGTACGCACACCAACATAATAATATAGTCCCACTCGGCTGGAATGTCAAAAAATTAATCGTGAAAATAACGGTTGACCCTCATGGGGCTATGTGCTAGACTGATATTGTGGTGAAACAAAAACATCTCCCTGTGCATTGGCCATCTGGGGACACCCTATTATTGTTCACCTTGTTGGTGGCGCGCGTGCGCATCGATACTCTGGCTGAATGGGCAGCCATTCCCTTGCCCATGCTTCACCACGATGTAGCCACCCTGCTGGATGGCATTATGCCGCCCCACAGCTTGGCACTCCTCTCCGACAAACAAACAACCGATCCGGTTACATTGCTGTTGATCAGCATCGCCTTTGCTCTGTTCCTGATATACCTGGTGGCGGATTGGCTCCATGATCATCTACCGTCTCAGGTCGTATTCCGGATCAAGCTTCCGCTGGTATGCCTGATTATAGGTGTGTTGGTATTCGGACAAACATGGCTTTTCGTCGCGCTGCGCCACATCTCTGCCCCGGCTGCGTACGCACACGATGGTGGGGTCATTCAGACAGAGGTCACCATCCATTACCTGTTGGCAGGTATCAATCCCTATGTGGCTGATTACCAGAACACCCCCATGGCGGAATGGGGCACCGAGTATCGCACCGCTCTGGATCACTATCCTTATCTCCCGTGGACATTTCTCTTTTCTGCCCCATTCTATCTCGTGAGCGCTGTTGTCATCGGCTGGTTTGACCAGCGATTTGTTTATCTTTTGCTGTTCGCTTTTACTTTGATTTTGGCATGCCGTCTGATTCGATCTGCCACTGGTCAGCTGAGTCTCTTAACCGTGTTGGGTCTCAATCCCATTCTCGCCAGCGATGTAATCTTTGGCCAGAATGATTCATTTGTGCTTTTCTGGATCGTGTTGGGCTTCTGGCTACTACAGAAGGCGGAAGGGCATCACAGGAATGGGCGCAACCAGGGGTTATGGCGTTCCCTCTCTATGGTGGCTTTCGGCCTCGCGTGTGCAAGCAAGCCAACTGCTTGGTTCTTAGTGCCTTTCCTCATCGGTTATCAGTGGCGCATGCTCCTGCCGCGTCTGGCGTGTATCGCACCGCGCAGGATCACGCGGATTCTCACCGGTATATCGGCAGTTGCTCGGCGTCTATGGCCTCTTGTGCTCACATTTATTGTGGTAACGGGGCCATGGTTTGTATGGCATCCTGCCGCTATGATAGAAGACGTGTGGCATTGGAGCTCGGGCACGGCTGAGACTTCCTACCAAATACGTGGTTGGGGGTTCAGCAACTTCGTCCTCGCTCTAGGATTAGTGCCCAGCCGTCTGGCTTACTGGCCCTTCTGGGTGGTCGAGTTAGTGGTCGCGACGCCTTTGTTAGCGGTAGGGTTGTGGCGATTGTGGCGTAACCCTGAGCTTGCTGTTGTACTACAAGGATACGCGATCCTATTGGCTGGCTTCCTCTACAGTTCACGCTTTCTTAATGAGAACTATTTGGGCTTTCTACTGGCAATTTTCACAATAGCGTTCTTTATGGCTCACTCTGGTCCTTCCGAATCTTTGCCCGATGATCCCGGCAGAGTTCACAGTTGTGTATAGACCGGACATATTGTGTGCGATTGTGTTCTTATTGTGCTGTGGTATAATTTTGTGGCCATGGTTTTTTAGGAGCCGGAATGCCACCGCTGCCTCTTGAGGAAAATCTTTCTATGGAGGGCATGTCATTACCTGCGCGTGTAGAGCGGCTGAGGCGCATCGCCTTTTTCAGGGACCTGCCGTTTACCGTCGTGGCTGATCTGGCGATGCGTTTGCGACGCGAACGCTATCGCCAAGGCGATGTGGTTTTCGTCGAGGGGAGTCTGGGTGATTCTCTATACTTCATCGAGTCGGGGCAGGTCAAAATCTCGACCGGGAGTGGCAGCCAGGAGCGGGTGCTCAATTACCTGGGGCCGGGCAATTTCTTTGGCGAGATGGCCGTATTGCTAAACCAGCGCCGCACGGCCACTGTGACGGTGGTGATCGATGCTGATCTGTGGGTATTGCGTAAGACAGATTTGGAATCGCTGCTGGACAAATATCCTGTAGTTGCCCTCCAGATCACAGAGGAGCTGTCACGCCGCCTCACCGACACGATTAGGAAACCGGTCAAGGAGGATATCTACACCCGTGTAGCTGTCTTTGGAGGTGAACCGTGGGTTTTGGCCGAGGCGCTCATGCGCTTGACGGATGAACGGGTCGCTCTGCTGGATGTGTCGGGTACCAACCTGGCGCAACACAGCAAGTATCTGCCAGTCGAGCTGGTGGTTGACTCGATATCTCCACACGCTACTGCTCAAGAAGTCACCGAGAAGATGAGTCAGCTGGCAGATATGCACGATCGTGTTCTTGTCTGGTTGCCACCCGAGGGGCTTGAAGCGTGCGTGAAGGCGGCCCAACTGTGCGAAGCGGTCGTTTTGATCGACACTCCGCTGTATGGCTGGGTGAATCAGCTCGCCCTCAGACCGATTTGGCATATTACTCAAACCTTGGTTGAAATTGAGCGGGTCGCGCGACATCTGGCGCGCCGGGTAGTGGGGTTAGCTCTCTCGAGCGGGGGTGCGCGCGGGCTTGCGCACGTTGGTGTGCTCAAGGTCTTGAAGCGTGAGGGTATCCCCATTGATATGATCGCCGGTACCAGCGCAGGCGCCTTATTTGGTGGTCTGTTTGCCGCAGGCTGCTCCATCGAAGTGATTGTAGACCTTGCGCTGAACTTTCATAAACAATTGAATGTGTGGAACCTGTTAGATCTGGCAGTACCGCCGCGTACCGGCTTGGTACGGGGTCAGCGTTTCTTGAAATACTTGCGGGAATTATACCAGGATGCAGTGTTGGAACAGCTGGAAATCCCTTTCTACGCAGTGGCTGCTGATGTGTTGACTGGCGAAGAAATCGTGCTAGACAGAGGTCCTTTAGCAGACGCGGTGCGAGCCAGCACTTCAATAGTGGGCATATTAATGCCTCACCGATTCAACGATCGTTACCTCATAGACGGTGGAGCTGTAAATCCACTGCCGGCCAGTGTGCTAGCAGAGCGGGGCGCTAACATTGTTATTGCCTCACGCGTCATCCCCACAATGGAAGAAGAAAAGGAGTACCGACGTGGTTCCCGGGGTAGTGGTCAAATGGACCTCATTGCCCTGGTGAGCAACTTTCAGAGTATTATGGAACGCGAAATTATCCAGCATCGGCAAAGTTGCGTGGATGTAATGATTACGCCTCGGGTTGCAGGATATCGCCCCACAGACTACCGTCACGCAGCTGAGCTGATCCGCTTAGGGGAGGAAGCAACGGAACGAGCCCTTCCTGCCATTAGGGCACAACTGTCTCCCTGTATTTCGGGGGTGAGGGTAAAACCATGATACCTGCCCAGAACGGCCAAGAGGTCGACGCGTTGCGGCGTGAGGTAGAGCGTCTGCAGCAGTGCAATCGCAGCGTGGGTGAACGCCTTTCGGCACTGCAAGTGGTTCAACGCATCGCGCATTCGCTGGTGTCCGAGGGAAGTCTGGACGAGCTGCTGGAGAAGATTCTGGGTTGCGCGGTGCAGGTGGCGCATGCATCGGCAGGCGCACTTCTGTTGTTGGACCGTGCGGCCGGTGAGTTGGTGTTCGAGGTGATCGAAGGAGGAGCTGGAGCCCCGTTAAGGAAAGCGCGCATGCCGGCTGATAAGGGCATCGCTGGATGGGTGGTCACGCACGGTAAGCCACTCATCGTTCATGATGTCACCCAGGATGAGCGTTTTTATCCCCGTATTTCCCTGGAGTTCAATTTTCCGGCTCGCTCAATCTTGTGCGTGCCGTTGATAGTGCGTGGCAGCGTTATCGGCGCGTTAGAGGTGCTCAACAAGACCGGTGATGCCCAGTTCACCGTCGAAGATCGTGACATGCTGACAATCCTGGCTGCCCAGTCTGCGGTGGCCATTGAAAATGCGCGGCTGTATCAAAACCTGCGTGAGGAGCACAATCGTCTCGTTGCCGTCGAGGCGGAAGTGCGTCACCGCTTGGCGCGCGATATTCATGACGGTCCCGCTCAGATGTTAGCTTCTGTGATCATGAATGCCCACTTTGTGCGTGAAGCACTTGCTCGCGGCAGTGTCGAAATGGCTCTGCGAGAAATGGATGAAGTATTGTCACTGGCGGAGAAAGCGCTGCGCCAGATTCGCACTTTGCTCTTCAATTTGCGACCGGTGACGCTTGAGATGAAAGGGCTTGTTCCCGCCCTTGAGATCTATGTGAATATGTTACAACAGAACGAGCGTTTCTCGGTTGCATTGCAGATTGAGAATGAGATTGCGAGGCTGAATCGTGAAGCTGAATCGGCCATATTTGCTGTGATCCAAGAAGCGATAAGCAACGTGAGAAAACATGCAGAAGCCAGTCAAGCGATCATCCGTCTAGCAGTCACAGAGGAAGGTTACCTAGAGGTCAGCGTGAGAGACGATGGTGTAGGATTCGACCCTGGCGCCATCTCTCAATCTTGTGCAGAGCGAGGCAGCTTGGGTGTCTTGACGATGCAAGAACGGGCGCTGAGCTTACAAGGCAGCTTGTCCATCCACTCGCGCCAAGGCGAAGGCACCGAGGTCCAGTTGCGTCTGCCGCTCGCCCCCAACCTGGCAGGTGTGGCTGGACCGTCTCCTGTGTCTTGATCATCTTGACACTTTTCCCTTAAGCTGTAGTTTGAGTCTTTGGATGCACCGGATATTTTAGCGCGATTGAATAGGGGGTGGCTCCGTGACCATTGCAGTGACCGGCTCGATGGCGTATGACTATATCATGTCCTTTCCCGGACGCTTCGTCGAGCACATTTTACCTGATCAGTTGCATGTGTTGTCCGTTAGCTTCCTTGTCGATTCAATGCGTCGTGAACGTGGAGGCTGTGCTGGGAATATTGCTCATAACCTGGCGCTGCTGGGCCAACAACCGCTCTTGATTGCCACGGTGGGACAGGATGCGCACGAGTACATTGCCCTGTTGTGTGAGCAAGGGGTAGACGTGTCTGGGGTGATGATCATACCAGACGAGTTCACCGCTTCCTTCTTTGTCAGTACAGACCGCGATAATAACCAGATTGCCAGCTTCTACACCGGAGCAATGTCCTGTGCGGCGCAGCTGTCTCTGCGTGATCACCACCCGGAGAGCATTGAGCTGGCCATCATCTCTCCCAATGATCCGGCAGCTATGGTAAAGTATGTGCGTGAGTGCCAAGAGCTGGGCATCCCTTATGTATACGATCCCAGCCAGCAGATCCCTCGCCTGACCTCTGAACAACTGCTCGAGGGTATACGCGGTGCGGAGGTGCTCATCGTCAATGATTATGAGTTTGGCATGATTCGTCGCCGCACCGGTTTGGGTGAAGATGAAATCGAGCGCATGGTAAAGACACTGGTTGTCACACGGGGTGAGCACGGTTCTCAGATCCATACCCGTGAGGGTGTATGGGAAATCCCGGCCGTGCCGCCATGTCGTTTGGTGGACCCGACCGGTGTTGGCGATGGATATCGCGCCGGCCTGATCACGGGCATACGCTACGGCTTGCCGTGGGAGGTAGCAGGTCGTATGGGCAGTTTAGCGGCCACCTATGTGTTAGAAGAGCATGGCACCCAGCGCCACTATTACACGGTGGAGGGTTTCATTCAGCGTTATGCCGAGTGCTTTGGGGATAGCTCGCCTCTGAGAGTGTTGCAGGAGAAATCCGGTGCTGCCTGCAGCCCCATATCGAGACCGTTAACCATCACAACCAAGTGAAGGAGCTGAAGTTGGCAAACAAGGGTTACGACGTCAGAGATTTGACATTGGCCCAACAAGGCCTTAATCGAATAGAATGGGCAGCGCAGGAGATGCCCGTGTTGCGCATTATCAAAGAGCGCTTCGAGGCTAGCAAGCCACTTAAAGGGATCCGTATGGCCGGTTGTTTGCACATTACCACCGAGACGGCCAACCTGGCACGTGTTCTGGCCGCAGGCGGGGCAGATTTGGTATTATGCGCCAGCAACCCGCTTAGTACCCAAGACGACGTGGCAGCTGCATTGGTGCAATACCTTGAGATCCCGACTTTCGCCATTAAGGGAGAAGATCACGAAACCTACTATGCCCATTTGCGCGCCGCTCTGGACCATCACCCGCATATCACGATGGACGATGGGGCCGACCTGGTGAGCACATTGCACAAGGAGCGTACGTCTCAGATCGGTGAGGTCATTGCCGGCACCGAGGAGACAACCACCGGGGTGATCCGCCTCAGGGCAATGGCGCGTCAGGGAACGTTGGGTTTCCCCGTGCTTGCTGTCAACGATGCGATGACCAAGCATCTCTTCGACAACCGATATGGCACCGGGCAATCAACGATGGATGGGGTCATTCGCGCAACCAACCTGCTCATCGCCGGCAAAACGGTCGTGGTAGCCGGCTACGGCTGGTGCAGCCGGGGGATTGCCATGCGCGCAAAGGGTCTGGGCGCCAACGTGATCATCACCGAGGTAAACCCGCTGAAGGCGCTCGAAGCGGTTATGGACGGCTATCGCGTGATGCCGATGATGGAAGCGGCGCCCATTGGGGACATCTTTATCACAGCCGCAGGCGACATCAATGTGCTTGATCAGCACCATTTTGAAGTGATGAAAGACGGCGCCGTAATGGCGAATGCAGGACATTTCAACGTTGAAATCAACATCCCGGCGCTGGAAGAAATGGCCGTGGAGAAACGGCAGCCGCGCCCGTTCGTAGAACAGTACATCATGCCGGATGGTCGCCGTCTCCACCTGCTGGCCGAAGGACGTCTGGTCAACCTGGCAGCTGCAGAAGGTCACCCGGCCAGCGTTATGGACATGTCCTTTGCCAATCAGGCGTTGGGTGCTGTCTACATGCTCCGCAATGCTGAACGGCTTGAAAAGAGGGTCTATGTGATCCCTGAGGAGGTGGACCAGGAGATCGCGCGTCTGAAGCTGGAAGCAATGGGAGTACAGATCGACACTCTCACCGAGGAGCAGGAGCACTATTTGGTTTCCTGGGAAGAAGGTACGTAACGCATAGTGGAAAGCATACTCCAAGATACCAGAATCGTGCGCTTTCGCTTTCAAATGAGCGTAGAATTGCATTGTCCTCTTTCCTAATTCCACAGGGAAAGGCAGGATATCTCATCTTCTGTGACAAGGAGACATTACCCTGATGAGTAATCTCACATTTATGAGCTCGCCTCAAGTCTTCCTGACATCGGAGTCGGTGACGGAGGGTCATCCGGACAAAATGTGCGACCAGATCAGCGATGCTATTCTGGATGCTATCATCGTGCAGGATATAGGTGCTCGCGTAGCTTGCGAGTGTGCCACGACGACGGGACTGATCGTGGTGATGGGGGAGATCACCACAAATGCCTACGTGGACATAGCCGGCGTCGTGCGCGATACCGTACGGGATATCGGCTATACCGAGGCGGCTTACGGCTTTGATTATAGGACCTGCGGAGTCATCGTCTCGATCAAAGAGCAAAGCGCCGATATCGCGATGGGTGTGAACTGCGCCTACGAAGCGCGAATGGGCGAGATGTCGGAGGATGAAATAGAAGCCATCGGTGCAGGGGATCAGGGTATGATGATCGGCTTCGCCTGCAATGAGACGCCCGAATTGATGCCTATGCCCATCGTGTTGGCGCACAAGCTCACCAAGCGCCTTGCCCATGCGCGTAAGGTGGGCATTTTGCCCTACCTGCGTCCCGACGGAAAGAGCCAGGTGACAGTGGAATACGCGTATGGCAAGCCCAAACGTGTGGATACTATCGTGGTCTCCACCCAACACGCGCCCGAGGTGGATCAGTCCACCATCTACGAAGATGTCTGCGAGCACATCATCAAAGCGGTTGTGCCCGATGCTATGTTAGATGCCAGGACGAAAATCTTCGTCAACCCCACCGGTCGCTTTGTGACCGGCGGCCCCATGGGTGACGCCGGGCTCACCGGGCGGAAGATCATCGTAGACACCTACGGGGGCGCTGCACGCCATGGTGGGGGCGCCTTCTCCGGCAAGGATCCGACCAAAGTGGATCGCTCCGCTGCGTATATGGCGCGCTACATTGCCAAGAATCTGGTGGCGGCCGGCATTGCCGATCGGCTCGAGCTCCAGGTGAGCTATGCGATCGGGGTAGCGCGCCCGTTGTCGCTCATGGTGGAAACTTACGGCACCGGCAAAATCCCCGACGAGCGCATCGTGGCCTTGATACGCGAGCACTTTGACATGCGGCCGGCGGCGATCATCCGCGATCTGCGCCTGCGGCGGCCCATTTACAAGGCGACGGCAGCGTATGGACACTTTGGGCGCGATGACATTGATGCTCCCTGGGAGCTGACGGACAAGGCAGATATGTTGCGCCGCGCTGCGGGTTTGGCGTAACGGTCGGGCGAGCGAGTCATTACCCGGCCTGTCAGCAATGAGATGAATGCTCGCCAAACGATGAGATAATTTGAATAAGGGGAGCTGCTGCGGCTGGAAATGGACAGAGCGTGAAGAGCGTGACGAACTGAAAAAGCGACGGAACATTCTGGTTGCTTGCTGGGAGGTCAGATGGCAAGGGGGCAGCATAACAAGAAAGAGAGAGGAAAGGATGGGAGCAACATGATTGTGAAGAGT
>Ga0123519_10013131_pt1 | contig 11940 bp, 15 predicted proteins | sample YelNatPaOPRAMG02_FD_87396 | JGI IMG/M metagenome (GOLD analysis project Ga0123519, IMG submission 87396) | Hot spring microbial communities from Yellowstone National Park - Yellowstone National Park OP-RAMG-02 (version 2) | ecosystem: Environmental > Aquatic > Thermal springs > Hot (42-90C) ... | reverse complement strand
CCCTTCCACAAAGCAGTTATGGAGAACCCGCGCTTTCAGAGCGGTGAGCTGGGTACCCATTTCATCACGCAGGAAACCACCCTCATAGATGATATGTACGCCATCATGGCCCGGGAACGGCCACTCGAAGAAAAGCTTTCAGAGGTTTTTGACACCGGAAAGCGCAGTGCCGCTATAGCCGCCGCCGTAGCCTATACACAGATGCTGCATAAAAATAATAAAAGAAACACCGCAGAATCATAAGACTTCATCACGCCCGTCTATCCACACTTTCTGCCCGATCCGAGTTTCGTCCCCATTTCATCCACTGCCGATTACCACCCGGTCATAAACCTTTCTCCTCTTCACATACCGCGCTACCGACCGCGTTATTGTATTGAATAGATAAATGTGACAGAATAAATCAGGGCAATCAGAATGATGGCAGAATCAGCCGCATTTTCAATCGATGCGGGAGAATTTCTATGATCGGCTATAGAAATGCCTATCTGGATATTGAAACGACCGGGCTTTACCGGCATGAGCATATTATCACCGTAATCGGCATATATTTTTGCGATGATTACCAGGGCCATCTGATTCAGTTATACGAAGATACCCTGAATTGTAAGAACCTGCTTAAAGTAATGGAGGGCACCGATAATATCTACACATACAATGGAGAGAGATTCGACCTCCCGTTCATCAGGACACACCTCGGGCCCGATCTCAGCCTGATGCACAGGCATATCGACCTGATGTTCGACTGCTGGAAATATAATCTTAAGGGCGGTTTCAAAAACGTCTTGCGGACACTGGGAATCGGCAGGGAAACGGAAGGACTAAACGGATTGCATGCCGTATGGCTTTGGGAACAATATCGAAATCAAAAAGATCGGGCTGCGCTCAAACTGCTGCTCAAATATAACCGCGATGACGTGGTTAATCTCAAACAGCTTCATGACTCACTGAACTCCATGAATCCGCGGGCCCGTAATTACCGTTAATGGGCGGTTTCCCCTATAGATAAAGAAAAGAGGGGATGCGGTTTTTAAAAACCGCATCCCCTCCAAACAATCGGCACTCTGTTTATTCCATTACTCTGTCAAGCTCTTTGAGGTGGGTATCTATACCCTTACCGAAAAGTTTGAGCATAATCGGCTTGCCATTGCCGTATTTCTTATACACCCTGCATGTCTCGCAGATGCTGGTATCTTTCCCGGTAGCTCCTTTATCATCCAGCTTGCAGTAAGTCCCTTCTATTTCCCAGCAGGGAAGGAACTGGTATTTCTCAACCGGGCATTCGCTTTTGATCATCTCCGGACAGTTGCAAAGCTCCCAGCAGGGTGATTTGCCGGTCCAGAAATTCACATCTTTTTCTACTTTGACTTCGGCAGCTTTTTTAGCTCCAACTTTAGTTTCAGCCATTTTATATTCCTCCTCAGTTCGGTTGTTAACTTTTTCAGTTCACTACCAATTTATCAGGCTTACAGCACACCGCCATCCGCTATAAGACTTAATTTAACTTTGCGCAAAAGCGCATATTACATCCGGTTTTTACTTATGAATAAGAAAATCCCCGCCTGTTAACAGGCGGGGATCAGTTTGTGCCCGATAAATAACTTTAACTCACTGAGACTTTTTCAAGATCCTTCAAAGATGCATTTATGCCGCGCCCCATCAGCTTCAACTGGATGGGCTTGCCCTCTCCGTATTTTTTATAAACCGGGCATACCTCACAGATGCTGGTGTCCCTGCCGTCGCTGCCGTAATCGTCCAGCTTGCAGTATGTCCCCTCGATTTCCCAGCACGGCAGGAACTGATATTTAAAAGCGGGGCATTCGGCCTTCACCATATTCGTGCAATGGCTCAATTCCCAGCACGGAGTCTTATCCATCCAGAAGTTATAACCCTTATCTTCTGCTGTTTCTGCCTGCGGTTTTATATTAACTGTTGCTTTTGTCATTTTTACCTCCTTTTCGGTATCTGCCTCAGTACACATTTAATTTAACATCGACGGTAAAAAGTACCATCCGCCATAATGCTTAATATGCAATTGCGCTTTTGCGCATTATTCGTTATATACCAGAAGGATGCCGTATAACATTGTATATTCCCACAGCAAGATTGAAATCGGGTCGACCGCTAAGCATTCCCGGCAACAATATCGCCAGACAGGGGAGATTAACTAATTATTTTCAACGATGATATAATTACTGCTCAAATCATCGCGACGGACGCCTCAAAGGAATTAGCCGATGAACCAGAATAACGCCGTACGCAAATTTTACGGATGGACACTGCTTCCTTTCCTCTGCCTTGTTTACTCCATCCCCATAGGCTTCGCCTTCTACGGTCCCCCGGTTATAAACACATTTATGGTAGAAGACCTGAAGCTGCAGCGAGGCCAGATAAATGTAGGATATTCCATTATCGGCATTGTCCTGGGCCTGGGTGCTCTGTTCATACCGTGGCTGATCAACAGGTTCGGTCCAAAGAAAACGCTGGCCATCGGCGGCGTTTTAGCGGCCATCTCCGCCGTACTGATTGCACTCACGGGTGGTATTCTGACCCATATAGGAGGACAGACTGTCCCGCTATTCTACTGGCTGGTCTGCATTTTGATAGGTCTGGGCGTATCCTTCGGCTCGGTCGTACCCGTACAGGCTCTGGTACTGCTGTGGTTTAATGTCCACAGGGCACTGGCCATGGGTCTCGTACTTGGAGGCGGTGCCATAGGCGGATTTATCTACCCCCAGATCATCAGCAACTGCATCATAATTTTCAATAATGATTGGAGGGTGGGCTGGTATATAATCGCCATTGCCTGCTTTATCGGCGCAGCCATAGCCATGATCACCATCAAGAACCGCCCGGAGGATATCGGGCAGTATCCAGACGGACTTTCGCCCCAGCAGGTCAAAGAAAACGCAGTTCGCGACAAAAACAAACTGATTAAAACCTATCGCTCACCCGTCGACTGGGCCGTCAAAGATGCCTTTAAAACGCGTTCCTTCTGGCTGATTATATTTGCCACAGGCATCATATTCTTCCTGTGGCAGGTGCTGCTTACCCAGGCTCCAGCCCATTTACACGATCGCGGCTTTTCAGCTTCGGACCCTGTAATCTTCCTCCAGCCCGCCTTCATATACGGCCTTACCCTGGCATGCAGCATAATAGGCAGGCTCAGTGTATCGGTACTGGGTGAACGAATAGAGCCCCGATTTATCATGGCATTCGCAGCCATGTTTCTGGTTGTGGGCGGTGGCTGTTTCTGGCTCGCTTCCCATGAACATCTGTGGGCGGTATATCTCTTCCCCATCTTTACAGGCATAGGCTTTGGTGCTACATACGTTTCCATACCCCTGATCGTGGGCAACTATTACGGAGTAAACTCCTTTGCCGATTTAATCAGGTTTATCAACCCGGTAAACGCTGTATTTCAGTTTTCCGCTCCGGCTGTTGCGGGCTTTATGTTCGATATCAACCACAGCTATGGCCTGACCGTTATCATCGCCTGCGCTCTGGGTATAACAGGTGCCATATTAATCCTATTCTGCACACCCCCCGCACCGGCTAAGGAAAATTGAACAGGTCTTTTACACTGATAACTTTATACATAATCGCCTTTGCCGGATTTACCAGCTTCAGCTGGATGTTCCCGGTAGTACCGCATTATACCAGCAGACTCGGTCTCAGTTTGGCCGATACCGGCCTCATCGTTTCCATTTACCCGTATGTCAATGCTGCCGGCATAATCCCCGTCGGCCTTCTCTCGGATAGATGGGGAAGAAGAGTGATGCTGATTACCGGGCTCGTCCTCGCTGCCGTAGCCCCGTTCTTATATCCCTTTGCCCGCACCTTCTGGTCGCTCTGTGCCGTGCGGGTACTCCACGGCCTGAGCGCCGCACTGTTCACACCCACCGCCCTTACCATTGTGACCGACATCACCGCCGAAGGCGAGCATGGTAAAGCGATGGGATGGTATACAGCCTCTTCCCAGCTCGGACTGATGGCAGGCCCACTCGCGGGAGGATTCATCCTCGAGCACTTCGGCTTTGAGGCCGCTTTTTTAAGCTGCAGTATCGTGCCTCTGATGGCGCTCATATTTGCATTCACCCGCATAAAGGCGTTATCGTACATGCTCCCCGAAAAGCCCGGTGCAGAAGCACATCCCTGGAGATGGCTGGGCGAGCGGGGTGCGGCTATCAGCTTTGTAGCCCTGGTCATGATCGCCATCGGATCAAGCTCCGTCAGCACCTTTATCCCCCTGTACGCCGGACAGTTCGATATTAAAGCAGCCGGTGCCGGCCTGATAATCACCGCCTGCTACCTCAGCTCGGCCGCCATGAGAATACCCGCAGGAAATATGGCGGACAGGCTGGGCAACGCACCCATGATTCTCACCGGGATGCTCCTGTGCGCAGTGGGCATTGGACTCATACCCGCCTTCCACAGCCTGCTCACATTATCCCTGGTAGCCCTGATTTTTGGTCTGGGCATGGGTTTTTCCATGCCGGCCGCTCTTTCCTGGCTGGCGATAATATCGCCGCCCCATAAACGGGGGTTCATTATGGGTCTCGGATCGGCTGCCTTTCAGGCAGGACTCGCCATCGGCGCCACAATGCTCGGCCTGGTAGTTCAGAGTGCCGGCTTCACGGTTATGTACCTTACGGCGGGCCTGGCAATACTGGCCGGCACATTCGCGGTAATCATGCTCCTCCACATCGGCACAGCACACAAAGGCCGAGCTTGACAGAATGCAGTGCTGACCGTTATTTTATATAAGTTTCGACAGTATATCTTCTGAATGAATCCCGAATTTATTAAAGGAGTTATTTAATGCAGTTTCAAACAGTTGCCTACAGCCAAAAAGACGGAATATTAAACATCAAACTCAACCGGCCGGAGAAGCGCAATGCCATTAATCAGCAGTTGATAGGCGATGTCACCCGCTGTTTTGAGGAGGTAGCCACCCGGCCGGACGTCCAGGTGGTGATACTCTCCGGTGAGGGCAAATGTTTCTCGGCCGGCACAGACCTCACCTCCTTTCAGGCAGGCGGCAATCAGGCCGACATACGCCGCTTTGTCAGGCGGTTTCAGCGCATGTTCAATGAAATAGAGCTGCTTGAGAAAGCGGTCATCGCCGTTATACACGGCTACTGCTACGGCGCCGCCATGGAGCTGGCGCTGGCCTGCGACCTCAGAATCTGCAGTGAAGAAACGCTGTTCAATATCCCCGAAGTCGATATGGGCATTGTTCCCGATGGCGGCGGCAGTCAGCGCCTTCCCAGGGTTATCGGTGTTGGCCGTGCCAAGGAGCTCATACTGACCGGCAAAACCATCGACGCACGCAAAGCCGAGAGCTGGGGCCTGGTAAATGAGGTGGTCAAACTCGAAGAGCTGGAAAAGACCGGTATCGCCTGGGCGCAGGACATTATGCGCAACAGCCCCACCGGCGTCGGTCTGGCCAAGCGCAATATCGATATGAGCCTCAACATGAGCATTTCCGATGCACTCGAATGCACGGCAATGGCTCAGAGCCTCGCCTTTTCCGACCCCACCTTCCTCAAACGGATCGAACAGCGCTTTCTGGAAAAAGTAAAAGGCAAAAAATCCTGATTCCCGTCGCTTTGAATGAAGATAGTTCTGCATATATGCTGTGGTGTATGTGCGGGCGGTGCAGCGAGTACACTGCTTGCCGAAGGCCACGAGATAACCGGCTATTTTTACAATCCCAACATCCAGCCGGTCGAAGAGTATAATCGACGCCTCGATTCTGCCCGGCTGGCATGTGCCAATCTCGGAATTGAGCTGACTGCCGGCCCGTACGACACCGACGCATGGACCGCCGCCACATTTCAGCTTAAAGACGAACCTGAAGGCGGCCGACGCTGTGTGCTTTGCTATCGTATCCGCCTCCGGCAGACCTATCTTCACACAACAAAGATCAACGCCGATGCATTCACCACCACCCTTACCATCAGCCCGCACAAATCGGCACAAATCATCAACGCCGTCGGCCGTGAAACGGGCGGTGACCTGTATTTAGCCCGCGACTTTAAAAAGAAAGAGGGATTCAAACAGGCCATATCTCTGGCCAGAAGCTGGGGCCTTTACCGACAGAACTACTGCGGCTGTCTTTACAGCCTGAGTCCTAACGGCCGCAGTCCCTGAAGCTACTTCTGCCTGTATACGGATATAAACCTCTTTATCGATCTGTCGTAGGTGCGCTCTATTTCAGCTGGAAAATAGCATGCCGGAAGCTCGCCGTATTCACGGTGATATGCGATACATTCGCAGCATATCCCCTTGCGGGCGCACGGTTCATATGTGCAGTTACACCCGGATTTATTAACATCTACCCGGCATTCTTTCATATCGATCACCACCTGCAGAAAATATCTACTAATCGAGATGTGATATCAAAAAGGGCGGCCGAGGCTTTATCTCAAATTCAATGCCCACCTCGTGGAAAAGCTCCAGAAAAGAGTCATCGGCATATCTGGCGAAGGTAACAAATCGCCGTATGCGTGCATTTGCCAGCATCTTGGCACAGAGTATGCACGGCGAGTGGGTGCAGTAAAGCGTAGCGCCTTCGATGCTTACACCGTGCAGTGACGCCTGGATAATAGCGTTCTGCTCGGCATGTATTCCACGGCAGATCTCGTGCATTGTACCCGAAGGGATATTCCTCTCATCGCGCAGACATCCCAGCTCAAGGCAATCCTTCACACCCGCTGCGGCACCGTTATATCCAGTTGAAAGGATATGCTTGTTCTTCACCATCACGGCCCCCACATGATGCCGGCGGCAGGTAGATCTCTCGGCCACCACCATGGCAATCTTCAGAAAATATTCATCTGGGTCCGGTCTGTATATCTCCGTCATTTTAACTTCCTTACAATATCGGCGGTCCGCCGTCGTAAACACTCAACGGATGAATCGTTGATAATGGTATAATCGGCCATAGCGATCGGCCCGCCCTTGTTGGCATTTTCGATCTCGGCATAGTCGCGCGAACGCGCCTCCTCTGGCTTCAGCGGCCTTACCCGGCGCTTCTGCAGCCTCTCATAACGAATTGATGGGGGCGACCACACGGCAACTATTATAAAGTCCCCCGAAAGCTCATCACTCAAATATTTATACTCCTCCCATGAATAAAGGCCGTCGATGACCACCGGAGATTTCTCAAGGGCATTTCGTATGCGCGGCAGGTTCAATACCGCGTAGGCGGCCATGCCGTGTCGCTTGCGCAGGTCCTCCCTCACCCGTCTTTCATTTTCCTCATTCAGGTCCAGATTCCGGCGTCTAACCTCCTCGTCTGTGATGTCGCCGAACCTAATCCGTTTAAAGCCGTTCGACTCAAAAACCGCGGCGGCTTCAGACTTACCCGAGCCGGCCATGCCGACAATAGCCACAATTTTAAAACCCTTATTATCCAAGTCCGTTCCCGATAAAGCTTAAGCCATTATAGAAAAACGCGTCGGACACTGCAAAACAGTTGCCGAAAAGCCACACGATATCCGCAACCGCGTTTACGAACTTCGCCTTCAAAAAAATGCGAAATTTTTAAGCATTTCTTCGATCGATTATGGGAAATTTTAACAATTATAGCTGAACAAATTCGCCGGCATACTTGACAAGCTTCAAACAATAGTCTATTCTAATCGTAAATACATATGGAGGTACATTGATGGAAGCTTATTGCATGAAATGCAGGGCCAAGAGGGAAATGAAGAATCCGCGAGCCATTAAAATGAAGAATGGCAAACCGGCCACCCAGGGCGTCTGCGCAAAATGCGGCACCAAGATGTTCCGCATCGGCAAAGCCTAATCATCAATTAACTGGACAACCCTGTAAAGCAGTAGCGATAGTACTATCGTTACTGCTTTATTTGTATCGATGATTACTCATCAACGAGTTCTTTTTGCCTGTAAGCCGACCGTACCTGATCACGTATAGTGCGGAAACGGCCGGCGAAAACCATACCGCCGATCATACTGCAGAGGCCGCCTGCCATCAGAGTAAAAGGTGCCCCGATGATGCTGGCCAGCCAGCCAAAGATAAGACTGCCGAAAGGGGAAAGACCCATAAACGCCATGACGTAATAGCCCATCACGCGTCCCCGTTTATCATCATCGGCGATCAGCTGTATGAACGTATTACTGGCCGCCATCTGGGTTACCATGCCGAAGCCGGCCACCGCAATAAAGATAAGGGAAAGTGCGAGCATACGGGAGAAAGAGAACAGCACCAGCCCGGCACCGAATATCAGCGATGCGGTTATGATGATCCTCACCAATCCCCGCGGGCTCTTGCGCGAAGCAAGGAAGATAGCACCCGTCAGAGCACCGGCACCAGCTCCAGCCATCAGCAGGCCCAGTGTCCCCGCATGCCCCTTCAAAATATCCCTAGCAAACACCGGCATCAGCACCGGATAGGGCATGGCCACCAGTGCGGCCAGCGCCAGCTGAAGAAGTGTATATTTGATCGGAGCAAAGCCGAAGGCATACGACAGCCCCTCCTTCAAGCCGCTGAAAAATGCATCATGCCTGCCTGCAGGCACAGCCGGGTCGATCTTCATGGCCAGCAGACAGGCCAGTACGGCGATAAAGCTCAGGCCGTTGATCAGGAAGCATAGTCCTTCACCCACCAGGGCCACCAGCATGCCCGCCACCGTCGGCCCGATCAGGCGTGCGCTGTTGAACAGCGATGAGTTAAGTGCAATGGCATTTCCCAGATCCGCCCTGTCCTCCACCAGTTCCAGCACAAAAGACTGTCGTGCCGGCATATCAAAAGCATTGATCAATCCCAGCCAGGCGCTCAACACGATCAGGTTCCAGACGGCGGCGGCACCGCTCAATACCACACCTGCCAGTACCAGTGCCTGCACCATCGACAGCATCTGCGTCATCATAATGACGCGCCTCCGCTCCACCCTGTCGATAAGCACGCCTGCAAAGGGGCTCAGCAGGAATGTACAGATCAGGCCGGAAAAGGCCACCACACCCAGCAGGAGCGATGAACTGGTAAGGCGGTACACCAGCCAGCTCATGGCCACCTGCTGCATCCAGGTGCCTATCAGAGATATCCCCTGGCCGGTAAAAAAAAGACGGTAGTTACGATATCTCAGTGCACGGAAGACACCCGCCAGCCCGGCAGGGCCGGCTCCGGTGTCATTTTTAGCGCTCATTGATCCCTATTTTAATTCAAATTCCATACGGAACGGCAAATTTCACATCAACCCGCCCTGCAACGGCCATCGGGCGGCAGGTCAGGAATGGGCCTGACCGCGGCTCGGGAGGATCACAGTGGCCGTGCCGCTGGTAGTAACCTCGCCTTTACTGTTTTCCAGCCAGATCTCGCACTCCACCAGATGCTCACCATCCATCACCGACTTACCCGTGACCTTTCCCCTGCAGTAAAGCGTATCGCCCTCATCCGAAGGGCCAATCAGATTTTTCATTTTTCGGGGATAATCCATCGCCCTGAACTGTGTCTGGATACGCTTCAGCCATCCACCGTCACCCGCCCAGTCCGTCAGCATCTGAATCAGCCACTGTCTTTTCAGCGTACCGTGGACGATGATGCCCGGCGTACGCATATAGTTCACCGCAAAGTCGTTCTCATAATGGAGGGGGTTGAAATCCCCGAACGCACCCGCCCATTTCACCAGTGTCAGGGTGGATGCGATTTTTGTCAGGGTCGGTATCTCCTGACCTGTATTAACATCTTCCCAGTAAATCTGCTTTTTCATATCCCTGCTCCTTAATGGATGCCGTTGTGGCGCTGTCTGGCAACGAGGTCGCCGTTCTGATTTACAATGGTGATCTCGATGGTGGAAAGAAGCATCTTCCCGCCCTTTTTGCCCTCTTTTTCCTCGATGGCAACGATCTCACCGGTGAGGACGAGGGTATCGCCCGGTCTAACCGGCCGGTAGAATTCAGACTCCATCCCCGCATTGATGGCACGGGTATAGCCTGCTTTTGCCAGCTCGGCGAACATGACCGGGCCGAGGTCGCTGGAATTAACAACTGTCAGGTTGGGCTCCCACCTCACCGGCCAGCCGAAAAAGTCCGGTGGAGCAATCATGCCGCCGAAACGCGAAGCCCTGGCATACTCATCATCCCAGTAAAGCGGATTCCTGTCCCCCGCGGCATCGGCGATCTTGCGTATATCCACACGCGTTACCTCGTAAACCTGCGGCCGCCCCTTCATGCCGATCAAATGTTTCAAAGCATCAGGTGTCATATCTACCTCCTTGTTACATAATCAATTACCAGCAGATGCTAAATTCTATCACAAAACAGCATAACACACCTTCGATTTTTCATTTTCCAAAACGTCACTACCTGTCGCCGAAGTGTGGTATATTAGCGGAGATAGATTAATTCATAAAAGCTGAATCATATATGTTATAATTATGTACGCTCAAATACGGCAAATAACGGCTAAGGTTGGGCATTTGGAAGATGATAGAAGCATTGCACGGGCGATAAGGCTGGCACGTATACCGCATCTCCTTCATAGTCACACTGACGGCCTGAGCACCAGGCAGTTATCAGAGCTGTGCGGTGTATCGGTCCGCACGATACAGCGCGATCTCAATATGCTTCAAATAGATTTGAGATTGCCTATAACACAAAAGGGCGATTATTACAGCATACTGGGAGACTATATATTACTGCCGGTTTCCTTTACGCTGTACGAAGCGGTAGCGCTTTATCTTGCATCCCGTCTGGCCTGCAGACACACCGATGAATATAATCCACATGTGGCCAATGCCCTTTATAAGCTTTCAACCGTTCTGCCGAGTTATCTGGCCGACAAAGTCAAAAGCAGCGTCGAAACGCTCAAGCATAAACGAGCCAACCCCCATATGGTCCATGTATTTGAAAATCTTGCACTGGCATGGACAACACACCGTCGTGCCAAAATTCGATACCGTTCATTACAGAGTGTCGAAGCCAAAGAGTGGCAACTGGAACCCTATTTTATGGAAATGACCGGCATCGGTGATTCCAGCTATGTGGTCGGGCATGCCGCCAGAGAGGGTAAGGAGGGGATAATTACATTCAAACTCGACCGCATAGAGGAAATAGAGCTTACCGATAAAACTTATGATATACCGGCCGACTTCGATCTTGAAAAACAGCTGGCTGGCAGCTGGGGGATAATCTGGGGTGAAGGGATCGATGTGGAATTGAAATTTTCACCATCGGTTACGCGTCGTGTTAAAGAGACTATCTGGCACCCATCGCAGGTTATTACCGACCTGAAAGACGGCGGCTGCCTCCTCAGACTTCATATCGGCAGTCTCCTTGAAATAACACCGTGGATACGCGGCTGGGGACCGGATGTAGAAGTGCTGAAGCCGAAAGAGCTCAGAGAGCAGTTCAAAATATGGATAAAACAATTGAATGCGCTATATGATTGAACCGGGGAACATTAATATGCACAATTCTTATGCTCACTGTGATACTTCGGGCAGGAAAGAGCTTCTTCACGAACACCTCAAGCTTGTGGCAAAAAGAGCCGCGGAATATGCCTCACATTATAATGCAGACCATGAGGCATATATTGCTGGCTTATTTCATGATCTGGGTAAATATGGAGAACTTTTTCAGAGAAGATTGATCGGTAAAGAAAAAAATATCGACCATTGGTCAGCCGGTGCCTGGTTTGTTTTGCAAAAATACAGGTATATAGCCGCGGCCATGGCTATTCAAGGCCATCATGTCGGATTACAAGCATGCAATAAAAATGCGCTTCTTAAGCTTGATCCTGAAAAATTAAAAGAGCAACATCCACTCAACCTCAAACTATCTGAAAATGATATAGACAAACTTATTAAGCACCTTAAACATGATTCCTTGCCAATCCCTGAGCCCAACACTGAGCACCGTGCTATGTATCCCGCAATAGCACAGACCGCCGCCGCTATGCTGGACGTTCGT
>Ga0123519_10013130_pt1 | contig 11940 bp, 11 predicted proteins | sample YelNatPaOPRAMG02_FD_87396 | JGI IMG/M metagenome (GOLD analysis project Ga0123519, IMG submission 87396) | Hot spring microbial communities from Yellowstone National Park - Yellowstone National Park OP-RAMG-02 (version 2) | ecosystem: Environmental > Aquatic > Thermal springs > Hot (42-90C) ... | reverse complement strand
TTGATGTCCTGTCTTCTTCAGGTGAAAGATGTTCATGACAATCAATAATCTCGATACCATCAATAATCTTTAATATTTCTTTTTCTGTTTGAGAAAGTTTCATCTGCCACCTCCTCAGTGTTTTCTACCTTTTCTTTTATTGCCTGTTGAGTTTTTCTGCTTCTTCCCTTAAAACCCCATGCGGACAGTAATGCCATTTTTCTCAAGTTCCTTCATCCCCTTTCCTGATACCAGCGGATTAGGGTCTTCCATTGTCTCCTGGTTTCAAGATGTGGTTACAGATTGACACTCCAGAACCCCCTTTTTTACTCCATTTTTTTCTCAGAACCGCAGGCAAAAATCAGATTCCTTCCCAACACTTCATTTTCGCCTCTGATTACCTCTGATGTTCTGACTTTAATACTTTCTTTTTGTTCTGTCAAATCCCTTGTAGTTTGAAAGATAAAATGCCGTATTTTACCAGGGTAACTTGTCAACAAATTGGTCATTATGCCATACCCTGACTCTTTATTCTCCGAATCTGCCTGAGAGACAAGGATAATTGCTCTGCTGCCTGTCTCTCTGTAATTACTCCAGAAACCAAAAGATTTATCACTTCAAACAGTTTCTTTATCTCTACTGAATATATCTTTCAAATCAAGAACGACTTTCTATCTTTTTTGACAACAAAAAATTGACAGGTGAGATTAGATAGGGTAAGTTAAATGCAAACGTAGTTTACCAAATATTTACCGAGAAGAAATCACAGGAGGTTAAAAATGGGTATTCGTTTGATAGCAGGTCTTGTGTATATAATTGCGTTTGCTGGCTCATCATTTGCTGGTTTTTCTCCGCACATCACACCTGAAACAAGAAATCAATCCAGAAGTAAAGAAACTGTCCTGATTGCAGAGGATGGTCTTGCAAAACTTCCTGTGGTTATATCAGATACAGCAGATTCAATAACCATACAGGCAGCGCAGGAGTTGACAGCATACCTTGAAAAAATTACAGGAGCAAAATTTGAGATTAAAAAGGGTTATACAGGTCCAGGAATTTATGCAGGGACTATTAATGAATTTCCCACTCCTTCTGCTTCAAAAGGTCTGGAAATTTATGATAATTATGATGGGAAGGAAGCATATGCCATACGCACAGAAAATCACAGCATAAAACTTCTTGGTGCAACTTCCACTGGTACTTCATATGCTGTCAGCAGATTTCTTGAACTTCTCGGCTGCCGTTTTTTCTTTCAAAATCCTGCGTGGGAAGTAATACCGAAATCTCAAAAACTTTCATTCAATCTTAATGAAACAGATAGGCCGGAGGTATTATCAAGATATCTCGGATATCCGCTGTCAACCAATTTTGAGCCCCAGGATCCTGATGCAGGTGCCCTGCTGCGCGCCTGGTGGAGACACAACCGCGTAGGTAAATCACTTAATACATCTGTAGGACATTGCTGGCCTGAAATTATAAGACATTTTAAAAAAGAGTTTGACCAACATCCTGAATACCTGGCTATGGTCAATGGAGAACGCAGGGGCAATCAATTGTGTGTTTCAAATCCTGAAGTCGTCAAACTTGCAATCAGGTATGTGCAGGATTTCTTTGATAAACATCCGGAAGCCGATATGATTGGCGTGGGACCAGACGATGGCGGTGGCTATTGTACATGCCCTGAATGTTCAAAACGCTGGCCAAACCCGGGAGACATGGCATTCTATCTAACCAACGAAGTGGCAAAAGCAATTAAAAAGAGTCACCCTGGAAAGATGGTTGGCATTTATGCATACAACTGGCACTGCGACCCACCTCCATTTCAACTTGAACCAAATGTTTATGTTGAACTTACAACTGCCCTGCTTTTGAATACGAAATACGGCTTTGATGAACTTCTGAAAATGTGGCCTGAAAAATGCAAGTATTTTGGTCTCTATGACTATTGGGCTGTATATGACTGGATAAGGGATAGATTGCCTTCAGGAAGAACAGGAAATACTCAATATGTCGCAGAAAAATTACCATATTACATCAGGCATGGCATCTGTAATCTTTCTGCTGAAAGTGGAAATAGTTGGGGTAGCCAGGGGCTCGGTTATTATCTTGGGGCAAGAATGTTGTGGAATTCAAAAACAGATATTGAGGAATTGAAAAAGGATTTTTATGAAAAGGCATTTGGTCCAGCAGCCCGAACTATGAAAAGATATTATGAAACAATAGACATTGCAAATAAGCCACTGATAGGACCAACATTTTACCGGTTATGTATAGATGATCTTCAGCAGGCAGAGAAAGAAGCATCAAATCATCCTGAAATACTTGCAAGGATTGAACAATTGAAACAGTATCATGTGTTCTTATATCTTCTAAGAAAAACATATGATGACAGGGGATTGAGTAATGACGAAAGAAAAAAATGGGCTTTTGAAATGTTGAAATGGAACTACAGAATCAGAAATACATATATGACATTCTGGAGTTTTTTTGCAGACCAGACCACACGGCAATTGTCGCAGGAATTTAATGAGCCGTCATGGTGGTGGTGGAAGATGCACAGTGAGAAAAAGCAAGATGAAATTCCATACAGAATCAAAACTCCTGTTACTCCTGAAGAAACAGAAAAATGGTTGGAAATAGCAAAAAAGGAATATGGCGAGCCAATCAGTTATGAAGAAAAAATTTTCAGTAAGAAACTTGTTGCCCCTGAATTGAAGGAAATACCGGCTCAAGCAGATCGGCTTCTTTTTATGAGTCAGGGTGGATTCAATGTGGCTCTGGCAAGTATAAACGGAGAACCCCTGGAATTAACTATTCATCATGGGACAATTTACAAGAATTTTCCTGATGGAAAATATACTCTTTCAGATGCTGACGGAAAAATTATCGCAGAAGGCCGAATTCCTTATGGGGAGAACAAACTTTCACTGAAGGTCCCTAATCCTGGCGTGTATCTGTTTAAGTATGATGATTTTGCTGCAGGATGCCAGTTAATCCCATCAGATAAGACAAAAACAGCGTTCATTTTGAGCAAAGGCGAACGTTTCCCGGTATACAATCATAACTACCTCTATTTTTATGTGCCAAAAGGAACAAAGGAAATCTATCTGTATGCACTTCGTACCTGGCCAATAGGTATATGTATGCCTGATGGCACATGGTTAGGCGAAGACAAACCTATTTATCATCATCCGCGTTCACTCAAAGCAGATGGATCGTATCAAAAAATTGAAGTTCCAGAGGGTATGGATGGAAAGGTATGGAAATGCGTGGATATGGTGTCTGGCAGTTTCTATTTTTTCAATATCCCCAATCTTCTGTTTGTGAGACCGCAGGATATTATTGTACCTGAAGAAGTCGCAAAAAGGGATGGGCTTATCCTGTTTCCTGTAAAGGGCTCAACTGAACCTGCCAGAAAGGCAAAAAGATAACCTGTTGAGGTGGTTCTTATGAAACTGTTTTATATTGGTTTCAAAAGATAAAAGTGGCATTGGAAGCAATCAAGGTGAAAAGACAATAGATGAGGAGCGACTACCTGAACGTCAGACACAGCAAAATTTTATGAGTTTTTTACAGCCCTTTCAGAAAGGACAAAATATTTTTTTCATCCCCATCAATTTGACAGGAAAACAACAGAAAGATTATGCAGGGAAAAAGATAAAAATACAGTAAGATTTGTTATAATAATGGATGAGAAAATAGCAGGATATGGTTTTTTATGGAATCTGAATAATGATTTCCCATGCCTCGGGATTTGTATCAGGGATGATGTTCAGGGAAAAGGAATAGGCAAAGGACTGATGGAATATTTGATAAATTTTGCAAAGGAAAAAACTTGACAGATTTATTAAGAGAGGAGGGTAGGAAATACAGGTAAACAAGAGCTCTTAAGGGAGAGGACAAAGGAAATGATTAGCCAAAGTTTTTAGAAGAACCAAACTTTCCTCAGGAGAGAAAAATGAAAAACATAAAATGGCATATCGAGGGTGGATTTGAACCTCACGATATTAAACAAATTCATAACCTTGCCCTGAAAATGATTGATGAAATTGGAATACATACCCCTTCAAAACAAGCAATCCAAATTCTTTCTTCAGAAAAGGGGGTGAAGATTAAAAATGAAACAAGGGTTTGTATTGTACCCGAAAAAGTAGAACAACTACTCGGGCCATTTCCCAGAAAACAAAATACCTCTCAGGATTCAGAACCAAAATTTTACGTTTCAGGTTATTCATTAAGGTGCTATGATTTTAGAACAGGTGAAATCAGAAAACCAGCATCAAATGATTTGATTGAATTTACGAAAATCGGACATAGTTTAGGAGTTTCTGGTAATGCAACTGTAATGCCTCTTGACCTTCCGCAGAAACTTGCAGAAATTGCAACCTATAAATTGTGCCTTGATGTTTCCGATAGAATATGGGGTGCAGGTATTTTCAGTGATTCTGACGTGTTTGACATGGTTCAGGAAATTCAGACGATAGTTGGTCTCAATTATTCGGTTGGTATGCATATGATTAGCCCAATGGCTTTCGACCCATTTTTACTTGACATGGCTATGAGATATATTCCGAAAAAAGCATCGTTTTCAGTGGGAAATATGCCAATGCAGGGAGCAACAACTCATGTTAATCCTTTTATTGCAATTGCTCAGTCATGCGCTGAAGTGATTGGTGGTGCATCCATACTAAAAATTCTTTCCCCTGAATCAAATGTTAGTTTTGTTCCATTTCTTTATCCTTTTGATATGAAATATGGAACAATTGTTTATGGAGGACCTGATTTTCTTTTAATAAATCTTGCTTTGATTGAAGTTGCAAAATTTTATGGAATATCTGTGATGGCAAAAGCGTTTAATACAATGGCAAAATTCCCTGATGATGCACAGTTTGGTTTTTGCTCCGCAGTATGCCTTGCAACGATGCTGGCAGGACTAAAAAATTTTGGCTGGGCAGGTGTTATCTCCATTGATGAAGTCGCATCAGTTGAGGCAATGATTATTGAATACGAAATTTTTAAAGCAATAAGGCATATTGCAAATGGTATATATTATGGTGAAAACATTGACCTGAATGAAATCAAAAAGTGCATTGAAGATGGAACCTTTTTGACAAATGAAGATACAATAAAAAATTGCAGAACACAGTTTTTTAATTCTGATATTTTCTCAAATGAGACACTCGCCATATGGAAAAGAAATGGGAAAAAATCAATTCAGGATAGAGCAAGAGAAAAAGCACACCAGCTTCTAAAATCGCATAATTTTCAGAGAGACCCAGTACAACAGAAGGAACTGGACAAAATCTGGGAAAAAGCAAAAAAACTCTTTGGATAACAAAGGAGTACTATGAGATTGGGTGGACCTGTTTTTGGAAAATATCAAAATCCAGAACAATGGATTGACCTGCTAAAAAAGCATATGTATTCTGCTTCATATTGTCCCATCGGTCCTGATGCAACGATGGATGAAATTATTGATTATTCAAAAGCAGCAACACAGGCAAATATTGTTATTGCTGAAGTTGGAGCGTGGAGCAATCCTTTAAGCAACGAAGAAAATGAAAGAAAACTTGCAATAAAAAAATGTAAGATGGCACTGGCGCTGGCTGATAACATTGGTGCAAATTGTTGTGTTAACATTTCTGGTTCAAGAGGAAAAAAATGGGATGGACCTGATGAAAAAAATTTAACAACTGAAACCTTTGATATGATTGTACAGATTGTCAGAGACATTATTGATGAAGTCAATCCGTCTCGAACTTTCTACACCCTTGAAACAATGCCATGGATGTATCCTGATTCTGCTGAAAGTTATCTCAAACTTATTAAAGCCATAGATAGAAAAAATTTTGCGGTTCACTTTGATCCGGTCAACATTATTTGTAGCCCGCAAGCATATTTTTCAAATGGTAAATTGATTAAGGATTTTGTTGAAAAACTTGGTCCTTACATCCGCTCCTGTCATGCGAAAGATATATGGCTTGCTGACAAACTGACAACGCATCTTGATGAAGTTCGACCAGGGCTTGGAAATCTCGATTATCGAGTATATCTACGTGAAATAAATAAAATCAGCAAAGATATTCCATTGATGCTTGAGCATCTTAAAACAGAAGATGACTACAATCTTGCAGCGCAGTATATTCGTTCAATTGCAAAAGATGAAGGAATACCTGTGTGAAAAGTTAAGTTGTGATATTGAAGAAGTGAGAAAAGAATGCTGTACTATCAACCTTGAAGGCAACAGAGGTATTATTGTTTTCATCCTGAATGAAACCTGTCCTGCCAATCTGGTCAACAAAAACTTTGCCCTTTTGAAATTCACAGAGTGTTTTTTCAAATAATATGCTTGCAGCAAGTGGATCATGAAATGTAACAGTATCCCTGTTTTCAAACCATATTTCAGCAAAATTTAAAACCTCCTTCAACAGTTTCCCCCTGCTGAAATTTTCAATCACCTCATTTTTTGTCATTCTCACTTTTGTCGTAACATCAAGCCCACAAACATATATATTTTTTACACTGGAATTAAACACTTCGTAAGCAGCAAATGGATCACAGGAAATATTCCATTCGCTTTTTTTCTCACCTTCAAAAAAACAACCACCCATTATGTACATCGCTTTCAAAAGTGATGGCAGTTCACGATCAATTTTAAAAAGTATGCCAATATTTGTTAATGGACCTATGGTTATCAAATTGATTTGTCCAGGGTTTCTTCTTATGGTATCTCTTAGAAAATTGAACCATTCTCCACAGAAATTCTTTTTGTATGAAATTTTTTCAAGAAACTGATATTGCTGGGCTACTTTCTGCTTTTGCTGACCTATCAGTGGTTCTGACATTCCAGGAAAAACAGGAATATCTTTATTTGCCTTTTCACAGAGATAGCTCGCAATCATTGCACGTTTTTCTGGCTGTCCGGTTACTGTTGTAATTCCTGTAAGTTCACAGTCAGGATGCGAAAGAAGGTATGCAAGACATATGGCATCATCAATATCACTACCAATATCGGTATCAAGGATTACCTTTTCCTTCATTGATTTCTCTCAATTTTTTTTCAAAAATCGAAAATGTCTGCTGGTCAAAAAGTACAAATCGAATTTTTTGAATTGATTTCAAATGAGGAATTGTTTCAATAACTGCATTTATAGATACTTCTGCCGCTTCATCAACAGGATAACCGAAAATCCCTGTTGAAATTGCAGGAAAAGCAATTGATTTCAGTTGTTTACTATCAGCAAGAAGCAAGCAATTTTTAAAACACATCGCAAGTTTTTCCGCTGGATTTTTCTCCTGCTGGTATACTGGACCAACAGTATGGATTACAAAAGGATTTGGAAGTTTATAACCCTTTGTTATCACTGCATCACCAGTTTCTATGGGTGCATATTTTTTGCATTCCTGGTAAAGTTCAGGACCTGCCTTACTATGAATTGCGCCTGCAACTCCTCCACCAGGAGCAAGAAACTTATTTGCCGCATTAACAATAACCTCAATGTCCTGTTGTTTTGTGATATCACCCTGTATGCACTCTATTTGAACATTGTTGATTTTCATAGTAATATTTTATCATAATTGCAGATAAAATCTTCAGATGGAAAAATTCAGGATTAAAAAAAATATCATTTACGACAGGAAAACAGGAAAGGAAATCTGGGAAATTGGTAGTCAGTCAAACTTTGATTGTGTTGCCAATTATTTCTATAATCAATCCTTTTCCCATGACGAAAAATATTTTATCTTCAGTTCAAATAGAACAGGTAATATTGAATTGTATCGCATGGAACTTGAAAGTGATGAAGTCGTTCAGATTACAGAAAACTTCAATCACTGGTACGGGTGGGTTGTTTATAATGACCAGGTCATATGCAATGATGGTGAAAGAATTTTCGCAATAAACATCTAAAAACAATAATAAGGACCTTACAATGAAAACATTTTTAATTCTGTTGATTTTCTTTGCAGGAGGTATCATAATGGCTCAAGAAAATGTTTGCGATATTTTAATAAAAAATACAGTTCCTGTGACAACTCCAGTGGAAGGAAGATTACCTGTTTTTGTCTGGGCACGAATTCCAGCCAATCTCTCAGAGCAACAATTGATGGATTATCTGACAGAACTTGAGAAGAGAAAAATTGTACTACTGACAGGCTGGAAAATTCCCAAAAATGATATTGAAAAAGGAATAGAAGAGGCATTGAAAATTGATAGAATAAGGAAAAAACTTGGGCTCGATGTGTTTGTTGACGCAACATCCATCGTTTACCAGTTTTTTGATGGGAGTGAACAAACAGCACATATTGATGACAATGGTCAACCCTTTTTTGATACATCCTTTTCAAAAGGGGTAAAAATTGGTTGTCCTTTCAGGATTGAATCAAGATATCCTGTTATTGAATCAAGAATAAGAAAATTTCTTGAGGCATACAAAAAGGAAGGAATTAATATAAAATACTGGGCTGTTGACTGGGAAGTTGATGGTCCAATGGAATGGAACGATGCATGGAATAATTCAAAAAAATGCAAAATATGCAGACAAAACATAAAAAATATTGAAAACTTTGAAGAATTTCAAAAAGCAATAAGAAAAAAAAGAGCAGAGTTACAAAAAATCGTGTTTGTTAACAATGTAAAGGAATTTTATCCTGATTGCCTGATTGGAAATTATGCTGTAAATCCCCATGATGGATACAGATACTGGTATGACTATTTTGAAAAAGAAGTTGAGGGAGCAAAATATCAAAAAAAACATAATGCACTTCACAGAAAATGGTTTGATGAATTCAGGGGCTCAGGATATACGATGGCAATGCCTGTCATTTATACCTGGTACAAATTTTTCAATGACTACACATTTGAACAAAAAGAATACAGATGGTTTTACCCATTGATGAAGGAAATTACATCTGCCGGGAAAAATACAGGTTCGGGTATTCCAATCATCAGTTTTGTTCACTGGCAAACAGTTCTTATACCTGAAAAAGTACCTGACGATTTTGTTCCCTTAAGCAGGGAAAAATATAAACAATTACTCTGGCATATGCTATTAAGGAGGCATAATGGGTTCTGTCTGTGGTCTCCGCTGAAAGAAATGCCTGAAGAAATTAAGGTTGTTGACGAAGTTTACATAGAAAGTTTGAAATATAATGATTTTATCCTTCATGGCACACCAGTGTTCTGGGATATTCCTGAAGAACCCGAAACTGTTGTTTCTGGAATAAAATTGAAAAACAAGTTACTTTTTGTTCGAACAGATTTTGGTAAATCCGAAGTAATTGAAAAGAACATTGATGGGAAAAAAGTTAAAATACCTGCTGTTTCAGGTCCAGCAATCATTGAAATAAAATGAGATTCTACCAGGAAAAAATTTATCAGTTTGAATGGTTCAATCAAAATGGGGCAGGGCCATTATGGTGTCTTGGCTCATCATGTATTGCTGCCATTGACAAAAAGATTTTTGTTAGCGCGTGGGAACAGGTAAAACACATCCCACCGTTAAATTGTGCACGATGGATACTATATGAAAAAACAAATTCAAACTGGAAGATTTTGAAAGTTGATAACCAGTTCACAAGAGAACCTGCTCCAGTATGCGTGCTTAATGATGGAAGAATATTTGTTTCAGCAAATCCCTTTATGCTTGAAAAAGAGGCATATCAGGGAGTAAGTATACCAGTTGTTCATCAATTTTTCCCGCCTGATTACAAAAAAGAAATAAAACAACCTGTTTACTGGTGCGAGCCAGTAACATTCTGGGAACATTCATACAGAAACTTTGCAACTGATGCTGCAAATTGCCAAATCATACTTTTTCACAATAAGGGATATGAAAAAGCATACTGGTCACTTCTCGATAAAGATGGTAAATGGTCGCATTCAGGAAAACTCTACTGGCCATGGGGCTATGGTTATGAAATACCACAAAGAATAAGATTATGCTACAACAATGTTTTGATAAAAAACAGTGCTGTGTATGTTTTGGGAACAAGTGATATTGTTGAACCAAATCCAGTATGGAGACAGTATAAAAGACAGATTACTGGCAGAGAATGGGATTTTGATTTCAGACGTGTGTTTTTTTCTTTTACTCCTGACATAAAAAAAGAACCATTCATATACTGGATTGAAATAGCAGAAAGAGAAAAAACCGCAGGATACGTAAGAAATGCCGATTTGTATGTTGATGATAATGGAATTGTTCATTTGTTGTGGGTAGAAAAAAGCTGTGATGAAAGATTAAGAGAAAAATTTTTTCCTGACGAAATCCTGACATATTCACTCAAATATGCACAGATGAAAAATGGAAAAATGATTGAAAAAAAGGATATTCTGTTTTTCACTGAGGAAAAAATTTCTAACATCTGGGGAAGGTTTCATATAACGCCTGAGAAAAGATTATTTATCTTTGTTGCAGTTTCAGGATTGGACGAACAACAAAAACAACGTGCAATTAATTATCTTATTGAGATTGATTCAACAGGAAATATTGTCTCAAAAGAAACCGTGAAATTTACAAAACCATTCACAATTTTCCATACTGCAGGCATAAGAAATGGCTCACCACCTTCAAATGTTATTCATATATACGGACATCCTCAGGGTATCGACAATGAAGTTTGGTATGGGAACATTGAAATCAATTGATATCAACTGTTAAATTCAAGAATTCTCTTTCTGTAATGCATATAATTTTCAAATGAAACTTCTTCTGGAACACCGTGGTCACATGTTGGAATATAACCACCCCTTTTATACATTGCAGGAAGTATCCTGTCAAGATGCCTGTCAATTTCTTCAATTGACCTGGCAAGAACTCTTTTATCAATACCACCAAACATTGCAATATCAGGAAACTTTTCTCCATCCCTGACCACATCACAACCCGAAGCAACTTCAAAGGGACTCATTACGTCCATTCCAAGTTCTTTATAAAGAGGTATTACTGGTATCGCATAACCATCTGTGTCAATATGAAAATACAGGTGTTTCCCTGACCATGACTGCCGTCTTTTAATATTTGTAATAAGTTGCTGATAATAAGGAAATAAAAATTCTTTTATCATCTTTGGTGAAATCAACGGCCCATGATTATAACAGATATCTTCTCCAAAATATAGTTCGTCAATTGCCACATATTTCTGATGCATTTCAATAATTTTATCTGCAAGTTCAAACCATGTCCTCATACAATCGTGAACAATATCAGGATGGTCGTAAAAAAATAATGGGAGTTCCTGTGGTCCAATCAGACATCGCAGATACATATAACCACCAATGACACGTTCAGTAATAATCATTCCATTTTTTTCGGCTTCACAAAGTTTCTGAATAATCTGTTCAAATTGCTTTTTCCTTGTCTCAGTTTCAGGATTTAATCTCCATTTTACATTCTCAATCCATGTTTTCCAGTCCTTCACAGGATGACTGACATATTCAGGCATAAAACCATTTCTTCTTCCCTTGAAAAAAAGAACATGCCTTCCTGATTCATCCTGAACAAGTTCATAATCATCCCTGTCCTCGATCACTTTATTTTCAAAACATGGTTCAAATGGAGCAAGTGTCCATCCAAGTTGCGCGATATCATAATTTCCAGGCGGATCAAATCCAAAAAGTTCGTTAATATTTGTCTTTTCATCAATTTTCCCTTCCCTTTTCCATTTTTCAAGAGTAAAAAATCCAAATTCTCTCTGAAAAAACGGAGCAAATGGTTTTCTTTCATAAATTTGTCTTAACTTCTTCGCACTCTCAATCATTTTTAGAAAAATTCAGGTAAAATTGTCATTCCCTCAGAAAATCAGTAATTTCTCTCATAAGTGTTATGACATGGATAACATTTTCTCTTTCAAAAATCGGAATTTTTCTCGCCTCAGTAATAATTTTTTTCTCATCAATAAGATTTTCTTCTTTTGTTATCAAAATTTCACCTGTATTGAAAACCTTTTGATACTCCTTCC
>Ga0123519_10013128_pt1 | contig 11944 bp, 6 predicted proteins | sample YelNatPaOPRAMG02_FD_87396 | JGI IMG/M metagenome (GOLD analysis project Ga0123519, IMG submission 87396) | Hot spring microbial communities from Yellowstone National Park - Yellowstone National Park OP-RAMG-02 (version 2) | ecosystem: Environmental > Aquatic > Thermal springs > Hot (42-90C) ... | reverse complement strand
CCGAGTGCAAGAATTACCATATCGGTATGGATTATTTTTTCCGTACCGGGTATAGAGTGCATTACAGGTTTACCGTTTGTTTTCTCCCATTTTACTTCCTGAACAACAATACCTGAAAGGGAGCCGTTTTCACCCAGGAATCTGATTGTATTAAGGTTCCATAGCCGTTCACATCCTTCTTCGTGTGAGGTTGATGTTTTGAGGGTTTTTGCGTAGTAGGGCCAAGGGTTGTCGGGGGTTCTTTTTTCCGGAGGCCGGGGCATTATTTCTATCTGGGTTACGCTGAGAGCCTTTTGCCGTATAGCTGTTCCGACGCAGTCGGAGCCCGTATCACCTCCGCCAAGCACGATAACCTTTTTACCTTCGGCAGTTATTCGTTCTGATGCAGGTATGATTTCACCATCATTGACTCTGTTCTGTTGTGCCAGAAAATCCATGGCGAAATGAATGCCATTGAGGTTGCGACCTTCGATGTCGAGGTCTCTTGGTTTCATTGCTCCTGTTGCAATACAGATTGCATCGTAGGTTTCGAGGAGTACTCTGCCGGGAATATCTTTACCTATTTCGGTACCGGTTCTTATTTCCAGTCCTTCAAAAGTCAGTATTTTCAGACGCCGGTCAATAGTAACTTTACTCAATTTGAAGTCGGGTATTCCATACCGGAGTAATCCGCCAGCTTTTTCATTTTTTTCGAACAGGGTAACATTATGACCCCATTTATTGAGGAGATCTGCGGCAGATAATCCTGCTGGTCCGCTTCCTATCACTGCCACCTTTTTACCGGTTCTTTTACGTGGAGGTTTAGGTTTAATGTATCCTTCAGAGAAAGCTTTTTCAGTTATTGCCACCTCGTTTTCGCGGATTGTAACCGGTTCTTCGCCTATATTCAGGACGCATGCATGTTCGCAGGGGGCAGGGCATATTCTTCCGGTGAATTCCGGGAAGTTGTTTGTTTTGTTTAATTTTTCGTATGCTTTTCTCCAGTCACCCCTGTAAAGGAGGTCGTTCCATTCAGGGATCAGGTTATCGACAGGGCATGCCCAGTGGCAGAAAGGCGTTCCGCAGTCCATGCATCTGGATGCTTGGAGCATACGGTCGTCACTGTTGAGTACCTGTTCAACTTCGCTGAAGTCGCAAACACGTTCATGAACCGGTCTGTTACCTGCTTCTTTGCGTTTTATTTTCAGAAATCCTGTAGGATCAGCCATAGTTTATGTTTTTAATAAAATATTTTTCTATGTATTCCAAGTCAGTGTATAACTAGTCATTTTGTAATTCTGTTTTTGTTATCAGATTATCAATTTTTTGATATTTAATTTTATCAATTAATTTTTTTAGTTTTATTTTTGTTCAGTTGCATGGTTTTTTACTATTTTGTAATTATTCCTGTTTGATAATTATTTCTATCTGATAATTGTTACTATTTAATAATAATTCTTATTTAATAATTATTACTATCTGATAATTATTTCTATTTGATAATTATTACTATATGATAATTACTACTATTTGATACTCATTCTTATCTGATAATTTATACTATTTAATATTTATTTCTATCTGATAATTATTCCCATTTAATAATCATTATTATTTGATAATTGCTACTATTTGATAATTAATACTATTTGATAAATATTTCTATTTTATAATCATTATTATTTTGTAATTATTACTATTTGATAAAAGCTAAATATCCAATATTTTATATTCAATTCAGTTTTCTAACCATACATAAATGATAATGTTTCCTTAACCACACCGACCCTTCCTCCCGTTCTGATCACCGTTCATAACCCTGACACAAACTCAACATCAAGCTCCACATCCGCAATCTTTTTCCTTATCTCTTCCAGCTTTTGTTCCTGCAGAACCTTTTTATAATCGTAGGGTATTACTTTTATAAACATTTCAAGATATTTTTCAAAATCATCCAGAATCATCTTTGCTTTTTTACTACCTGTATAATAATGATGCCTTACCAGAAGCCCTTTTAGTTCGTGCACATCATTTCTGTCTTCAACAAGGGATAATTCAACCATCCCCATATTGCAGTAATAATCAAACCTGCCCGATTCGTTAAATACATAAGCAATTCCACCACTCATCCCGGCTGCAAAATTGTTTCCGGTTGATCCTAAAACAACCACTCTTCCACCAGTCATATATTCACAACAATGGTTCCCCACCCCCTCAATAACGGCTGTGGCACCGCTGTTCCTGACAGCAAATCTTTCACCTGCCACTCCGCAAATATAGACCTCTCCGCTTGTTGCACCGTAGAGAACCGTATTACCAACTATTATGTTTTTATCGGGCTCAAAAAGAGAACCTTCGGGAGGAACAACAATTATTCTTCCACCCGATAGCCCTTTCCCGAGATAATCATTTGAATCACCCTCAAGCCTGAATTCCACTCCTTTTACAAGAAATGCACCGAAACTCTGTCCTGCAGAACCTGTAAACCTGCATTTAATTGTTCCGTCTGGCAAACCCTCCGATCCGTAAATTATGGCAATTTTTCCTGAAAGCATTGCTCCTGTTGAACGATCTGTATTTTTGATCTCTTTCTCTATGTAAACCGGTTTTTTCTCCTTTATGGCTTCTTCCGATAATTTTATTAATTCATTGTCGAGAACATCGTTAATGTTATGATGCTGTACCTCTGTTTTTCGCATTGGATTGGTACCGGCTGTGGGCGGCAGTGTTGTAAATACTGCAAGGTCAAGATAACGGGTCTTCCAGTGATCCGCCTCATGGTTTCTTTCAAGAAGATCAAAACGTCCTGTTATTTCATCAAGTCTGCGATATCCGAGCATGGCAAGCAGTTCCCTTACCTCTTCGGCAAGAAATCTGAAGTAATTTACCAGATAATCAGCCTTTCCTGTAAAGCGTTTCCGTAAAACCTCATTCTGGGTTGCTATTCCAACAGGACAAGTGTTCATGTGGCACTTTCTCATCATCACACATCCGAGGACGATAAGTGCTGCCGTAGCAAACCCAAATTCTTCAGCACCCATTAAGGCTGCCATAATTATATCGAGCCCGGTTTTTAACTGGCCATCGGCCTGAAGTTTAACTCTTTTCCTCAGATTATTCATTACAAGTGTCTGTTGAGCCTCTGCCAGTCCCAGTTCAAGCGGCAGTCCGGCATGTTTTATTGAGGAAACAGGACTGGCACCTGTCCCCCCTTCAAAACCACTTATTGTAATAATATCAGCTTTAGCTTTTGCCACGCCGGCTGCAATAGTACCAACTCCACATTCCGATACCAGCTTAACACTTATTTGCGCGCCGGGGTTAACATTTTTCAGGTCAAAGATCAGCTGGGCAAGGTCTTCTATTGAATAAATATCATGATGAGGAGGAGGCGAGATAAGGGTTATCCCTGGTATTGAATAGCGGGTTTTTGCAATTATTTTATCTACCTTATGACCCGGAAGCTGCCCGCCTTCACCCGGTTTTGCCCCCTGTGCAATTTTAATCTGTATTTCATCGGCATTTACCAGATACTCGGTGGTTACACCGAATCTGCCACTTGCAACCTGCTTGATGGCGCTCCGTACATTCTCACCGTCAGACCTCGGTTTAAACCGCTCAGGATCTTCTCCCCCTTCCCCGGTGTTGCTTCTTCCACCTATACGGTTCATGGCTATTGCAATTGTCTCATGCGCTTCCCGGCTTATCGAACCAAACGACATTGCACCTGTCACAAATCTTTTCATAATTTCTTCAGCCGGTTCCACTTCATCAACAGATACAGGATTTGTCTTAATTTTTAGCAATCCTCTAAGGAAAGTGGGCCGGGCAGTCTCTTCATTAACCAGTTTGCTGAACTCTTTAAACTTATTATAGTCGCCTGTTCGTGTACTCCACTGAAGTAATGCAATTGTTTCAGGGTTCCATGCATGATGTTCCCCATGCTTGCGGTAGGAATAAACGCCTTCTGTAACTATTTCAGGAACACCTTCCCCTGAGAAGGCTTTACTGTGCGGTATCAGAACCTCTTTTGCTATTTCCTCAAGACCAATACCTCCTATTCGGGAAGGTGTATCAGGAAAATATCTGTCAATGACATCCTTGCTGATTCCAACAGCTTCAAATATTTTGGAAGACCTGTAACTTCTCAGGGTACTGATACCCATCTTTGACATAATCTTAAGCAATCCTTTACTGATGGCATTTATGTAATTTTCTTCTGCCTTCTGATAATCGAGCTGAATAGCTTTTTCCCTGACAAGTTTTTCGATAATTGCAAAACTCATGTAAGGGTTTATTACACTTGCACCGTAGCCGAACAGAAGAGCAAAATGCATCACTTCACGGGGTTCCGCTGATTCCACAATAATGTCAATCTGCATTCTTTTCCGCTTTGCCACAAGATGATGATGCACTGCCGAAACGGCAAGCAATGAAGGAATTGGAGCATAATTCGCATCAATGTCCCGGTCAGAAAGAATTATATAGTTCTTTCCATTATCAACCGCTTTTTCACAATCGTTACATAGTTTTTCCAGAGCCTCCCTTAAACCTTCGGCACCTTTTGAAACTTCAAAATGCATTTTGAAAACGGAACATGAGAAACCCTTGTATCGCAAATTTTTAATAATGTTGAAATGGGTATTTGAGATTACCGGAATTTTAAACTTAACCATTTTAACATGGTCGGGTGAACTATCGAGCAGATTTTGCTGAAGTGACCCGAGATACCCGGAAAGTGTCATAACCAGTTCTTCCCTGATAGGGTCGATAGGAGGATTTGTTACCTGTGCAAAGAGTTGTTTGAAATAATTGAAAAGCCGGTAAGGTTTCTTTGACAGAACTGCCAGAGGTACATCATTCCCCATTGATCCGATTGGTTCTTTACCTGTATTCGCCATTTCAAGAATGATTCTTTCTATATCCTCTGAAGAATAGTTAAATGCGGCAAGGTATTTTTCATAATCATTTCCAAGGTCGGGAGACAGATGTTGCCCGGTTTCTATATCTTCAAGCATGACCTGATTCTGCTCGATCCATTTTCCGTATGGCTGCTCGGCAGCCAGTTTTGCTTTTATCTCTTCATCGTAATAAATTTTGCCTTCTTCTGTGTCGATGAGAATTATTTTTCCTGCTTTCAAACGTCCTTTTGCCATCACTTCATGAGGTTCAAATTTCTGGACTCCGGTTTCGGATGCCATAACGATAATATCATTTGAGGTAATGGTATACCTGGAAGGTCGCAGTCCGTTTCTGTCGAGCATTCCTCCGATGTATCGGCCGTCGGAAAATACAAGTGAAGCCGGTCCGTCCCATGGTTCCATAAAAGTTGCATGGTAATGATAAAAGTCCCTCAGTTCAGGAGGTATAGGATTTTTCAGGTTTATCGATTCAGGTATGAGAATAGACATGGCATAGGGAAGCGATTTTCCACTCATTACCAGGAACTCAAGAACATTGTCGAGCGAAGCGGAATCGCTTTTTCCGGGCTCAATAATTGGATAGATCCTTGAAAGGTCTCCCAGAACATCCGACTTAAGAATTGATTCCCTGGCTTCCATCCAAATTCGGTTGCCCCTGATAGTATTAATTTCTCCATTATGGGCCAGAAAACGGAAAGGCTGAGCAAGGTCCCAGCTGGGAAAAGTGTTCGTACTGAATCTTGAATGAACAAGTGCAATCGCACTCTGAATCCTTTCATCAGTGAGATCAAGATAATAGTCCCTGAGTTGGTGGGATGTAAGCATCCCTTTGTAAACCAGAACCTTTGTTGAGAGACTGGGAATGTAAAAGAAACTTTTTTGCCTGATATCAGATTCCCTTATCAGTTTTTCTGCCCGCTTCCTGATTATGTAAAGTTTCCGTTCAAGTTCAGCCTGCTCAATTTCAGATTCAACAAAAATCTGTGTAATCACAGGTTCTGTAGAAAGTGCAAGCTCACCAAGCACACTATTGTTTCTCGGTACATCCCTGAAACCAGTGAACCTTATCCCTTCCTCAGCAATAATATCTTTCAGTATACGAATGCACTCTTCTGCATCATCAGGATCCTGAGGTAAGAAAACAAGTCCTGTACCGAAATTTCCTGAAGGCGGAAGCGCGTAACCCTGAATAAGGTAAAAGTCACGCGGCACCTGAATCAGAATCCCGGCTCCGTCACCTGTCCTGCTGTCGGCACCTTCTGCACCACGGTGACTCATGTTACAGAGAACTTCCAACCCCTTCCTGATAATCGAATGAGATTTCCTGCCTTTAATGTGGGCAACAAACCCTATTCCGCAACTGTCATGCTCAAAATCACTTCTGTACAAACCTGTATCTGAAGGCCTCATATCTGTTTTGTTTTTTAATTAATAAAAAAAAACCGTTCACACAGGCTGAGAACGGTTTCTGTAATCTTTTGTAAAAATACCATTCTCAGCCGGCAACCAGCCTCCTGAGAAGATTAATCACTGAAAATATAAAATTAAACTTTAACATAAAACTTATAATTTCTGGCAAAAATAATATTTATACTTTAAATACAAAAGAAAAAATGATTTTTTACTTATTAACATTTGTTATTATTTACAATCAGAATTTTCCGGATTGTTAAGAACTGGCGGCAAGGGATTTAATTTTTCAATCCAGGCTGGCAGGCAATTAAGCTGTTGTTAGATTTGAGATGATTTTGAAATTTCTGTAATGGTTTTAACTTTATACATTGTAAATTGTTTTCATATCATGAATGCTGAAGATCATATTCTGATAATTTTCGGGGCAACCGGAGATCTTGCCTTCAGGAAAATCGCTCCGGCATTGTATTCCATGAAACTTTACGGCACACTGCCGGAAAATTTTGAATTAATTGGAGTAGGACGTAAGAACCTGAATGCCGCTGATTTCAGAAATAGAATGAGAGAAGGAATCATCTCTTTCAGCGAAGAAAAGGAACTTCAACATGACGTTATTGAAGCACTACTGAGTCATTTTACATACATTCAGAGCGACCTGGTTTCTCCGGAGGGTTACAGAAGCCTTAGATTGATGATTGAACAGCTGAAATCGGACAGAAACCTGAATGGCAATTGCATTTTTTATTTTGCCATTCCACCCGATAAGTTCACCGATGTTACTAACCACCTGCATGAGGCAGGATTAACCATTGAATCTGATGGTTTCAGAAGATTTGTATATGAAAAACCTTTCGGATATGACCTTGCATCGTGCCGTGAACTGAACAATAAGCTTCACAGTATACTTTCCGAAAGTCAGATTTACAGGATAGACCATTATCTGGGGAAAGAAACGGTTCAAAACCTTCTTGTGACAAGATTTTCAAATGGTTTGTTCGAACCCCTGTGGAACAGAAATTATATCCATCATGTTGAAGTGACGGCAGCTGAGAGCATCGGAGTTGAGAACCGTGGAGGTTATTATGACTCATCAGGTGCATTGCGCGATATGGTACAGAATCACATGCTTCATATGGTTGGGCTTACTGCAATGGAACCTCCCTCTTCGTTGCACCCCGACGCTATAGGTAATGAGATTCTTAAAATTTTCCAGAGCCTTAAGGTGATAAAAGAAAAGGATGTACCTGAGTATGTTGTGCGAGGACAGTATACTGCATCGGTAGTCAGGGGGGAATGTCTTCCGGGCTACAGGCAGGAACCAGGCGTAAACCCTGATTCCAGAACAGAAACATATGTGGCAATGAAATTCTTTATTGACAACTGGCGCTGGGGTGGCGTACCATTTTTCATGCGGACAGGCAAAAGATTACCTGCACGTGTTACCGAAATAGTTATTCACTTTAAGCCTACACCACACTTCCTTTTTCACATAGACGATATGGATAAATCTGTTAATCAGCTTATTATTCGTATTCAGCCCGACGAAGGAATGGTATTGAAATTTTCAATTAAGAAACCCGGAACAGGTTTCAGCATTGAAAATGTATCAATGGATTTCCATTATTCTGACCTCGGATATGTCAGAATTCCTTCTGCCTACGAAAGACTTCTTGGCGATGTAATGGCAGGTGATAAAACCCTTTTTGCCCGCGACGACATTGTTGAAGCCGCCTGGAAATTTCTTGAACCTGTACAAAATGCATGGGCAACAAACCCTTTCATCCGAATTTACGGGTATCCTGCAGGGACATGGGGACCTGAAAAAGCAAATGAAATGATAGGAGAGGGACTGACCTGGCGGTATCCGTGCAAAAATCTTGCCGACGAAGGAACTTATTGCGAACTATAATTACATGGATAGAATAATCAAAATATCAAATAACCTCGTTGCACTCTCACATGATGTTGCCACTGATCTTTCAAATATCGTCAATAATGCAGCTAAGGTTTCCGCGCATTTAAACATTGCACTTTCGGGAGGAAATACCCCCCGTACCTTTTTTTCTGTGCTGGGTACACATTTTGCAAAAAATACAGAATGGAAAAATGTTGATTTTTTCTGGAGCGACGAACGCTGCGTTAGACCTGATGATAAAGAAAGTAATTATAATGTTGCAAAAGTGTACTTTTTCGATAAGGTTAAAATTCCTGCAATCAGAATTCACCGAATCAGAGGTGAAGATGATCCCGAAAAGGAAGCTGTAAGATATTCAGAGCTTATTAAAAAAAAGATTCCCCTGAGGCTGGGTTTTCCTGTGTTTGATATAATTTTTCTTGGATTGGGGAAAGACGGACATGTTGCATCAATTTTTCCCGGCGATGAGAAAGTGCTAAGTTCCTTGAAAATATGTGAGGTTGCCGTTCACCCTGAAACCGGACAGAAGAGAATTACCCTTACCCTGCCTGTAATTAATAATGCAACCAGAGTAATTTTCCTGGTTTCGGGCAAAGATAAAGCGGAGATTGTAGCCGAAATACTTAATAACCAGTTGAGTAAGCACTATCCTGCAGGCAGGGTCAATCCGCCTTCAGGTAAAGTCTACTGGTATCTGGATCTTGATGCAGCATCCCTCCTGAGCCAGTATGCGTAAAAAATATTGTAATTGTTGAAAACTGGTTTATTAATGGCTTTTGTTGATAAATTAATCTTCATAAATTTATCGTGCCTTTTTAAATCTTAAAAATTAAAACTATGTCGCACGAGAAACCAAAAGGTGAAACCAAGAAAAAGAAACAGCCTGCCAAAACACTTAAAGAAAAGAGGGCGGAAAAGAAAGCGAAAAAGGCTGAGAAAATGGGAAAATAGTTTTACATTGATGTTTTCTGAAGCCGGGGGTACTTATCAGTGACTGTAATTACCGGAAGTACAATCCCGGCCTCAGCAAAGTAATTACAGGTTGAACGGCATCCCTGAGCAGCAGGGAAAATAGAATTATTATCCCCCTGAAATCTTTAGACCTTCCTGAAGTATTGTATTTTAATTAAACTTTTAGTTTGGGACACTCCTCACCTCATACTTTTCATCATGTCTCTATGTTTAAGGTTATTGTTCCATTATTGAGAAACTCAAAGATTAGATTAGATTGACTGACTTTCAAAAATAATTTTTATAAAATTAGGAAATTATGCGAATCTGACTTATTTTTATACTGTGCTGATATTTGGAATAAATTTTTCAGCAACAACTGATTGTTAAACTAAAACCTTATTAAAATGAGCAACGGAACAACTTTTGATTTTAATGCATTTGTTAAAGAGTCGAAAGAAACTCTGTTAAATCCGAAAAGTTATTTCTCCACGATGAAAACCTCTGGTGGAATGGTTGAACCGCTTATAAAAGCTGTGATCTATGGTATTGTTGCCGGCATATTTTACCTTATATGGGGTTTGTTTCATCTGGGAACCTCAGGAGGCATGTTGCTGGGAGGTACAGTTGGATTCCTTGGTTTTATCTGGGCGATAATAGGTGCAGTAATCGGGCTTTTTATCGGGGCAGTAATCATCCTGATTATTTCTGCTATCAGTAAAGGTAGTACCGATTTTGAAGCCTGCCTTAGGGTATCTGCTGCGCTGATGGTTATTATGCCTGTATCGTCTCTGTTAAGCTTTTTTTTAAGTATCAGCCTTACCCTGGGAATGATAGTAAACCTCATTATCTATCTTTATTCATTGTGGCTCCTTTACAATGGCCTTGTAGAATCACTGAAGGCTAATACAGGAACTGCAAAAATAATTATGTATGTTCTGGCCGCAATTCTTGTACTGTTCACCCTTGCAGGCATGGCAACCAGAAGAGCGGCAGATAATTTTATAAAAGACTATAACAAGGAAGCAAAGGAGATACTTAAAGATTTGAAGTAAAAGCAGGAAATTTCACAGATATCGGCGGAATCCTCTTTCCTGTTTTAAAACATGAAAGGATTCAGTTTTTTTGTTTGTTTCATAAAATTTGTTAAATATTGTTCAGTCAACACACGATTGGAAAACATTCATATTAATTTTATGGATATATAAAAATCTGTGATGAAACCGGAATTTAATGTTTAAAAAAAAATGAAAAGGGTTAATTTATTAATTATCATGTTGATAATCTCTGGCTTTTTGAATGGTCAGAAAGGTTATCAATGCAGATGGCGTAGCAATCCATCAAGCGATTTTCAGTTGCCTGATTTATACTATTCATCCTGGAAAAAAGGTGCTGTTCTCTATTGCCTTACAAATGACGGCTCAAATATTTACCTTGATATGAAAATAAGGGAGACCCTCGAACAGAACAGGATATTGAAATCAGGGATGACGTTATGGATTGATGTTGAAGGCAAAACCAGAAAGAGATTTGGTGTCAGGTATCCTATAGGTTCAGATTATACAAGGATGGGCAGGAAGCCTGGCGAAATGCAAATGGGAACACCTCTGTCAATGGCTAATACGATCCAGCTTATTGGTTTCAGGAAAGAAAGGCCTGCTCATATTCCTTCAAATAGTTCTGAGGGAATCAGAGGATCGGTAAAATACGATAATGATGGGAACCTGATTTACAGACTTGTCGTTCCCATATCTGACATTGAAGGTTATTCAAAAGACAGCGGGAAAGTGCTTAATATGTGTATTGAATATGGTGCTCCGCCTCCTGAGCTTTCAAAGGTTTCATCAGGCATCCCGTCTGGTGGGGGAATGGGTGGAGGCATGCCACCTGGTGGAGGCGGTGGCAGAGGTGGCGGTAGAGGCGGCGGTGGCGGAGGCCGCGGAGGCGGTGAGGGTATGCCTGGCGGAGGTATGCCCGGCGGAGGACTCGCAGGAGCACCCGGTTCTCAACCTTCACAACCACCTGTGAATATCTGGGTGAAAAAAGTAACCCTTTCATCAGAAAATTAAAAAATGATAAACAGCAGTATTTTGAAATAGATAAAGAAATTTTATTACTTTAAAAGCTCAAAAATAATATTATATGTATTTATTCTCTGGATTTAAAATCAGGAGTTATTTTATAATTGTGGCCGTGAGTGTATTGTTTATAATGGCGGCCAGTATTAAAAGCACAATTACCCAGAAAGATCTTAAAGGAACGCACTCCTTTAAAGAATTTGAAAGTTCAAAAAAATGCAGGACCTGCCACCCTGGAATATACGAACAATGGTCACAGGCAATGATGTCGCAGGCATATACTCACTACTGGGATGAAATAGAATATTTCGACCTTGCCGAAGCCCATGCCAATGCAGTACCAGCTCTTCGTGATGCTGTTGACGGTTGTAACGGATGCCACACCCCGCTGGCATATATGAACGGGAAATTTCCTCCTCCCAGGCCTGCGGAAAAATCAATGGCCAATGAATCAGTCTCATGTGAGGTGTGTCATCTTATTCAGGAGACTCAATCTGATCCACCCTTTAATTTTAGTTATATGATTGAGCCGGGAACTACAAAATATGCAGGACGGACGCCTTCAGTTGAATCCCCGGCCCATAAAATTATCACAAAAGATATCTTCCGCTCGACAGAATTCTGCGGTATATGCCATAACGAGAAAAATCCTTCTGGTGTATGGGTAAAAAGCACACAGCTTGAAT
>Ga0123519_10013117_pt1 | contig 11948 bp, 7 predicted proteins | sample YelNatPaOPRAMG02_FD_87396 | JGI IMG/M metagenome (GOLD analysis project Ga0123519, IMG submission 87396) | Hot spring microbial communities from Yellowstone National Park - Yellowstone National Park OP-RAMG-02 (version 2) | ecosystem: Environmental > Aquatic > Thermal springs > Hot (42-90C) ... | reverse complement strand
CTTAGAGGTTGAAGAAAATAAGCAGAGAGCTAAAGAAAATGCCTTCCGTGAAAAATTTGCTATTATCGGAAAAGATACTCAAGCAATTTTGAAATCCATTAGAGATTTTATGGGCGAATTAAATGTTTCATTTTCTAATAATGCAGATTTTCAGTTACAAAAGCAATGGAATTCTTTCTACGACAAAACAAGCGAATATCTGCAAACAATGAACTTGTTTATTAAATATGCACAAGGTTATTCTCCTAAAATTGAATTAGTTGATTTAAATGAATTTGTTGAAAGTGAATTTATTAAATACAAAAATACTTTTGCTTATTCAGACTTAAAATTAGAACTAAATTTATCGCCCGAAGAACCTGTAATTAATGCCGATATTAAAACTCTTCAAGAGGCTGTTTTTGTAATTATGTTGCATTATTTGACTTATATACAAGAACATTGTGCTAAAATCACTTTTAGAACTTTTTTCAATAATAAGTCCATATTCTTTGAAATTGAAGTAAAATGCAATGAATCTGATATTCCTGAATTTAGCGAAGGTTTAAGTTTAAACATCATTTCTATGATTTCAGAAGTTAATAGCATGGAAATTAAAACTTTAAAAATTACAGATGAAGGATTAATTAAAATTTCATTAATTTTCAAATAAATAGAATGGAAATTATTGCGTGTACTTAAGCAATACCTAAAAAACTTTTATCTTTGTTAATATATTTTTTTAATGTTCTAAGTAAAACATTATTTTCAAGACTAACTAAATTTGGGTCAGTTGCAATAATATTAGATGCAATTGTGCGACTTAAAGATATTATTTCACCATCATTAACTAAATCAAGATAATGAAAATCGGGTAACCCTGATTGTTTTGTTCCCATAATATCTCCGGGTCCTCGAAGTTCTAAATCAATTTCAGAAATTTTAAAACCATCGGAAGTTTCTTCCATTGCTTTTAACCTAATAATTGCGGCTTTTCGTTCCTTGGGGTCAATTTTTGTTTTCTTTAATTGAAATTGAAAATAATCTTTTGTAAACAAAAAGCAGTATGATTGACTTTCTCCCCTACCTATTCGCCCTCGCAATTGATGCAATTGAGATAATCCAAACCTTTCTGCATCTTCTATTACCATAATAGTTGCATTTGGGACATCAATACCTACTTCAATTACTGTTGTTGCAAATAAAATATCTAATTCCTTATTTAAAAAGGCTTGCATTGCATCATCTTTTTCATAAGAAAAAAGTTGTCCGTGTAACATTCCAACTCGATAACCTTGAAAAATTGAATTTTTTAATTCTTCATAATGTTCTGTAACTGCTTTGTAATCAATTTTTTCGGATTTTTCTACTAATGGATATACAATGTAGCATTGACGACCTTGTGCAATTTCCGCTTTAATAAATTCATATACTTTAAGCCTGTTTTGATTAAAAACTACTTTGGTCTTAATAGGCTTCCTGTTTTTGGGTAGTTCTTTTATAACTGAAACATTCAAATCACCGTATATAGTCATTGTTAAAGTTCTTGGAATTGGCGTTGCACTCATTACCAAAATATGCGGAACAATATCTAATTCATTATGTGATTGTTTGGCTAATTCAATTAATTCTGCTCTTTGAGAAACTCCAAAGCGATGTTGTTCATCAATTATTACATAAGCTAATTTATTGAATTTAATATTACTTTGGAACAAAGCATGCGTTCCACAAATAATTTGCGTTCTTCCCGAACTAATCTCTTCATTAATTTCATTACGATATTTCTTCTTTTGACCACCTACCAATAGTTCAATTTTAAGTGAATAAGGTTCTAAAAATTTTTTTAAAGTATTGTAATGCTGTTCGGCTAATAGTTCGGTTGGTGCCATAAATACAACTTGATACCCTGCATCAATTACCGCTAACATAGAAATAATTGCCACTATTGTTTTACCTGAACCAACATCGCCTTGCAACAATCTATTCATTGGTCTTTGACTTTTAAAATCATTAAAAATGTCTTTTAATACTTGTATTTGACCTTGAGTTAATTCAAAAGGAAGATGTTTATAAAAAGTCTTAACTAATGCCGTATTCTTTTCAATAATTAATCCTTTTTCATACTTGATTTGATGTTTGCGCCTTGTAAGTAAGGTTAATTGGAAAAGAAATGATTCTTCAAATTTAACACGGAAACGAGCTTTTTCCAATTCATTTTTATTTGTCGGAAAATGTAATGCTTCTATACAATTTTCTATTCTTGATAATTTTAAATCTTGCAACAAATAATCTGGAAGTGTTTCTTGAAGTTCAACTTTCTTGGTTTCAATTACTTCTTTGATTAATTTCCGCAATGTTTTATGGGTTATTTGGTTTTTTACGAATATTTCAGGTAATTTATATTTAGGTAATATTCCACCTTTCCTATACAAATCACTTTCTTCGATGTCAATTTTTTCTATTTCTGGATGTGTAAAAGATACTTCAAAGTATTGGTCACTTTCGGGGTATCCATTAACCATTATCCAATCATCAATTTGATAAAACTTCTTAAAATATTCTATACGATTAAAAAATACTATTCTCGCATTTATTCCACTTCCATCGCTAATAAATAATAACAATAACTTGCGGTGATGACCAAATTCTTTTTCACTTATTTTAACAATTTTCCCAATTAATGAATATTCTGTTTGAAATTTAATATCTTGAATTTTAGTATTACGAAAATCAAATTGATTCTCATTCTTTATAATTTTTGATAGTTCTTGTATTGATTTAACTGAATTTCGGTCTATATAAGAAGTAGGAAAATAAAGAATTAAATCAGAATAATTTGTTATGCCCGCTTGTGCAAAAACTTCTGCACGTTTCGGACCTACTCCTTTTAAATATTGAATTTCATATTCTTTCTTATCTGCCATTTGACCCCTAAAAACTTAAAATTACACCTATTTGAAAATTTAACCCTGCCTCCGGTATGCCATAATTATATTCGTAATATTCATTCGTTAAATTTTTCAAATTTATATAAAAATACTGATTCGAAACTTTTTGTTGTGCTTGGAAATTAAAAATTATTGATTTTTTGGTATATTCAAGAGCGTTTGCTTGTTGATTAAAAATTCTTATACCATTATTATAATTTGCTTGTAACTGCAAATCCAATCCAAAACCAAATTGATAATCTATCGTGAAAACATCTGCTAATTTTGGAATTCTATAAATCGGCTCTAATTGTATTTCAGAGTTGTTTGTATTAAGAAGTGCAAACGAAAATAAATTTGCTAATTTAAAATTTAACCAATATATTTCAAAATTGCAATAAAGATTTACAGCCTTAACTAACCCTGCCGACAAATATGTGAATTTACCACTATCACTTGGACTAGGATAAATCACATTATTGCCAGTGCTAAAAATAGTACCCACTTGCACATTTCCAATATTGCTAATATTTGTATTACTTTTTAAATCAGCCTCTAACCAATTTTCAGGTTCTAAATTTATATTGCCTTGTTGAGTGCCGTTTAAATCATAATATTGGGATACAAAAGGAACAAAAGCAAATTTCATTAACCTTATGGAAAAAGATTGAGCATCGGATAATTTATAGTTAGATGAAATATCTAAATTATAATTAGAATTATTTGCAGGGATTTTACCAAACTCTGAATATATAATTGCTCGTTGTTGTAATTCAACCGATAAATTTAATGACCAAAAATCAGTTAAAGGCACTGCTTGGCTTGCTTTGATGAAAAGCTCTTCACTCTCTGCTCTTAATTTCCATTTTTTTACAATATACGAATATAAAAATACATCTTGCGAATAATTAAAGGTTAATTTGAAATTGTTTTGATTAATAAATAGTGGGGTTAAAATTGATAAATTCCCTCCATAACTATATTCATCTGTTTGTGTAGATGATATGTAACCGGTTATCGGAAAACTATTGGTGTCTACATTACTCCCAAAGTTCCGTGAAAATTTCTTTACAAAGATATTTCCTTCAAATTTTAAATCTTCGTTAAAATAATTCTCGAATTTCAACATTTCTATGAATTCATCATAATCGCTAAAATGCTGTTTAATTGGCGTAGTATTGTTTAAATTTATTGGTATATATAAATTTGAAATATTAATGATTGCACTAAGGCTTATTGACGATTTGTTACTTCTCATGCCACCTTCAATATTAAATGCTATGTTTTGATAAGCTGAATTTTCTAAAAAGATTAAATCGGTATATTTTGTAGTCTTTTTCCCGGGATAATAATACCCACCTGAACTTTCAAAAACTGGAGTAAAACTCCAAAAATAATTTTTGATATTGCCTTTGCTCACACCTTCAAGCAATCCATCTTTATTACCTGAATAAAGCGATATTTTTGAAATAATTGAATCTTTATTTAAATTCATTGAATCTATTGTGTTCTTATTCAACTTTGGTAAATTAATATCTATATTTTGTTTAATGAACTTATAATTATAACTACCATCAAAAAGCGAATACAAGGGAATTGACGAATTCGTTATTTCATAATAAACAGAAGGACTAATACCCGATAACCTAATTTCCATCAAAGAATCAGGAAAATAAGACAACGGCACCTCTACTATTGTCTTTTTATCGTTGTTCCAATTACTCGATAAATCAATTGCAAAACATTTATTTCCATAAACAAATAATAAATAAATTAATGCAATGTAAAAAAATATACTTCGAATTTTCAATTTTATTTTTATGTATTAAAAAAACTTTTACAAAACTTTTACAAAAATATTACAAAAATATTAAATTACACATTATTCTTTAAAAATTTACTTTACCAAATAACATTAATAAAATAATTTTTACTAATTATATGATTGTTATTTTGTTATAATATCATTTAATTTTTTGATTTTTTTGTATATAAAAAGAGGCTGCCTTTTTGGACAGCCTCTTCTTCAATCAATAAGGACAATACTACACTTTTGTTCCTTCTTTTACAACAGCACCAAAATAATCACGGTTCATTTTAGCAATAAAGCGAACAGAAATATTTTTAGGACAAGCGGCTTCGCATTCATAATAATTAGAGCAACCGCCAAACCCTTCTTCTTCCATTTTATTAATCATAGCCCGAACACGTTTATTTTTTTCAGGTTGTCCTTGTGGCAACAAGTTTAATTGGCTTGATTTAGCGGCAACAAAAAGCATAGCCGACCCATTTGGACAAGCAGCAGCACAAGCACCACAACCAATACAAGCAGCAGCATCCATTGCTAAGTCCGCAATATTTTTTGCAATAAGTATAGCATTAGCATCAGGTGCCGACCCAACATTTGCAGAGATAAATCCACCTGCTTGTTGGATTCTATCGTATGCTGACCTATCTACCATCAAATCTTTAATTATCGGAAAAGCTTTTGAACGGAAAGGTTCAACATAAATATCATCACCATCTTTAAATTTTCGCATGTGAAGTTGACAAGTTGTTGTTCCTGATTCAGGTCCGTGAGGATGTCCATTTATTACTAAACCGCAAGAACCACAAATACCTTCCCGGCAATCATGTTCGAACACAACTGGCTCTTCACCTTTTAATATTAAATCTTCATTTAATATATCAAGCATCTCGAGAAATGACATATCAGAACTTACATTATCGAGATTATAATCGACCATTTTCCCTTTATCATTGGGTCCATTTTGTCGCCATATATGCAATTTTACTTTCATTATTTGTAGCTCCTTTCTGCTAAGTGGATAAACTCATAATTCAATTCTTCTTTGTGAAGTTCAGGTCTTGCTCCGACACCTTTGTATTCCCAAGCCGCAACGTAAGAAAAATCAGCATCGTTACGTTTAGCTTCACCTTCTTCGGTTTGGTGTTCTACACGGAAATGAGCACCACAAGATTCATCTCTTTCGAGAGCGTCATAAGCAAGTAGCTCTGCAAATTCCATAAAATCAGCAACTCTATTAGCTTTTTCAATTACTGGATTAATATTACCAGCTGTGCCAACAATTTTTAAGTTTTGCCAAAATTCTTCACGAAGTTCACCGATTTTTTCAATGGCAATTTTTAATCCTTTTTCATTTCTTGCCATTCCAACATAATCCCACATTATTTTTCCTAAACGGCGATGGAAATGTGTTGGTGTTTCTTTTCCGTTGATTGCAATCAATTTATTGATTCTTTCATTTGCTTCTACTTCTGCTTTTTTGAATTCAGGATGGTCTGTTGGGACAGTTTGTGGTTTGCCTTTTCCGAAATATGAATTAATTGTATTTGGCAAAACAAAATACCCATCAGAAAGTCCTTGCATAAGAGCACTTGCACCGAGACGATTTGCTCCGTGGTCTGAGAAGTTTGCCTCACCAAGAACAAATAAGCCTTCGATGTTGCTCATTAAATTATAATCAACCCAAAGTCCGCCCATTGTATAATGCAATGCAGGATAAATCATCATTGGATTATTGTAAGGATCAACACCAGTAATTCTTTCATACATTTCGAATAAATTGCCATATTTGTCTGCAATTACTTGTTTCCCGAGTCTCTGTATTGCATCAGAAAAATCAAGGTAAACAGCGTTGCCAGTTGCATTTACGCCACGTCCTTCATCGCAAACTCTTTTTGCCGCACGAGAAGAAATATCTCTCGGAGCAAGATTGCCATAAGATGGATACATTCTTTCAAGATAATAATCTCTTTCATCTTCTGGAATATCTTGAGGATTTCGCTTGTCGCCAACTGCTTTTGGAACCCATATTCTACCATCATTTCTAAGTGATTCACTCATTAAAGTCAATTTACTTTGATGTTCACCAGAAACAGGTATACAAGTTGGGTGAATTTGTGTAAAGCATGGATTTGCAAACAAAGCACCTTTTTTATAAGCACGATAAGTTGCTGTTACGTTACAATGTTGAGCATTAGTAGAAAGGAAATAAGTATTAGCATACCCACCAGTAGCAAGCACAACAGCATCGCCATAATGTGATTCCATTTTTCCAGTAAGTAAATCACGTACAACCACACCAACAGCACGTCCATCAACAATAACAACATCTAACATTTCTTTGCGGTTGTGCATCGTAACTTTTCCAAGAGAAATTTGTCTATTTAAGGCAGAATATACACCGAGCAAAAGCTGTTGCCCTGTTTGACCACGGGCATAAAACGTTCTTGAAACTAAGGCACCACCAAAAGAGCGATTTGCTAAATAGCCACCGTACTCACGTGCAAAAGGCACACCTTGAGCAACTGCTTGATCTATAATATTCGCACTAACTTCTGCCAAACGATATACATTTGATTCTCGTGAGCGGAAGTCGCCACCTTTTACGGTATCATAAAATAAACGCCAGACGCTATCACCGTCATTTTGATAGTTTTTAGCAGCATTTATTCCACCTTGAGCGGCAATTGAGTGCGCCCGCCTTGGTGAATCGTGGTAAGTAAAGGCATGGACGTTATATCCTAATTCAGCCAAAGTTGCAGCTGCCCCACCACCAGCAAGACCAGTACCTATTACTATTACTTTAAATTTGCGTTTATTTGCGGGATTAACAGGTTTTAAATCTGCTATATAGTTTGACCATCTTTTTTCTATTGGTCCGCTTGGGACTTTTCCATCTAATTTCATACGTTACTCCCTATTATTCCTAACAAAATAGATAGCGGTACTATTAAAAATGCAATTGCAATAAAGTAGCCATAAGCTACACTTAATTTTTCAATCCAAGTGAAATATTTCGGATTGTTCCAACCAAGCGTCTGGAAGAAACTTTGGACAGCATGGGATATATGGAATCCAAGTAAAATTACAGCTACAATGTAAAATATTGAAATATAAGGATTTCTAAATCCTAATACAACCATTTTATAAACGTCGTGGCGTTCATATAAAATCTTGTTTACTCCAATGTTCACGTCGTTATCATTATCTTGCGACGACGATAATGATGGAGTATTTGCGTTATATTCAACCGAATAAGCGTTTTGTGTATAAATTTCTTTATACTTATAATTTTCAGGTTGAATACTTCCTACTGTAAAGTGTAGTAAATGATAGATTACGAAAGCGGCAATCATCAATCCTGTCCAAATCATTGTGCGAGAGTTTAGCTTTGCTTTTATATACTTTGTTACAACATATTTATCCGGACGAGCATTATAGTTATATAATTTCAAATAAATTGAAGTTATTATGTGCAATAATGCGGCAACGAGTAAACCAATCCTTTCTATCCAAAGGAATTCGCCTAAACCTTGTAAAAATGCTGCATACTTATTCAAAGCTTCTTTGCCCAAAAATATTTGCAAATTTCCTAAGGCATGACCAGTTATGAATAATATTAATATTATTCCTGTTATCGCCATAACAAATTTGCTGATTACTACGTGGTTAAGATATTTGAACATAAGTCTACTTTTTAATTTAACAACAAAATGATTTATTCTTTATATTTTAAAAATAAACATTACAATTTTGCAATTTCTATAAATATAAAATTACAAAAAAATCTCTATAATTATTCATTGTTGTGAATGAAAATAAATTAGGTTGCACTAATTTATGAAAGAAAACAATGTGTTGCTACTGCAATATTAGTAAAAATGACAATTATAATTTATTCTTTTAATCCAACTTCAATTTTTACTCTTCTGTTAAAAATATTCTCTTGATTTTCATTTAAAACACCGCCAGCATTAATTTTCCATAATAATCTTTGAGAATATTCAGGATGTTCTTTTAAAAACGGGATCAACTTTTCTTGAAGATATTTTGCTGTATAAAATGCTCTAAGTAATGAAAGCAAATCATTATTCATTGCATCACCTTTTTTTATTAAATATGGAAGTAATTTGTCGTTCAAATCTTCATCCATATATTTTGCAACATTTGAAAAACCTCTGTCATCAGAAAATCCTGTAATATTTAAAGTAATTTTGGGTGGTTGTTTTAAATTACAATCGTCATATTTATTTGCCAATAATTCTTTGATTTTATCAAGAACTTCGTTCATAGCATCTTGAACATCAATAGAATAACTATCGTACTCTTCGGTTGGATATTGAATATATTGTGTTGCTGGCTCATTTCCGAGCAAATTCATTTGGAATAAATTCCTTAAATCGTTCAAATTTTCAGGAACGTTAGGTTTGTAATAACCTGTAACAAAAAAAGGGATTTTGTAATTTTCAAATTTAAAGGAATTATATTGGTGAGGTAATTCAATAGGCAAAACAATCTTTTCTACCGAAGTATCGTTGCAACTTGTTACTATTTTTTGTTCAGGAATAAACAGTGGCAAACAGTTATTTGTGTATTCAAGAAAATAGATATTATCGCTACTTAAATTAAATTCAAAAAGCCCATCTTCATTGACTTTGATTGAAGATACAAGCTGATGATTTTCATTATATAAATTAGCAGTTCCTGCTGGCGAATATTCATTGGATTTATCGTAAACTTTACCACTTAAAATAACATCACCGCAAATTTGGAAAGAATATAAATCTCTGGCACCACAACCATCTTTGCGATTTGATGCTAAATAAATAAATCCCTTGTAAATAGCAGGACCGGTTTCATCAAATTCAGTATTAATTGGAAATGGTAATTTAGTAACGTTGCCCCAAGTGAAATTTCCTTTGTAATTTGCTTTAAAAATATCATATCCACCAGTGCTATTATGCCCCTTTGAAGCAAAATACAAATTATTATTTTTATCTAAAAAAGCAGAAATCTCATTCTCAGAAGTATTAATTTCATTACCTAAATTTTTGGGGGTACTCCATTTTCCAGAGGAATTCCGATAAGAATAATATAAATCAATTCCACCAAATCCATTTGGTCTATCAGATGAAAAAATTAAAATATTGCCATCAGAAGAAATAAAGGGATACGATTCGTAATATTGAGAGTTAATTTCTCTTATTGGTTCAGGTTCAGTCCATTTTCCCTTAATTTTTTTTGAGATAAAAATATCTCTATTTCTTTGTTTGCTTTTAGGAGATACTCCTGCACAATATAATTCAGTAATGTTTTTATTGGAATAAAAACTGATTGTACCGGCATTTTTCAACCAATTGTGAGGCAAGTCGGCAGCTTCTACCGGTTTGGTAAAACCTGTATCTTTGATAACTGAGTAATAGATTTTTTCAGTTTTTTGGCTACCTACGGGCATCATAGTAAAATAAAGTTTCCCATCAAAAAATTGAGGAGAAAATTCATTATACTTTGTGTTAAACACACCATCTAAATTTCCATAAGCAGATGCTTCTTTTCCGCAAGGCTTTGGCAACGAACAAGATGCAAGAGTTAAAATAGCTGACAACAATATAATTTTTGTAAATGTGGAAAAATTCATCTCTTTTTGCACCAATTTTCTTAATACTTTTTAATAAATTTGTTATTTGTAATTTTTCAAATTTTCTTTTAAATAATTTTTATAATTACATCAGATAAACGTCTAAAATTATTTAGAAAGAAAACAATATGAATTATCGGCTAAAATTAAACAAATATTAGAATGCGAAACACTTATATTGAAATAAATTTAAACTTTTTGAAGAATAATCTTCAAAAAATTGCCGAAAGTATTAATGGCTCCAAAATTATGCCAATTATTAAAGCCAATGCTTATGGACATGGTATGATTGGGCTTGCTAAAAATTTAGTTCACCCAAGTATTGAAATGCTCGGTATTGCTTATCCATCAGAAGGAGTTGAACTTAGAGATGCAGGCGAAACACGCAAAATTTTAATTATTATTCCACCCGAAGTTGACGAAATTGCTGAAATAATTGAAAATAAAATAGACATTACCATCGGGCATCTTGAACACATAGAAGAAATAAATAAAATTGCAAAAAGAAAAAATGCAAAAATTAAAGCTCATATTTATATTAACACGGGTATGAACCGAGATGGAATTACGCCTGAGGAATTTCGTTTGTTTATAAGCAAAATTAATAATTATGAGAACATATTATTTGAAGGCATTTGTTCACATTTAGTAGCATCAGATTCCGATGATAAATCTTTTTCAGAAAAACAGATAAGTATTTTAGATGAAGCAATTAAACTTGCTGAACAAAATGGAGTATTCTTTAAATATAAACATATTGCAAATTCAGGAGCCATAGCAAGTTTGAAGAATTCCTATTATAATTTAGTACGTCCGGGAATTGCTTTACACGGATTAATGCCCCGTGAAGATTATGCGAAACAACTACAATTGAAACCAACTTTGTCTCTTAAAACACACATAAAAAAAATCCAACATCTTAATACAAACGATACTGTTGGATATAGCTTTCATTACTTTGCAAAAGAAAAAACAAAAATTGCAGTTCTTCCAATTGGTTATGGCGATGGTTTTTCTTTCCATTTGGCAAATAAAGCACAATGCTTGATTAGAGGTAAAAGGTTTAATATTGTTGGTTCTGTATGTATGGACCAAATATTTGTTGATATTAAAAATGAGAATATTCACGAAGGCGAACAAGTAGTATTAATTGGAAGTCAAGGTGCTGATGAAATAACTGCTTACGAAATTGCAGAACGCATCAAAACAATACCTTATGATATTACAACTTCAATTTTAAAAAGAGTGCCAAGAATTTTTGTAGAAAATAATGTTTAAAATAAAATTAAAAGATTTTGAAGGTCCATTTGATTTACTCCTTTATTTTATTAAAAGAGATGAATTAGATATTTACAATATACCAATTGCACAAATTGTAGAGGAATTTTTAGAATATTTAAAGATGATGCAAATTTTGGATATTGAAGTTGCCAGTGACTTTATAGTAATGGCGGCAACTTTATTACAAATTAAAGCAGAGGTGCTATTAAAACAAGGAAATGAAGATGAACCAGATGATGCTCCTGAAAACGACCCCAGAACACCACTTGTCGAGCAATTAATTGAATATAAAAAGTTTAAAGAAGCATCTTCTTTT
>Ga0123519_10013116_pt1 | contig 11949 bp, 7 predicted proteins | sample YelNatPaOPRAMG02_FD_87396 | JGI IMG/M metagenome (GOLD analysis project Ga0123519, IMG submission 87396) | Hot spring microbial communities from Yellowstone National Park - Yellowstone National Park OP-RAMG-02 (version 2) | ecosystem: Environmental > Aquatic > Thermal springs > Hot (42-90C) ... | reverse complement strand
GGATTAAAAGGTGAAGATATACCTTTAGGTGCAAGGATAGTTGCTGTAGTTGAATATATTGAAGAATTAAAAATTTCAGGTATTAAAAATGAACAAATATTACAATTTTTAGACCAACACAAAAGTACTCGGTTTGACCCAAAAATTGTAGATATAGTAAAAGGAATACTTATTTCTGATACAGGACAGTAATTCAAGTTGAAAGAATATTTCTTTTTATTTTATTTTTGTCTCAAAGTATTGACAAAATGAAGAGAAATCTTATTTTATTTTTTATATTTTTTTGTTTCTCATTATTGAACTCTTCAGAACTTAAAAATATTATAACACAAAAATTTGTAAAACTTAATTTCTCACAACAAGAAATTGAACAGGTTTTACAACTGATTGAATCTGCACAAAAAAATAATGTTCCTGATACTATCATAATAAAACTTATTAACGAAGCTGAAATTAAAAAAGTTTCATTCCAAAAGTTTTATCCTGTACTAAAAAACTATGTTTCTTTATCAATTTCAGCAAAAGAACTTATAGACAAAGTTTCATCAGAAAAGTTTAAACCAAAAGATTATGAGTATTGTCTTACTACAACAATACAGTTATTAAATTCTAATGTTTCAGAAGAAGAATTCGTCAAATTTATGAGTTTGTTATCAGACAAATATTCATTTGATGACGCTATTGCAATGATGAACTACTATTCTATATTAAAAAAATATTTTTCTGCCCCGATTGTTGACCAAAGAAATAATCAAATTGTTACCCCATACGAAGTATTGTTTTTAAAATATTATACTCGTTCTATAAAAGAAATGAGTGATATTATACAAAATATAACAAAATTTTTATCAACATACCATGATAGTACAACAGAAGTTTATAATTTATTGATTTGCAACTCTACTTTGCCAGCCAGCAAAATACTTAAACAACTGCGTGATCTTTATGATAAAAAAGTTAAACAAGAGATAAAAAAAGAAATTGAACAAGATACAAAATACTTTAAAAAGTTGCACTAAAAAAATTTTTTTATGAGCAACATTGAAAAAACAGATTTTGAACTTATAAACGAAACACTTAACGGGAACAAAGAAAGTTATATAGCACTTGTAGATAGGTATCAAGGGTTCATAATAAGTATTATAGCAAAATATGTTTTTGATAAAGAAGATGTTAAAGATCTGCTTCAAGAACTTGTTGTAAAAATATATTTTTCTTTACCAAAGTATAGTATTAAATATAAGTTTAAAAACTGGGTCTACAAAATTGTACTTAATTATGTATTAGATTTTATAAGAAAGAAAAATTCTAAATATAATTATGAAGTTGTTGATGTTTCTGAGCAACAATATATGTTTATTGATGAGAATGACAATACTGGAAAAGAATTTGCTGTTAAAGAAAACTTAAAAAAAGTTTATGATTGTATAAACCGCTTAAAACAAAAATATAAAGAAGTAATACTTTTGCGATATGTTGAAGGGTTGGAAATACCACAAATTGCTGAGATTCTTAACACAACTATTTCTAATGTTAAAGTGAGATTACACAGGGCGAAAAAATTGATAGAAAAAAATTAGATGTTTGAAAAAAATTTTTTTGTAACTTTTTTGAAAATTGTTCGTATTTAGATAATGGGATGGGGCAGAAATACGATAAAATAGAAGTTTTATTTAAAAAAATCTATGTAAGGGTACAACAAATGCCTCAAACAACTAATCCTTTGTTGTCTTATCAAGATATTAAAAATATTGTTTCTAAACTACCACCACTTAATCAAGAAGCATATTTTGATGATAAAAAGAATATTTTAGGTTTTAAAGTTTTTTTATCAGATTTAATCAGGTATTTTTTTATCCCAGTGTCTGTAACAGTTATATTTATTGTTGTTTTATTAAATTATATTAATACCTCACCCAAAAATATAGAGGTTACATTTCAGATAAAATATACTCAAGCAAAAGTTGTCCAGATAACAGGCGATTTTACTAAATGGGAACCTATTTTGTTGACAAATAAAAATGGCGTTTGGGAAATAAGCTTAAAATTAAAACCTGGGGAATATAAATACATATATTTAATAGATGGCAAGCCGTATATTGACCCACAAAAGGATGTTTATGGAGATTCTTTTGGCACAAAAAATTCTGTGATTTATATATAAAAAACAAAATTTTTAATGTCCAAGGAGGGATTAAATTGTATGAATAATAAAATCAAAATAATAACTATGTTATTGCTTAGTAGTATGTTTTTGGTAAAACGAATAATCGCGTCTGAACCACCTGTTACTTCTACTATTACAGTGACACTTCAAGTTACAGTGACAGAAGATAATGTATCACCTCTTTCCGATGCAACAGTAAAGTTATTTTATACAAACGGTAATTATTATCCTAATGATGATATTTTAATAATAAGCAGTAACACAATAAACACGGGTTCTTCTACAATGACTGTAAATGTCTTTACTGGACAAGGATATTACATTGTAGCAGAAAAAGAAGGGTATATAAGTAATAGATCTTATGACATTTATTTCTCTACTTCAGACGACGGACAAATAAAAGAGTATACGATATCTCTTTCGTCAATTAGTGTAAATATTAATATTTCAACAAGTTTTATTCCATCGGATAGAATAATCTCACCTGATAATGATGGTATAAATGACCAACTCAAAGTTAATTATAATATTATATTTGATACATCTAATATGGACCAGATTTATGATGTTTTGATATCTTTAGCAATTGATGTTAATAAAGATGGTATTATAAAACCTGTAGAATGGAACAAGTTTTTCTGGGATAACCGAGGTAGAATATTTATTAAGAAAAATCCTGATGATTATATAGACTGGAATAATCCTGATTATTCAGAACTTATCGGACCTATATCACAAGATGAATACAACCTAATTCTTTCTTCCTATGATGTTGTGATTGATAGATGGATTTCAAAATATTATTTTGTAACAAATGCACAAAATAATCTAACATATAATGGTGAAAGTATAATTGAAGGGAAAGATAATGCATGGGCAACTCTACCAAATGGAGAATATCAATTATTTATTAAAGTAGCATTGTTTGCCTCAGGTATTCCTACATCTGTTTATACATCTTCAACTACTTTAAAAATTGATACTGCTGGTATCAAAGGAAAAGTTGTAGATAATAACAACCAAGCGGTTTCTGGTGCAAAAGTTTCTTGTTCAGGACCTGATGTGTGGAGAACAGTGTTTACTGACCAACAAGGAAATTTTGTTATTTCAGGACTTCGTACAAATGATAAATATCATATAGAAGTTGATAAAGAAGGATTTGTAAAATATGTACTTGAAGGAGTTGAAGCAAGTAAACCTGAGAAAGATGTTGGAACTATACAACTTCAAAAAGGTGTTACAATTTCTGGAAATATTATTCTACCAAATCCACCAATAGCTAATTCTATAAAAGACCAATGGGGTAATTTTGTATACGATTTGTGGATACATATTGAAGCACAGGATTTATCAGGTGGTCAGTGGTTATGGAAAGATGTCTCTGTTAAGTTGTCTACTTATTCAGTAAGTTCTTTATCAGTCCCTTATTCAATATCTGTTTCACTAAATAAAAGGTACCGTATCGTAGCTAGGACCATAGGATATGTATCAAAAGAAGTTGTTATTGAAGTAGGAACATCTGATATAACACAAAATATTGAACTTACAAAAACAGTCCGCGCAATAGGTTATGTCAAACTACCAACTGGTAGCGAATTTAACGATCTTGTTCAAGCAGTAAACTATCAAGGTTTTGGTGTGAACATATGGGCAAGGTCTAAAGATGGAAAGTATAATTCATGGGCTAATGTATGGTTTTCTAACACTGAACTTCAAGAAGGAACATCAAAACAATTCTATGTTGATAGTTTGGTTCCAAACACATCATATTATATAGGTATAGAAGGGCCTGGGTTCGTAAGAAAACAAATAGAGACCTCCATTGGTAGTGCAGAAACTAATATAGGAACATTTGTTCTTTCAGCTGGCGCAAAAATCAGTGGGTCTATAACTTTTGGTGATGGTGTATATGATTTGATAAAAGATAGGTTTATAGATGATCCATATCGTGGTAGAGGTATATGGGGATGGGTTGGAATATTTGATGAATCATATCGTTGGGTTACTGATTCAATGGGACAATTGTTTATCACATCTACTACTATATTAGTTGATAAAAAAATTAATTTTACACTCTCCGGGTTAGAAAATGGGAAAACATATGTTTGCAAAGTAGATATTTCTGGTGTTGAAGGTTTAGAATTTCAGCCAAGTAGAGAATTTAAGTTCACTGTATCAACTGCTACATCTCTTGATATAAAAGTTTTGATACCAACAGGTGTTGTTAGAGGCAAACTTGTGAACTCAACAGGTTATGATTTAAGTTCTAGCACAATTGTAATTTTAGGTTCAGTTTTTAACGGAGGTGAACCAAAATTTGCTCAAATTAACCCACAAACTGGTGAGTTTGTGTTCAATGGTATGAACACAGGATTTGGTGTATTATGGGGTTCTGTTTATTCTTCAACAAATACTATACCTAATCAAGTGAATATCTTTGGTGTTCCATCAGGAGAAGTACAATTGTTTGCTAAAACATTTTATTCTATCTCCGGTTCCACTGTAGATGTTGGAATAATTGAACTTAAGAAACCAGCAACTATTGAAGTAGTATTAAAAGGTTCACCATCTCTTATAAACGAAATATATCAAAAAGAAAATGAACTAATAACTTTCTTTAGTTCGCCAACAGTGCATCCTGAAGGTCCTTGGGGTTTTGTCCGTGTTCAGCCAACATTTTGTAAAATATTAGCTGAACAAATATCTGAGATGGATCCTAGGATGAGAAAAGAAGATATCGCAGTTGGGTTAGATATAACAATATCATCTCAAACGATTAATGGTGAACCACAATTAAAATATGTATTCAAATGTGCTGAGGAAGGATTTGTAGATGTTTATTTTGCAGTTGGTGATTTACCAGTGGTTAGATATAGAAGAGATACTGGTAATAATTGGGAAGAAGGAAAGATATATGCTCCGGTTGCGGTTTATCCTTTTAAACAAACTGTGTGTGTAAAATCAGGCGAGACAAAACAAGTTGAATTCAAAGCGAGCCAAGGTGTGAATGTTGAAGGAACTATATCAAGGCCTATTGCAGGTTTTGAAGAAGTTATCAGTGTGTATTTGAAAGATAAATTTGTAGGGAAAACTGTTGCATTCCAAAATGTTGAGTTTACTTCTGATAAAAAAACATTAAGTTCTTTATCGTTCAGGTTTGAAAAAGTTATCCCAGGAACATACTTGTTAGTAGTTGTCTCACCAAATTATAAGGTTTATAGTAAAGAAGTTACTATACCTGATGTTGATTCTTTTACTCTACCACAGATTGTTTTATCAAAAGGCGCAAATATTACGGGTTCTTTAGTGGATGAAAAAGGAACACCTATAACTTCTGGTGTGTATTTAGAATGTTTTGCGGACCCGTTTGTTGAAGGCGCATACAGAAATACTAATATGGTAGGAAATACAATTTCGTCTGATACAGGAAAGTTTATATTGAAAAATCTACCTAAGGGAACTTATACATTACGTGTAACAAATACTGATGGAAGTTATACAAACTATGCTACATTTGTAAAAAGTGGTATTTCAGTTCCTGATATACAAGGTGATGTTGACATCGGTGTTATTACATTAAAACCCGCTGTTGAAATAACAGGAACGGTTAAAGATACCGCAGGTAAACCTTTATCCAATGTTCCTATTGTTGTCTACCCACAGGATGTGCAATTGAGGAAAGGATATGAGCAATCCGCTACGACTGATAAAGATGGAAAGTTTGTATTCAAAGGTATTGATAAAAATATAAAATACTGGGAATTAAGGGTTAATATTCGTCCTGAAGACCCATCAAAAGCAATACCTGAGTTGTTAAAATATGCTGAAGTTGTGAAAAGTTATATAAATGTTACAAAAGAAGAGTATAGACAAAATATAAATATAATTTTACCTATTGCTGATGTATCTATAATAGGTAAAGTTGCAACTTCTGATAATAATCCGTTGTATTTACCATTCAAGATTGAAGATATAGACACAGAAAACTTCCCTGCAGCATTAGTCATACTACAGTCAGAAAAGGATAGATTATCACAGGATCCTGTCGCTGGAATAAAACTTTTCACTGACCCTGCTGGAAATTTTGTTATAAAAGGTATAACAAAAGGTAAATACACACTTAAAGTTTTGGCAAAAGGTTATTCAATGGGTGTAAAAGAATTAAATATTACTTCTTCAGGCGAAACAGATGCAGGTACTATTACACTTGTTAAAGGTTATAAATTGTCAGGAACTATAACAACACCTACAGGTGAAAAAGTTTCAAATAAATTAGTTAACATAGTTGTTGCTACTACAAAAAATTATTCTGATATGGTAATAGGACAGGTTAACTATAATCCTGTAACTTATGAAGTTGTAGATTATTATATTGACGGATTAAGAGCGGGTGTGACTTATTACATAGCAATGGTTCCTGAGAATGCTGATGGTCCCGCTGCTGTTACAATAGACCCAGTCCCTGTTGTTTTATCTACTGATGCGACCAAAAATCTTATATATACAAAACCTAAACCACAGGTTGAACTAAAATCGTTTAAGTATAAGAACATAAACAAATATTATTTATCACTATGTATACAATTTGTTAAAGAAAATAAATGGGAATTGTTACAAGGAATTCCTGGAAATGATTTACCAAGACATTTATTTGTTGCGTTGTTATTACAAGATAAAGATATTACATCTTTAGCAACAAATTTTGATATCTTCTTCATCTACGGGTTTGTATCACAGCCGGTTACTGCAGGTTCTGTTGACGAAATTGTTTCTAAAAAAGAAGCTTCAGGAACACTTATACCAGTATCGTTGTCAGAATCAAAACAACAGTTTGTTGTATGTTATGTAGCAGGAGGAGATGATACTACAAGAGGATATTTTGAAATAGGGGTTGATGTAGCAAACTATTATGGTATGTCAACACAAGTTAGTTATAAGATATACTTAGGCGAAGATGCCCGTGTTGAAAAAGTTGTAACACCAGTTTTAGGAGGTGGAACAAATGTTGGCGAGAATGATGTTTCAGGAATAGAAATACCTTCAGGTACTGAGTTTGAAGGAGTAGATGTCTCTTCACCTGTGAATGTTGTAGTTAAAAAATTAGAAAGTGAAACGATTGCAGCTGCTAAAAAACTTTCACCAAAGATGTTCTCAAGTAAAGTTCCATCTACTAATTACCCTGGTGAGTTAGTAAGTTCAATATATGATATGGAGGTGAGGTTGTTATCAGGACCGCTTGCTACTTTAGCACAAAATAATAAAGTTAAACTTACAATACAAATTTCTACTTCTACAATTTCGCCTGCAGAACAACAACTTTTAAAATTAGCACATTATAATGATCAAACAGGTAAATGGGAATTAGAAAATATTCCTATTGAAGTAGATTTTGATAACGCAGTTGTTAAAGCAGATGTTACACATCTGTCAAAATTTGCTGTGTTCAAAGTTATTGTATCAACTCTTCAACCTTATTCAGGTGAGTTTAAATCATATGTATATCCAAATCCTGTTAAAGATATAGACAAGTTTAATATAAGATACTGTTTACCAGGTAAAGGTAAGGTTAAAGTTGAGATAAAAATTTACAATATAGCAGGTGAACTCGTTCGTACTTTAGAAACACAGGAAGTTGATGCCGGCTATATCTATGATGTGAAGGATATAGAAGTTAAGAATGATAAAGGTGAGAACCTTGCGTCCGGTGTATATTTTTATTATATTAAAGCTGGTGATTATAAAAAATTAATCAAGTTTGCTATTATAAGATAGTAGCGTCAATCCCGCATTTGCGGGATCAAAGGCGTAACTTGAAATTTAGGTGTTAGTGAACAGCGATTATATATTAGGGATTTGTAGCGGTTGCATTGAATTATTGTAGGGCAAGGATTTATCCTTGCAGAATTGCAACTCCGCAACTTGCGGATTTATTCGTGATTCAAAATTTGACATTACCGGGATACTAACGGAGGTGACATAAAATGAAAAAATTTTTATATTTTATATTTTTATTGTCCATAAGTAGTTCATTAGCATTTAGTTCTCCAATAATAGTAGTAAAAGTAAGTGGAAAAGCATTTGTAAGAAATATTACTGACCAACAGTGGATAAAATGTTATCCTGGACAAACGTTAGATGAAAACTATACTATAAAAACGGAGGAAAAATCAAAAGTTGAACTTCTGTTATTTGACGGGACAAAAATTGTTATTTCAGAAAAAAGTGAGATTGTTCTATCAAAAATTACGCCACAAGAAAAAGTTATACAACAGAAATCTGGCAAGACAAGGTTCAAAGTTAGTAAATTACAAAAAGGTGCTAAGTTTGAAACTATAACACCTACAGCAGTAATGTCTGTCCGTGGGACAGAGTTTTCTGTGTTAGTAAGAGATGATTTATCAACTGAAGTAAAAGTTTTTGAAGGTATTGTTAATGTTAGAACATTGGCTGGAGAAACAATAGACCTTTCTGGAAACGAAAAAATTGATATATTACCAAACCTACCTTTACCTGAGATTAAAAAGTTTGAGGAACAAGATTTTGAAGAAACAAAAAGTATTATAAAAGAAGAGATGAAAGATGTATTGGTCCCAGAAGTACAAATGGATATGACAAAAGAACAGGTTCAACGTGCAGCTGCTGAAGAAGTAAAACTTGCTGAATATCAACAAGGAAAATCTTTAATAGATGTCTGGGGAAACAGAGTAAGAATTGAAGAATATATTGTAAGAAAAAATTTACAACCTAACCAGTTCAAAATGGTTGTACTTAATGAAAGAGAAAACAGGTTTGACTATTTTATTTGGCTTGCTACTTTTAATAAAGAACTTCCTACTGATCTAACCTTGGCTACAAAATGGTTGTCATGGAAAGAAGGAGCAACATTACCTGAATATTATTTAAAAGAAAGTTATTCAGGTGCGAGTAATACAATTGATAAAGTAGAGTGGAAACTTGCAGGCAGTGTTGTTCAGGAAAATTCTATCTATAAATACCAACAAAACCTTGTTTCATACAAAATAAATAATATAGAAAAAATAAATTTGATACCTGAGACAATGACTGTTTCTTATCCAAAAGGAGATAAATTTTCTGCTTATACTTATAGTATAGTGTTCAAAGACAATACTTGGGCAAAAGAAAGTTATTATTGGATTGATGATAACGGCATTGTACAGAGCAGAAAAGATTTTGTTTCAAACGGGTTGTTAAATTATAACCAAGAACTTGTGTTTGAAGCAAGTGAGTTTGAAGGAAGGACTATTGATTTAGTAGTAGAACCAAAAATTTTTGTTGATGCTGGAATTATAAAAAAATGATAGGGAGGATAAATTATGCAAGTTAAAAAAATTGTAGAATTAAGTATAATCTTTTGTTTTATATTTTTTTCTTCTTCTTTGTTTTCTGTTCATACAACATTGATGTTAAGTTCAAACCTAAGTGGTGGTGGTTATGCGTTTAATAACGAAGCAACATCATATGGTGGTAAGCTGGCTCTTAATATAGTTCCTGCTGTGAAATGGAAAGAAAACATTTTGATACATATGTATTCTTTTGAATACAGTGGTGTCAAAGATGTTAAAGAACTTGTAGGTGGTGGAACATTAGTTCAACAATATATTACAAATATGTTGTATATAAAACCTGTTTTTAAATTGTCTAAAACGATAAAATTGAAACCAAAGGTTGCTTTTACATCACAACTTATTAAGGAGACACAAGATGAAGAATGGACCAAAGGATTGTTTGACTATTACAAAACAAGCTTGTCGTTAGAAACAGAGATTGCTTTTACTAAAATATCAAAACTAACAATTATTCCGTCTATTTACACAGTTAATTTTTATAACTATAAAACATTGGCATCCCAAAAAACTGAAGAAGATTATGGTAAAGAACTTACTTCTGTAGGGAAAGACATCTTAAATTTTGCTGCTTTAGAAATATCTGTCGATTATAAAATGAACGAATTTATAAATCTAAATTTATATACCGCACAGAAAAATTTTATTGACCAATTTGTAATTACTGAGACAGGCGAGTACTCTTCTGATAAACGAAAAGACAACTTTGGATTTTTTAATATCAATTTTAACTATCCAGTGAAACCTTTTGGTAAAATAACAATTATATCTACTTTGTCATTACAATATGCTATAAATAATTCTAACCAAAATCATTATGATGTTGAACGAACAAAGTATATTGATAACTATTATGGGTATAACGAAGTTTCTGTTGCACCACAATGTAAGTTTGGATTTAACACTTTACCTATGAATTTAGATATAACATACAACATATCATTAAGACAATATGTGGACAGATTGGTTCAAGATCAACAAGGAAATTATAATAACGAAAAGATAAATGCTTTGACACAATATGTATCCTTAGTGTTAAGTTTTCCAATTGTAGAAAATGTTAACGGTTTTTTACAACAGAACTATTTTGTTTCAAGTTCAAATATGAAATATGAGCAGGTATATAGGTATAATTATAATGCATACAATATTTTAGCAGGTGTAAATATTGCGTTTTGAAAAAAATAAAAATTAAAAGGAGGGAAAAACAAAAATGAAAAAAGTGACAAAGTCAATAGAAATAGCAACTATATGTATATCATTGTTCTCAACAATATTATTTGCAGGGAACCAAAATGTTGGAACAACATCTGCTATGTTTAAAGTTTTGTTGTCTCCAAAAGTTGTCTCAATGGGTGGTGCATACAGCACATTTTCTGATGCTGATTCTTTGTCAATAAACCCAGCTGGTATCTCACTTACTACATCAAAAGAAGTATCTTTTGCTTATACAAAATGGTTAGTTGACACATCCTATGGATATTTATCCTTTGTGCTGCCTACAGACATAGGAAGTTTTGGTATAGCAATTAATTATTTTACTGCTGGTGATATGGATGAATACGATGCGAGCGGTAATCCTACAAACAAAACTTTTACAGCAAACGGTATTTTGTCTTCCTTAATTTACTCACGAAAACTAAATGAGAAATTTTCCGTAGGGATATCATGTAAATTTTATTCTGAAAAAATTGAGAACGAATCTGCATATTCACCATCAGCTGATATTGGTAGTATTGTTGTGTTGAATGAAAATCTCAAATTAAGTATAACCCTACAGAATCTGTTTGGTGGTATAAAGTTTATCAAACAAGAGGATAAACTGCCATTTTTGTTCAAAGTGGGTGGAAGTTATAAAATACTTAATAATTTAATTACAGCAATAGATGTTAATCTCCCCTCAGATAACAATGTTTCAACTAACATAGGTGTTGAGTATAATATTAAAATATCAGGTTTTACAATTCCAATTCGTGCAGGATATAATTCATCAATAGATGCATTGATAGGTTTATCTTTAGGACTTGGTGTTGGATACAAAGATTTAGTTTTTATAAATCTTGCTTGGACACCATCAATTTCTGAACTTAATCAAAATGTTCTAAATATTGGTCTTTCCTTTAAGTTTTAGATAAACTGAAAACCCAACATCACAATATCAATTTGCTACGGCGATTTCATTGATAGCAAACAGAATGCACGAAATTTTGAAGAACTCATCTGTCCTCTGGCAAAGGTTGTAATTTTGTAAATAATTTTTATTGAACCGATGTTGGATTGAAACATATTAGCACAATTTTCTTGTCTTGATTCTTGCCTTAATAAATTTAAATTTTTGCTTACCTATTGAAAATTTTGATGAATTTTTGAATTAGTATTAGCAAAAATTTGTAAATTTTGTCTAATAGAAATGCATCG
>Ga0123519_10013115_pt1 | contig 11951 bp, 6 predicted proteins | sample YelNatPaOPRAMG02_FD_87396 | JGI IMG/M metagenome (GOLD analysis project Ga0123519, IMG submission 87396) | Hot spring microbial communities from Yellowstone National Park - Yellowstone National Park OP-RAMG-02 (version 2) | ecosystem: Environmental > Aquatic > Thermal springs > Hot (42-90C) ... | reverse complement strand
GGTTTTTGGAGTTATGCGAAGGAGCGCTTGATGAAGTTTCATGGGGTAAGTGTTCGATATTTTGAGTATTACCTGAAAGAGTTAGAATTTCGTTATAATCATCGGGATGAAGATTTATATACATTAATTTTAACCTCCATCCTATTAGTGGATTCAAATAGATAATCACCAAGAATTAAATTATTCTAATAAATTATTCTAATATATTTATGCTTTTCCCTTATCTTTTTGTTCCCAATTTTTTAAAATTATTGAATAGTAATAATCACTCCCATTTATAATTTGTTCTATTTTAAAAAATCATAGTTTCTTTCTTTTTATTTGCAATTAAAGGTAGAAATCCTTCCCCGAGAGTAATTATATTCTTTAATTTAAGATATAGCGAAATGTTTATAGGAAAATGCGGATGTTGGCTCCTTTTTTGATTTCATTGAGCCATTTTTGATAGCGTTCGTTGATGTATTGTTCTCTGAGTTTGGGTTCTATAATGATACGAGCCTGTTCGTAGGAAAGTTTGTCATTTCCTTCTTTTTCTTCTACTTTTAGAATGTGGAACCCCCATTCGGTTTCGATAGGTTGACTAATTTCACCCACAGACATCTTTTCGATTACCTGCTCCAATTCAGGAACTAAGTCTCCCTTGGATACCCAGCCAATAAGTCCCGCCTTATCGGCTTCAGGACCCTGCGATTCGTTTTCGGCTATGGAACCAAAATCTGCACCTTGTTTCAGTCGGTCAAATATTTCTAAAATGCGTTCTTTTACTTTGGCGCGTTCGTCGGCTTCTTTCGGAGCGGATAGGAAAATTCGGCGGACTTTGGTGCGTTGTGGGTTTTGAAATTCTTCAATATGTTCGTTGTAGTATTTGGCTATATCCGGTTCCGAGACGGTAATTTCTTTTTCAAATTCTTTTCTTTTTTTCAAAGCATAGGATAGGGCGATAAGTTGTTGTTTTATTCGTTCGCGGAATTCGCTCATCATCTCACCACTTTCTGCTAAAAGACGATTGAACTCTTCCGGGGAACCATACCGCTTTTTTATCTTGTTAACACGCTCATCAATTTCTTTTTCGTCTACTTTTAATCCTTCGTTAACTGCTTTACGATAGAGGAGCAGCCTTTCAATATAACGGTCCAATGCCTTTTGAAGGGCTTTGTCCATCTCCTGCTGGATTTGTTGTGCAGATGCCCCTTGTGATTGTAAATCAGCAAGGAAGGGGGCTATTTCTTCTCGCAGGTCACTCATAAGTATCGGTTCGTTATCTACTGTGGCAACGACCCCATCTAACAATACGCCATGGATGGCAAGGATTCCTATTGTTATAAAGGATGCAATAGACATATCATTCTCCTCTTTTAGTCTTAATTTATTTTATTTTATTTTTAACTGCTTGTTTGTTCTGAGCCTGTTCCTTTTATCAAACCGATAGCATTCAATAATGCAACTATTGCCTGGATGATTTTTGTAATACCGCTAAGACCGGTATTTAATCCCCAGTCTAAATCTTTTGTTGTCGCCGAAATAGGTTTTATGTGTCTCATTTCAATACCCTTTATGTTGATTATAATAAAACAGGGAAGATAAATGTTATATTTATCTTCCCTATTATACTATTTTTATTATTTTTTTTCTAATGGTTTATACCTTATTCCGATTATCATTCTTCAATAGCAGAATAGTCTTGTTTTTCTTCGGTGTGTATTTCCAGATGTTCTTCTAATTCTTTTTCAGAAATACTTGCCAAAACGGGTTCCGATTTTTGATAGAAGCGACTACCTGTCCCCGCTGGGATGAGATGTCCTATGATTACATTTTCTTTCAATCCACGCAGATAATCACGTTTTCCGCGAATTGCCGCATCGGTCAAAACTCGGGTTGTATGCTGGAAAGATGCCGCCGCAATAAAACTCTCTGTGCTTAATGCGGATTTACTTATCCCCTGCAATATAGGTTCTGCCTCTGCGGGTTTTCCACCGCGTCGAATAATCTTTTCGTTAACTTCTTCAAATTTAGAACGGTCAACGATTTCATGAGCAACGAAGGGCGAATCCCCTGTGTTCTCTTTAATACGCACTTTGCGCAACATCTGACGAATAATAATTTCAAGATGTTTATCATTGGTTTTTACACCCTGGGCCCGATACACCCTTTGAATTTCGTCCAGAATGTATTTACGAACCGCTTCTTCTCCTTTGATTTCGAGAATATCTTCAAGAATAATGGGACCGTCGGTTAGTTGTTGTCCTGCATATACACGGTCGCCTTGTTGCACGAACAGATGTTTTCCGGGCGGAATGGTATATTCGCGTTCTTTACCAATCTTCGGGACAACCTTTACCTTACGCATACCCTTGATAGACCCGCCAATTTCAACAATCCCATCTATATGACTGATAATAGCAGGATTTTTGGGAACACGGGCTTCGAATAATTCTGCCACACGAGGCAAACCACCTACAATATCTTTTGTCTTACCCAATTTACGAGGGGTCTTCGCAAGAATGTCCCCTGCTTCTACTTCATCTCCATCCTTTATCATTAAATGCGTCTCAGGAGGTAAGGGAGCAAAGGCTAACACTTCATTATGTTCCCCTACAATAAGAATCTGGGGATGTAAATCATGTTTATGTTCGGTAATAATACGCTCTTCCAGTCGTGTCTCCGGATTTATCTCCACCTGCATGGTAACGCCTTCCACAACGCCTTCTAATTTAACCTTACCAGAGCGTTCTGCAACAATAACCAGATTGTAGGGGTCCCACTTATACAGCAGAGAGCCCTTCTTCAATTTCTGTTCATTTTCGCAGAATAAGACAGAACCCATAGCCGGGGCAAAGCGAATAATTTCTTTCCCATCATCATTGAGAACACGAATTTCTCCACCACGATTTAATACAACGGTTTCCCCTTTACGGTTCTTATCGAATCTAATATTGTTAAAGATAACTTTCCCATTTTCAGGGATACGGACTTCGGGACTTTCTAACTGCAGACTTGCCGCACCTCCAATATGGAAAGTTCTCATCGTTAATTGTGTCCCGGGTTCACCAATGGCTTGTGCCGCAATAATACCTACGGCTTCGCCTAATTCCACCAATCTACCTGTAGCAAGATTTCTACCATAACATAAGGCACATACACCTCTTTTTGCCTGGCAGGTAAGCACAGAACGCACATGCACACCCGGCAAACCCGATTCCATTATTATCTTGGCTTTTTCTTCCGTAATCTCTTCATTAGCGTAAACGATAGGCTCGGAATGTCCCGGAATGATAATATCATCAATAGCATACCTTCCTACAATCCGTTCCTCTAAGGGAGTGATAATATCGGGACCGGAAGTTAAAGGTTCCACATATACACCATTCATCGTTCCGCAATCATACTCTTCGATAGTTACATCCTGTGCCACATCTACCAGTCGGCGGGTTAGATAACCTGCGTCTGCCGTCTTTAATGCCGTATCTGCCAGACCTTTTCTTGCACCGTGAGCAGAAATGAAATATTCCAGCACACTAAGACCTTCCCTGAAATTGGAGGTAATCGGAGTTTCAATAACATCACCGGAAGGTTTCGCCATCACACCACGCATACCTGCCAGCTGACGAATCTGGTCCTTACTACCTCGGGCTTTTGAAGCAAACATCAGATATAAGCCCGTAAAGCCCTGCTCTTTTTGTTCCAGAGCAGATAACATGGCTGCGGATACCTCATCGGTTGCCCGTTTCCACTCCTCAATAATCTTGTTGGTTCGTTCTCTCTGTGTCATCAAACCATGCTGGTATTGCTCTTCAATATGTTCAACCTGTTTGCGGGCACGGGCTAATATCTTTTCTTTTTCCAATGGAACTGTCATATCTTCCACACCAATGGAAAGTCCCGATTTCGTAGCATATTTAAATCCGATGCTCTTCAAACAATCCAACAATTCTACTGTCTTACGATGCCCAAATTTCTTGTAACACTCTGCAATGACCTTACCAATTGTAGATTGATTATGTTCTATATTTACATCTTCCAACTGAATTTCAGGAGGTAATCCATCCCAGAGAATAACCCTTCCTACTGTCGTATCTACTATTTTCCCCTGATTATGAATTTTTATCCTCGCATGAATATCTACATGCCCAAAGTGGTATGCTAACAGAACGGCCTCTTTATTCGGATATATCTTCCCCGCATTACAGAGAACCTCTCCATCCTTGGTTTTCCATTCCTCTTTCCATTCGCCTTTGGCTCCGGGACGAGAACGGGACAGCCACGCAATACCCAAAACGATATCCTGACTGGGTGTAACAATAGGCGAACCATCGGACGGAGAGAAAATATTGGAAGAACCCATCATTAACAAATGTGCCTCCAATTGAGCGGCCGGGGTCAAAGGCACATGCACCGCCATCTGGTCGCCATCAAAGTCTGCATTATATGCCCTACATACCAAGGGATGTATGCGAATGGCATTTCCTTCTATCAGTATCGGTTGGAATGCTTGTATTCCCAATCGGTGCAGAGTGGGGGCACGGTTAAGAAGCACAGGATGGTCCTTAATTACTTCTTCTATCGCATCCCATACTTCAGGGCGGCCCTGTTGTATCATTTTCCGTGCCGCCTTAATTGTAATGGCAATCCCCTTTTCCTGAAGACGACTAATTACAAACGGTTCAAACAGCGTCAGCGCCATTCGTTTAGGCAAACCACATTGATTTAGTTTTAACTCGGGACCTACAACGATAACCGTTCGACCGGAATAATCTACGCGTTTACCCAACAAATTCTGACGGAATCTGCCCTGTTTACCTTTGATGAAATCACTCAAAGATTTCAAAGGCCTCAAATTGGTACCTACTACCGCCCTACCATGTCGCCCATTATCAAATAGAGCATCCACCGCTTCTTGAAGCATTCGCTTTTCATTCCGCACAATAATTTCCGGGGTGCGAATTTCCATAATCTTTTTAAGACGGTTATTGCGGTTTAATACACGCCGATAAAGGTCATTCAAATCACTGGTCGCATACCGTCCTCCATCCAAAGGTACTAAAGGCCTCAAATCCGGTGGAAGAACGGGAATAACATCTAAAATCATCCATGATGGCTGATTCCCTGATTTGCGGAACGCCTCAACTATCTGTAGTCGCTTAATTGCTTTCGCTCGTGTTTGAGCGGAGGTAGAGTTGGCAAACTGCTCCCGTAGTTCCGCCGCCAATACATCCAGATTTATCTCTTCTAATAAAACCTTTATCGCTTCCGCTCCCATCTTCGCTTTAAAGGTATTTGAACCAAATTCCTCTATTGCATCCTGATAATCATCTTCAGATAAAATTTGCAACTTCTCCAAACGAGTTGTCCCGGGGTCTATTACAATATAACTTTCATAATATATAACTCGTTCCAGACTACGAACCGGCAAATCTAAAAGGTTGCCCATACATGACGGATTATTCTTAAAAAACCAGATATGAGCAACGGGGGCCGCAAGACGAATAGAGCCCATTCGTTCCCGTCGCACTTTGGCTTCGGTAATCTCCACACCACACTTATCACAAATAATACCCCGATGCTTTACTTTCTTGTACTTACCACAGCCACATTCCCAGTCCTTTGTAGGACCAAATATCTTCTCGCAGAAGAGACCATCCTTCTCGGGTTTAAAAGTCCGATAGTTTAGCGTTTCGGGCTTCTTCACTTCTCCCTTAGACCATTTCATTATCTCTTCAGGAGAAGCAATCCGAATTTGAAGTGCATCAAATCGGTCTGATGTGGTAGGAACATATTTAGCCAAGGTATATATCCTCCTCGTCTTCTTTTTCTTCTGTATCTATTGCTGTTTCAATTTTCGCAAGTTTAATTACATCCAGACATAAACTCTGCATTTCACGGATTATCACATTAAAAGATTCCGGAACAGAGGGTTCTACTTCATAATTCCCTTTTACAATAGCATCGTAAATCTTGGTTCTGCCTTGAATATCATCCGATTTTATCGTAAGCATTTCTTGAAGAGTATGGGCAGCACCATACGCCTCTAACGCCCAGACTTCCATTTCTCCAAATCGTTGCCCACCAGAATTGGCTTTACCCCCTAACGGCTGTTGGGTCACTAAGGAATAAGGTCCAATAGCACGGGCATGTATCTTATCATCTACCATGTGGTTTAATTTCATCATGTAGATATAACCTACACAGGTTTCATGATGAAACTCTTCGCCTGTTTTCCCATCGCGAAGTTTTATCTTACCACTTGCTGGAAGTCCTGCTTTTTTCAAATAATCTATGATGGTCTCTTCCTTAGGTCCATTAAATACAGGGGCCGCTACCTTCAATCCAAGCACCTTCAAAGCCCAGCCCAAATGCGTTTCTAAAATTTGTCCTACATTCATTCGGGAAGGCACACCAAGAGGATTTAAGATAATCTGGATAGGGGTTCCATCCGGTAAGAAAGGCATATCTTCCACAGGAACAATCTTCGCTACAACACCTTTGTTCCCATGGCGGCCAGCCATCTTATCGCCTACGGACATTTTTCGCTTGGTTGCTATATAAACTTTTACAACCTTATTTACGCCCGGAGGTAATTCGTCTCCTTCTCTCAACCGTTCTAATTCTTTCTCACGAAATGATAATAATTTTTGCTCTTCCAATGCTGCCTGATTTACTAATCTTGTAAACCACGATTGTACTTTCTTATCCTCAATTTTCAATCGCCCTAATATAGAATATCCCAACTCCCTCAAATGCGATGGTCTTACAGATTTACCTTTTTCAAGCACATAATCATTCTTTGTATAATCAAAAACATCTTCTGTTATTTTTTGACCCAACATATCATCGCGAACTAAATCCACAAAGGTCTTCCGAATCTTTTCTATCCGTTCCGCATACTCTTGTTTAATGCGTTCTGCTTCTCGGGTAATTCGGGCTTTGGTTTGCTTATCTATGGCTTTATTCCGACGACTGGAAACTTTCACATCTACTACAACCCCTTCGGTACCTGGGGGAACATATAAAGAAGCGTTACGAACATCTTCCGCTTTTTCTCCAAATATTGCAATCAACAATTTTTCTTCCGGAGCCAGTTCTTGTTCTCCTTTCGGCGTCACCTTACCCACAAGAATATCCCCCGGCTTTACTTTTGAACCAATATGGATAATCCCATTCTCATCAAGATTTTTTAAGGACTCTTCCCCTTCATTGGGAATATCGGGGGTAATTTCTTCCGGTCCTAATTTGGTATCGCGTGCTTCAATTTCAAAAACTTCAACTTGAATGGAAGTAAAAACATCATCTTTAATCAATTCTTCACTCAGGATAACCGCGTCCTCAAAGTTATAACCTTCCCACGGTAAGAAAGCAACCAACACATTTCTACCTAATGCCATTTCTCCATCACACATGCCCGGTCCATCTGCAATTATATCCCCGGCATTTACTTTATCACCCTTCTTAACAATAGGCTTTTGATTAATACAGGTACTTTGATTGGAACGCGTATATTTCTTCAAACGATATACATCTTCTTCCAATCGAAACGGATTATCTGTCTTGGCGCTGTCTATGCGAATACGAATGATTTCGCTATCTGCATATTCGACAACTCCCGACCTTTCTGCACGAACAGCCGTTCCTGAATTTCTGGCACAGATTTTTTCCAGACCTGTTCCAACCAGAGGTTGTTCCGCTTTTAATAAAGGAACTGCCTGCCGTTGCATGTTTGAACCCATCAAAGCACGGTTTGCGTCGTCATGTTCCAGAAATGGCACCAATGCCGCAGCGGCACTCACAATTTGCTTTGGAGATACATCCATAAAATCCACCTCTTCCGGTGGAACCATTGGAAAATCCCCTTTATGTCGGCAAAGCACAAGATGATTCTTAAATTTGCCTTTATTATCCAGAGGTTCATTTGCCTGAGCAATCTTATAATTATCTTCATCGTAAGCAGTCAGGTAGACAATCTCATTGGTAACTCTTCCATTTTCTACCTTACGATAGGGGGTTTCAAGAAAACCATATTCATTTATTCGTGCGTATGTTGCCATTGAAGCCATCAAACCAATATTCGGTCCTTCAGGCGTTTCTATCGGGCAAATGCGACCATAATGGGTTGGATGAACATCGCGGACCTCGAAACCCGCACGGTCCCGATTTAATCCACCCGGACCTAATGCACTTAACCGCCGTTTATGCGTTAATTCCGATAAAGGATTGATTTGGTCCATGAAATGGGACAACTGGCTTCTTCCAAAAAAGTCTTTTAGCACAATTCCCATCGGTTTAGAATTGATAAGGGACTGTGGAGTATATTCTTGGTCTTCAGAACGATAATTCATTCGTTCACGAATGGTTTTTTCCATCCGTGCCAGACCGATACGGAATTGATTCATTAATTGTTCACCAACTGTCCTTACACGGCGGTTGCCTAAATGGTCAATATCATCCAGTGTGCCTTCACCCCGATGTAATTTTACTAAATATTTAAGGGTTTCTAAAATATCTTCTTTTGTTAAAGTCCTCTGCTTCTGTGATATTTGCAACCCTAATTTTCTATTAATTTTATACCTACCTACAGAGGCAAAATCATAACGAGACGGGTCAAAAAATAGACTTTCAAAATGCTTCCGACACTGAGCATCATTGGTAGGGTCTCCCGGTCTCATACGAACATAAATTTCACGAAGTGCCTCTTCCTGCGTTTGAGCCTGGTCCATATTAAGCGTTTGAGCAATACTTATATCGCTCAACACATCTTGCTTGTTAAGAATATAAAATTCACGAATAGGAGAGCGAAGAACGGCATTTAATACAGCGGTTGTAATCTGGGATGAGGCATCGGCAATAACTTCACCGGTTTCAGGGTCTATTATATCTGTAGCAAGCCAGCTACCAACCAGAGCCTTTACCTCTACACGAGACTCAACCTCTTTCTCTACTATTTTACCTCCTCGCTTTACCTTCTGTTTATGAAAGATACATGCTTTGCTGCGTTTTATCTGAACACGGTCTACCCTATAAAACATCTTCAAAATTTCATCCGGCTCAACATGCCCCAAAGCCTTCAAAAATGTCGTCGCCAACATTTTTACCCGTCGGTCAACGGTAACCCATAATGTATCATTTATGTCATATTCAAATTCTATCCATGCTCCACGGTAGGGAATAATTCGAGCAGATAAAAGGAACTTTCCTCCCTGATGTTGCTTCTTTTCAAAAGATACCCCCGGTGATTTATGTAATTGGCTTACAATAACGCGTTCTGCACCATTAATAATAAATGTTCCCGTAGGCGTCATTAACGGAACTTCGGCTATGAATACTTCCTGTTCAAGAACCTGTTTCTCTTCCTTTTCACCTTTAAGGGACTCTTCATATATCGTAAGTCTCATTGTGGCTTTTAATGTGCCACTATAAGTCAATCCTAAATTCTGACACTCCTCTATTGTATATTTCGGAGGGATAATGTTATACGAAACAAATTCTAATTTCGTCAAACCATTAGGCGATTCTATAGGAAAATATTCATTGAGAACTGCTTGCAGTCCTTTGTTTTGCCGTTCACGGGGAGGCACCTCCCATTGTAAAAAATCGGCAAACGATTTGGTTTGAATTTCAATTAGGTTGGGCAGATGAGATAAATCCTCAGGTGCACGGGATAAAGAAATGCGTTCTGTTCGGGGAGCCACAGCCATTCAATAACTCCTTATATAAGGTTCCGGAAAATTTATGAGAAGTGACACTTATACCTACTCTGATTCTTACTGGTGTAAAGATAATTCATGATTTTACCGATATTTATTTTCAAAATCATAAGGTCTATATTTTAGAGGAATAATTATAGCAATTTTAAAGCCAAAATGCAAATCCCCTTACCCCCAACTTAATTTTGTTAATTCTGTTATTCTTGTGCTATCTTTATTCTCCTGTTTCTATGTTATATAATTATATAGCATATTTTACAAAAATATTTTTCTATAATTCAAGTGCTTTATTAAAAAATTTGGGATGATTCCCCGCAACAACAATTGTAACCTCTCCTTTCACAGTTTCTGATTTCAATCGCTCCATAACTTCTGATAGATACCCTCGATATACCCGTTCAAATTTCTTGGTCATTTCAAAACATATGGCACATTTACGGTCTCCTAAAACTTTGATTGCTTGTTCTAAAAATTTCTGAACACGATAAGGAGACTCAAAAAAAATCAAGGTATGAGGTAAGTCTTTTTCCTGTTCTAAAAACCGATGTAAAGGTCCTTCTTTCCGTGGAGGGAAGCCTTTGAATGTATATGAAGATGTAGGGAGACCGGACAAAACAAGTGCTGTTTCAACAGCCGTTGCCCCCGGTATTACTTCAACATCATGTCCCGACTCTATTGCCGATTGAACCAATTTATACCCCGGGTCACTAATACATGGAATTCCCCCATCCGAACAGAAGCCAACCTTTACCCCTCTGGATAGTTCTTCAAGAACATTGGAAATAATTTTAGGTTCTCGTGCTTCAAAGCATGCCCATACACGAGGTGGAAAGGGTATTTTATAATGACTATATAACCTACGCGTAACACGGGTATCTTCACAAAGGAGCAACTCTACTTCTTGCAACATTCTCAAAGCCCGATAGGTTATATCCTCCATGTTTCCTATAGGTGTGGCTATTATATACAGTTTACCCATAAAAGATTTTTTACTTCAACGATTCGCCAGGTTCAATTTTAGGTTTTAATACAACTGCATTTTCTGTTTGTAATGCTTTCACAATTTGCTCATACATAGCATCATCTTTATAAATTCCCACAATAGCCCCGCCCGAACCTGTAAATTGAGCATGAGCCCCCACAGAACGAGCAACATCTACTAAACGAACTTGACGTGGGTCAAGGTTATAAATTGATTTCCTACGGTCAAAATTCATATCCATCCAGATACCTATTTCTTCTCCCTTTCCTGCCCATAGCAAATCCCGGGCTATACGGGCATACTCAGCAAAATCATACATCGCCTGATGAACTTCGGGGTCTCCATCAAGCCATCGTTGTCGGACATTGTTATGAAATACTTCCGAACCTTCCGACAATTCTTTTCTATAAGCAATAAACAAATTAGGTAATAGCGATACAGGTATCTCCTCATAATATCCATGTCCCTGTTTTTCCATCAAATCTTTGTTAAAATCCATAAATACGCACCCCTCATAAACCTGTATAACACGGTCTTGTAAACCCGCAAAAATCCCTAACTCCTCCGTCTCTACACTTAATATAAGGTTAGGAAGAATAGGTTTTGGAATTTCCACCTCATAAAATTCCATCAGACACTTCATCGTAGCAGTTACCAACGCACTGGAACCTGCTAATCCTAATCGTCGTGGAATAGTGGAACGATAGCGAATGGAAAAATTTTTTTGCGGAAGTCGGATATTATGTTCTTGACAGTATTTGTAAAACTTATAAATCCCCGCCTTCATCAAACGAATGCCGCCATAATACCCGTTTAAACGAACATCTTCGGTAAGATGTTCAATAGATTCATACTTTGATTGGTCTTGGAAACTTGGAATAATTTCCAACTGGGGGCTTTCATAAAGACTTACCTTTGCATAAAAATCCCGAATAATTACACTTATTGTCTTGCCATAATAACCATCCGAAGGATTGCCTACCAATCCTGCTCGAGAATATGCTACATGTTCTATTGCCATAAACTTTTCCTTAAATGATAAGAACTGAAGATAAATTATAACGGATTTGAGATTTCTCGTTCTCTCTAAAAAAATAGGAAAGAATATTCTGAAAAAGATTTCCTAAATCAGGATAGCCGAAACATAAAAAATATCATCTCAAATAGTCTAATAAACTGGGTTGGATAACACGGGATGCCGCGTTAAGTGCGGCTTGATATGCATTCGTTTGTGTATTAAGATTGACAACCACTTCGGCTAAATCCGCATCTAT
>Ga0123519_10013114_pt1 | contig 11951 bp, 9 predicted proteins | sample YelNatPaOPRAMG02_FD_87396 | JGI IMG/M metagenome (GOLD analysis project Ga0123519, IMG submission 87396) | Hot spring microbial communities from Yellowstone National Park - Yellowstone National Park OP-RAMG-02 (version 2) | ecosystem: Environmental > Aquatic > Thermal springs > Hot (42-90C) ... | reverse complement strand
TTATCGCCCGGCCTTCCCCGGCCAAGTGCTGCCCCTGGAGGTCAGCTCGCCACCCTTCGTTGAGGATATCCCCATGGTGGACGCCGCCTGCCTGCGCAATGTAAGCGCCGATTGGCTCTTCCTGGCCAATCGCTCCTTAGGCGAAGGGGCCGAGGTGGAGGTGGGAGATTTGGCCCCCTTTGACGAGGCACTCGTCCTGGCAGGGGAATCGCCGCAGGGGCCTTTTGAGCGCGGCCAAGTGACGGTAAAGGACGGCCGGGTGAGCCTCCCGCCGTTATCCATAGCCCGGCTGTGCAAACGCAAACCGAGCCACACGGGATAAAACTGCCTCAGCCCTAACAGGTTTGGAAGAACCCGTTGAGGCCTTGATCCTACAGGCGCTCCAGCTCGCGCAGTGCCTGCAATTGATCTTGCAAGGCCCCGGCGCTCGCGGTGGCTGCCTTGCGCAGCCGCCGTGTCACCTGGCGACGCAACGGCCCTCGCAGGGCTAGGGAGATGGCGACCTGCAGGAGGATAAAGCTCAATAACCAGACGATGAGGATGGCGATCAGTGCATGGCGGAAATAGTCGGTGGGGAGGTACTGGCCGCTGAAGAAGCGCCGGATCGTCTCGGCCCCTACCCAACCCACCAGGCCCAGCGTCGGCCCGTTCCACAAGAGCTGCACCAGCCAGAAGGAGAAGCTGCGGGCCATCTGCGCCAGGCTCTCCTCGTAGGCCTGTGCCCATTGCGCGCTAAGGGCCAGGCCGCGCTCCTCGGCCCAGCTGCGCCAAAGGGCCGCCCCGCGCACCGCCGGCTCAAACCCCGCGCGCACCAGGGCCTCGGCCACGGGGGGCCAGTCGCTGGCATAGCGCCCTTGAAGGATTTCTGCCCAGAGGGTCGGCGCGAGCGCCGGGGCCGGGCCGGCCGCTGACGGACGCAGGCGATGGCCCACCCACCTTCCCAGACGCAGGGAAAACGCCCATATCCCCACCAGCCAACCCACCGGACCCCACCAACGTTGCCCCAACAGGGCATGGAACGCGGCCTGTAGCTCCAGGGCCTGGGCGCTCTCCGCTTGGCGGAGCACCACGGCCAAAAGGTCGCTTTGCGCCCGGCGTTCCAGCTCCTGCAACGCCTTGAGGGCCTCAGCCCGCGCAGAGGAGCTATCAGCCAGCGCGTCCTTGACCTGTTCTTTGACCAAAGCCACAAGGTGCTCGGCCCGAGCCAGGCGTCGGTCGCTGAGCTGGCTCTCGCGGTTCAACGTCTCGGCCAGCCAATTCTGTAGCTCGGCAAATTGGTTCAGCTCGTGCAAGGGAGCCTCATCTTGGGAGAAACTCGCCCCCGGCGCGGCCCGCTTGGCCGAGAGCAGATAGACGCGCTCGGGCCGAAAGTGCCACTCGCGCTCTATCGCCCGGACGAAATCGGGCAGCACCACATCCAGTAGCTCTCCCCGGGGAATGCGGTCCACCATGTTCAACACTGGCAACACCGCGTCAGGCGGCAACTGGGCCACATAGGGGCGCAAGAAGGCGATGTTATCCAGCATCTTGGGGTTCAGCGCCGGAAAGATGGCTAACAGGACGTCGGCCCGCTCCAAGACGCGGCTCAACAGGCGCTGGTTCTCGGGCAGGGTGTTGGTGTCGGGGGTATCTACCAGTACCAGGTACTCCAGGGCTGGCGCCTGATGATCCACCTGCACCCGCACCTGGTCGCGCCCGCAGTGTTCTATCAGCCCCTCGGCATCGGCCAGGGCCCGAGTATAAACGACTATCTCCCGCGTCGTGGGGCGCGTCAGACCCACCGCCGAGAGCTCCCGCCCCGCCAAGGCGTTAAGCAGGGTGGATTTGCCTGCGCCCGAAGGCCCCACCAGGGCTACCACTAATTTCTCCCCCCAGGAGGCTTGCAGGCCCTTGAGCTTATCGCGGCACCAGGCGATCTGGGCAAGTAACTCCTGGCCCGGCTGCCAGAGGGGCGCGGCCTTCAGGGCCGCCTCCAAACGATCCAACTCGGCCTGGTGCGCCGCCAGGCGCCCTAGGCTGCGCAAGGTGGCTGCATCCGCCGAGGGCCACAACGAGCTTACTCTCATAGCGCCTCCCCAATGGTACGTAAGGCCCCCTCAACCTGTTTGAGCCGTTCATCATCCACGGCCGGGACCTTCTCCAGGCTCTTGAGGATGGGGGCGCAGACCGTACGCTCATAGACGGCGACGACCGACTTGAGCCGCTCGGCGAACCAAAGCTCAAAGACCGGCTTGATCATCGTCTCCAACTGGTGGCGGTCGCGTTCGCTCAAGCCCGCAGCGGCGGGGATGGAGATGAGCGCCCAGAGGTCGTTTAGGCCGAAAAGGCTTTGCAGCTTGACCCAGATGCCCCCGCCCGAGACCGGATCGGCGGTGAGCAGGGTATACGTGACTCCCAAAAGCGGCGGGAGCACGCTGAGGGAAGCGTAAAAGGCCTCGCGCAGGCGCTGCGGCCAGCGCATCTGGGCGCGAAACTCGGCGATTCGTGCACGCAGCTCGCCCTCAATGCTGCTGGGCAAACCGAGCAAGCCCTGGGCGGCACGCCGCAGAGCCTGGGTGACCTCGCCCCAGTCTTGGGCCAATAGGGCTGCCTCTTGCTGGCGCACCAGGCGCGGCACAGGCACATGCAGGTTATAGAGGCCGTTGCCCACCGGCTCCACGATCCCCTCCATGCCCCCATAGTGCTTGCGCAGGGCGTGGAGGAGCGGATCGTCGGCGCTCGTCTGGAGGATCAGGGCATCATCCAGCAGGCGATTGCGCAGCTCGTTGGCCGCCAGGAGCAGGTCCTGGGTCAGAGCAGCCAAGGGATCAGGCCCTTCGGCCGGCTTGGGTTCCCCACTGAAGCGGCGCTCCAGGGCCTGGCCCAGCTTACGCGCCAGCTGGAAGGGAAATCCAAAGACCCGTCCGGTTGTGCGCAGCCAACGGATATAGGCTGGACCGCTCTGCAAAAAGAGCTTGGTGGCCAAGCCGATCGCCTCGTGAGCGGGGAAAGAACGCAGGGCCTGGAGCGCCTCTTGGGCCGTCGCCTGACGCAGTGCCCGACGGTAGGTATCCACCTGCCACAGCGCACGGCGCACCTCGGCCAACTCGGCGCTGGCCCCGCGATGGATCTCGCGCAAGTCGGCAGAAAAGGCGTGGGCCTTGAGCTGGGCCACGTCCAGGCTGGCCAGCAGCGTCTCTAGGGAGCGGCCGGCGGTCAGCGCGCCTACGGGGATGAGCCGTGGGAAAGCCTTGCCCAGGGCCACCTCGTCCGACTCGGGCATACGGTAAATGCCCACTACCTCGCGAGGAAAGCCACCGGCCCTGGCCGAGCCGGCATAAAGCCGGTTGGCCACGACCCGGCAATGTTCCAAAACCTCCTCATCCGTAGCCGCCCGGGAGATGCGATAGACCAACACGACCGGCCGCCCACCGATGCCGCCCACGACCTCGGCCATGAACTGGGTGTTAGAGAGGTTATTGTAAACCGTGTTGGTGAACACATAGACGATGACTTCGGCGGTGCGCAGCACCGGTTCAGCTAAACGACGATGCACCAGCTCCCCGCCGATGCCGGTATCAAAGTCGGGGGTGTCAATCAGGAGCAGATTGGGCGGGAGGCGCTCCGAGGTAGCATAAAGGGGCGGCCCGGGGCGGACGGTATCCTGCACCCGTTGCCAGGGCACAGGGGCCTCACCCAGGCGATAGAGCAGGGCCTGAGCCGCCGCCGGACCCGAAAGCACCTTGGGATGCCCGGCCAAGAGGACGCGTGCCGTCAGCCCCGCTTTGAAGCCCACCTCGGCCAGCGGCTTGCCCACCAGGAGATTGAACAGGGTAGATTTACCCGTGCTGCCCCCGCCGCAGATGGCCACCAGGAGCACCGGCAGGGGAAAATCCAAGGCCGGGAGCACGTTGCGCGTCAGGGTTGTCTGCCATTCGGGGGGTGCGCCCGGATCATCGGCGCCAACGCTTGCCCGCAGCGCTGGCAACAAATCACGCACCTGGCGCAAGCTATCCCGCAAGCGGAAAAATCCGTCTTGAGCCATCAGAGGGAACGGTTTTCTACCTCGCCGATCAAAAGGGCACTTTTCGATCCTTGAACCAACTAATGAAGGATCTTGCTCAGGAACTCGCGCGTGCGTTGCTCCCTGGGCGATTCAAAGAGCAGTTCCGGCGTGGTATCCTCAATGATCTGCCCGCCATCCATGAAGACGATGCGGTTGGCAGCGTTGCGTGCGAAACCCATCTCGTGCGAGACTACGACCATGGTCATCCCCTCGCGGGCCAGTTGCAACATGACGTCCAACACCTCTTTGATCATCTCCGGGTCCAGCGCCGAGGTCGGCTCGTCAAAAAGCATGATCTTGGGCTGCATGGCCAGGGCACGGGCAATGGCTACGCGCTGCTGTTGTCCGCCGGAGAGCTGCCCCGGATAGGCGTGGGCCTTTTCGGGGATGCCCACTTTGGCCAATAGCTGGCGCGCGATCTCCTCCGCTTCCGCACGGCTGCGCTTTCTAACGATCCGTTGAGCTAACGTGATGTTATCCAAGACAGAGAGGTGGGGAAAGAGGTTGAACTGCTGAAAGACCATGCCCACTTCGGCACGCACCTTATTGATGTTTTCCGCCCCTTCCAGGGGGATGCCGTCGATGATCACCGTCCCTGAATCAGGGACCTCTAGGCGATTGATGCAGCGCAGCAAGGTGGACTTGCCCGAGCCGCTGGGCCCGATGATGACCACCACCTGGCCTCGCGGCACGCTCATGGTGATCCCATTCAGGGCAACGACTTTGCCGCGCTGAAAGGTCTTGTGCAGGTCTTTGATCTGAATGATCTCCTGATCGTTACATCGGATCGGGTTTATCGTAGCCACCAGCCAACTCCTTCCGGCCCCTTAACGCTCAAACTTGCTTTTGGATTCAATGAACTCCACGATGCGCGAGGAGAACAAGGTAAGCACCAGATAACATAGTGCCACCATGATCCAGGTATCAAAGCTAAGGAAGGTGCTCGCCATATACTCGCGGCCACGACGGGTCAAGTCTGAGACGGCCAGGACCGAAACCAACGACGAATCCTTGAGCAAAGCGACGAACTCGTTGCCTAGCGGGGGCAGAATCACCCGCACGGCCTGGGGGAGGATGATATAGCGCATGGCCTGAAAGTAAGTCATCCCTAGAGAGCGCGCCGCCTCCATCTGGCCATGATGAATGGAAGAGATCCCCGCACGAAAGATCTCGGAGCCATAAGCCCCGTAGCAGATGGTCAGGCCCAAGACCGCGGCGGTAAAAGGGTCTAAGCGCAAGTCAATGAGCCACTGGCCATAGGCCTCCAGCCCGGGAGAGAAAGCCTTGAGCGCCTCGCCCAGAGCATCAAAAACTTGAGGAAGCGCAAACCAGATGAACAGGAGCTGCACCAATAAGGGGATGCCGCGAATAATCTCTACATAAAGCGAGGCCAGGCCATGGATCAGCCGCGCCCGAGCGATACGCCCTAATCCACCCAGCAAGCTCACCAGAAGGATGAAACCGAAAGAAATCACCGAGATGCGCAGGGTAACCCCGATGCCATCCAAGATAAAGCGCCAGATCTCCAGAAAGGGGAAGGGCTTGAAACGAATGAGCAACCAAATGCCCAGAGCGGCGACAAAGACTAACGCCCACCAGTTCACTACCGCCCGAGGCGTCTCGCGGCGCAGACTGAGGGCCGAGACAAGCATCAAGAGCATACCTACCAAAGCAACCCAGAAGCCCAGGCGTGGCATCAGGGCGGCCCGCGCCAGGGAGAAAAGCAGGGTGCTAAAGTCAAACTGGTGCTCCCAGGCCAAAAAGAGGCTCACCGGGGCCAAAACGGATAAGTTGATACTGGCGATGATCAACAGCTCGGCAAGTCCCTTCTCGCTGAACCAAGCTAGGCCCACCATGAGCAAAAAGATGAGCGCACATACCAGGGGCAAAGCTAGGCAAAGACCGTAACTGAGCACTTGCAGGTTCCCCTGCTGGCTAATCTGCAACAGCCAGCCCCAACCCGAGCCACGATGCCCCTCTACCGGGGCGACGGTGAGAAGCACCTCCTGGAGTGTCTCATCGGGGGGATGTTTGCTCTGAAGATAGTGCTGTTCAAAGATCAGCACAGGGAACTCGGCCTCTTTGACGGTGCCTCCAGAGAAAAGCGTCTTGGCCCGGATGATGCGCTGAGGGAACATGGGGAGAAAATAAGCCAGCAACACAACCAGCGCCCCGGCCAGCCCCAGCACGAGCCGCCAGTCATAACGCTCCGCTGGCACTAACCGACGCCCGGTCATCTCGCGGATATCGCTCGTCAACGTCTTCTCTCCCGTCGCCAATCTACAAAACCGGCCGCGCCATCCTAACACGCGGAGTCCATTACCGACAAGATGCCGCATCCACCCACTCTGCTCACAATCCGAAGCGGTGATCGCTCCCAAGCTCCAATAGCGTCAGCTCATCGGCCCAGGTAAGCTGCCCTGACCTGAGGATTCTCTAATAATTCTTGGGCCTTGCCCTCAAGGACGATCCTCCCGGTCTCTAACACATAGCCTCGATGGGCCACCGAGAGGGCCATAGCAGCATTCTGCTCGACCAACAAAATGCTCGTGCCCTCCGCATTGACCCTTTTGATGATGTTAAAGATCTCTTCAACCAAGATGGGAGAAAGGCCCATAGAAGGCTCATCCAAGAGAAGCAGCGTGGGTCGGGCCATCAGGCCGCGCCCCATGGCCAACATCTGTTGTTCGCCACCGGATAACGTCCCACCGAGCTGGTTTATCCGCTCCTTGAGGCGTGGGAAGCTGGCGAACACCCGTTCCATGGATTCGGCGATCTGGCGCTTGTCCTTGCAAGTATAAGCGCCCATCTCCAAATTCTCGCGCACGGTGAGCCGGGAGAAAATGCGACGCCCCTCCGGCACCTGAGAAATGCCAAGCGTCACGATCCTTTCCGGGGGAAGTTTGGTGATGCTTTGTCCGTTGAAGCGGATATCACCCGCTATAGGGCGCAACAAGCCGGAGATCGTCCTCAGGGTGGTACTCTTTCCCGCCCCGTTGGCCCCGATCAAGGTCACGATCTCCCCTTTATCCAGGTGAAAGGAGATCCCCTGCAGGGCGCGGATCGCGCCGTAGGCTACGTGAAGGTTTTCCACTTCGAGCAACATAGCCTCAGATCCCCCTTCCCGTTCGCTTACCCAGATAGGCTTCAATGACCCGCTCATCGTTTTGGATATCGCGCGCCGTGCCCCTGGCGATGACCTGCCCGAAATCCATCACGGTGATCCACTCGCAGATGCCCATGACGACGCGCATCTGGTGCTCGATCAGCAGAATGGTCAGCTTGAAGCGGTCGCGAATGAAATGGATGAGCTCCATAAGGCTCTCCACTTCAGCCGGGTTCATGCCCGCAGCCGGCTCATCCAGCAAAAGCAGGCGTGGCTCAGTAGCTAGTGCGCGAGCGATCTCCAAACGACGCTGCTCGCCATAAGGCAGGTTCTTGGCGATCTCCAACTGACGATCCTGCAAGCCAAAGACGGCCAGGAAATCCTGGGCACGTTCGGTGAGTAACCTCTCTTGATGGCGAAAGCGCCCCAGCCGGGAGATCGCCTCGGCCAGGCTGTAGCCGACATGTGTGTGATAAGCGATACGTACGTTATCCAGCACCGTCAAGTTGGGGAAAAGGCGAATGTTCTGGAAGGTGCGCGCTACACCCATTTGGGTGATCGTGTGCGGCGGCAACCCCACCAGGCTACGCCCCATGAAGAGGATATCCCCCTCTGTGGGCTGATAGAGCCCGGTGATCATGTTAAAGACCGTGGTCTTGCCCGCGCCATTAGGGCCGATCAGCCCATAGAGGCCCCCTTCGGGTACGGTCAGGTCAAAATCGGAGACGGCGCGCAACCCGCCAAAGGCTATAGAGAGGCGTCGGATATCCAAGATGCGATTGCTATCATATTCGGCTACTGCCCTGAGATTTGCGGACATCTCACGCCTCCTGCTCCTCAACCCTCGCTTGGGCAGCTCGATCCGGCGTGGGGATGTCGCGTTCCGGGGGCAAGGGTGCACGTAGCCAGCCCCACTCGGTCGTTCCCAGAAGGCCCTGTTGCCGCAGGAGCATGATCAATAGCAGGATGATAGGATAGATGACGAAACGCCAATCCTCAAAACCTCGGGGCAAAAGCACCCTCAAGCCCTCGATCAAGAGAGCAAAGATCGCCGAGGCCAGGATGGTGCCCGTCATACTGCCAAGACCGCCAAAGACAACGATGATCAGGGGATCAAAACCCTTGATGAAGTTAAAGGTGCTGGGATGCAGGAAGCCGAAGAGGTGCGCATAAAGCCCCCCGGCGATCCCGGCGAAAAACCCGCCCATGGCGAAGGCGGTGGCCTTGAGCTGGGCGACATCAATGCCCATCGTCTTAGCAGCGATCTCGTCTTCGCGGACAGAGATGATCGCCCGGCCATAACTGGAGTGTACCAGTTGACGCATGATAAAGACCACGATGAACAGCGCCCCAAAGACCCAAGTCCACGTGGTCCAAGTGGGAATGCCCACCATGCCCCGCGCCCCCTTCATGGTAGGGATAACCTGGTCCGAGTTTTGCAAAGCCGTATAGATCATCACCGAGAAACCAAGAGTAGCAATGCCGAAATAGTCCGAACTGAGGCGCAGCAGGGGCAGACCGATCAGATAGGCCACCAGCGCGGCCAGTGCGCCTCCGGTAAGTAGGGCGATGAGGAAAACCACGCTGCGGGCGATCCCCTGCGGTAGGCTGAGGAACACTTGGAATATCGCCGCCAAAACCTTTTGGAGCCCCCAAGCCGCAAATACCCCCGCGGCGAGGGCTATAGACACGAGGGCAAGGGTCACCAAAAGGACAAGGACTCCCGCTTCGTAGGGCTTGAGGTAGTTGGCCAACCCGCCAGCCAGACGCGCGCGCACCGTGCCCAGGCGTAGGGCCCTAGCCACAAAGAGCACCACCAATACACCCACCTGTCCGGCGATCATCCAAGCTAAGGGACCAATTCGCGTGCCGCTCCAATTCGCCGCCAGGTCCTTGGTGATGAGCGCGGAACTATAGGCCCCGATGGCGTAGAAACCGATGTGCCCCAGGGAGAATTGCCCGTTGAAGCCGTAAATCAAGTTGAGCCCTAGCGAGGAGATGGCCGTTATCGCCGCCAATTGGATCACCTGATACCAGTAGGGAGTCATCAGTCCGAAGCGCTCGGCAAGGAAAACCAGCAAATACACGCCCAGCGCAAGGAAAAGAGTCGGGGCCCAGGGAGACAAATGCGCCTTCGTTCGCATAAGGGGTCCCCTCCTAAACCTTCTCGATCTCGGCCTTGCCAAAGATGCCGGCAGGCTTGATGAGGAACACGGCGATGAGCACCAAGAAAGCGATCAGATCGCGCAGGCGCGATCCGGTGGGGACGAAACTCACCACCAGAACGTCAATGCTGCCCATCAAGAGGGCACCCACAAATGCCCCAAAGAGATTCCCGATGCCCCCTAACACGGCGGCCACAAAGGCTTTCAGGCCGGGCATGATGCCCATAAAGGTCCAGATTTGGGGGTAAGCGATGGCGTAGAGGACGCCCGCTGCACCGGCCAAGGCCGCGCCAAGGGCAAAGGTCAGGGAGATGGTCGAGTCTACATTGATGCCCATAAGCCGTGCGGTGGGCTTATCTAAGGCTGTGGCGCGCATGGCTTTGCCGATCTTGGTGCGAAAGACCACATATTGCAAGCCCAGGAGAAGCAATGTAGCCACAACGGCGATGATAACGGTGATATTGCTGATGAGCACCCCGCCGATATCCCAGACGACGACCTCAAAGGGGCGGTTATAGGTAATAAAGTCCGGGCCGAAAACCCACTTCAGGGCCGTGAAATACTCCAGAAAGAAAGATACGCCCACAGCGGTAATCAGGGCGGCGATACGCGGAGCCTCGCGGAGCGGCTTGTAAGCCACGCGCTCAATGATAATATTAAGAAAGGAACAAACGGCCATAGAAAGAAGGATGGCAGGGACGAAACCCCATTGATAATGCGTGATGGCATAAAAACTGGTAAAGGCCCCAACCATAAATACGTCGCCATGGGCGAAATTGATCAAACGAACGATGCCATAGACCATCGTATACCCCAAGGCGACAAGGGCATAGACAAAGCCCAGGCGGATCCCGTCGACGATTGCCTGCACAAAGAAAACCGGCCCGTTTAGCCGCACAAGGGAGATGACCCCCCAGATGATCCCTACTCCCAGGGCAGCATAGATGACCCAGGCCAAAACGCGCAATAACCGCTTGGCAAAAGAGTTATTCATGAGTGCCCCTTGTGGATCAAACCAGGTACTCAGAACGTCAAAGAGGGGAGAGCAAAGAACTGCCCTCCCCTCTAAAGAGCGGGGCCTTATGGCGCCACGAACTTGTAGAAGGTGGGCTTGCCGCCCTGTATCTTGATGATAGCCGCCTTCTTAACAGGGTTGTGGTTCTGGTCAAAGGAGATCTCCCCCGAGACCCCGTTGAACTTGATGGCTGCCATCTTGTCCTTCACCACCGTGGGATCGTTCTTCCCCGCCTCCTTGATGGCTTGGATCAGGATATTGGCCGCATCGTAGGCCAGGGTCGCTAGGGCATCGGGGATCGTACCGTACTTCTCCTTGTAGGCCTTGACAAAGTTCTGCACCTCGGGACGCGGATCATCGGGCGAGTAATGGTTGGAGAAATAGCCGCCCTCCAGGAGGTCGAACCTCAGCTCGGGTGAATCCCAGCCATCTCCGCCGATCATCGTGGCCTTGATACCCTTCTCCTTGGCCTGGGCAGCGATCAGGTTCACCTTGGGATAATAGTCGGGCAGATACAAAACGTCCACGTTCGCTGCCGCTACCTTGCCCAAGATAGCCGAGAAGTCGGTATCATCCTTGGTGTAGGCCTCAAACACAGGCACTTGGCCACCCTTCTTCTCAAAGGCGGTCTTGAAGTACTCCGCCAAGCCCTTGACATAGTCGTTACCCACGTCGTAGAGCACGGCGGCCTTCTTGGCTCCCAACTCCATGGCCAGCGCGGCCCCCACCTCGCCCTGGAAGGGATCCAGGAAGCAAGCGCGGAAGGTATAGGGCTTGACCGTGCCATCCTCGTTCACCGTCACTGCCGGGTTGGTCGAGGTTGGGGAGATCTGTAATACTTTGTTCTGGTTGGCGACCAAGGAGACGGGAATGGAGGCGCTGGAGCAGACCTCGCCGATGATGTACTTGACCTTGTCCTGGGAGATGACCTTGTTAGCGGCATTGGCCGCCTCCTGAGCATCGCACTTGGAGTCGGCGACCACCACTTCAATTTTCATCCCCTTGGCTTTGGCCTCTTCAATGGCCATCATGGCCCCATTCAGGGTGCTCTCGCCAAAGGTCTTGACATCGCCGCTGAGGGGCACGAGGATGGCGATCTTGTACGCGCCGCCCACGCCGGCACAAGCGGAGAGGACCAAACTCATCCCAACCATGAGCGCAATAACAATCCACAACGGACGCCTCATCTTGCACTCCTCCTAAATAATTAAACTGAATATGCCAAACCCAATCCGTACAGCTCGGACAACCATTGTCCCTCAAGGGCAGCCAACCCTAACTTCCCCCTGCACTGGGGATTCAGCCTCATCGCGTTTCTGACCGTCTTATGGCCTATCTTCCCCTCCTTTTGCTCAATATGGCTTAGCTAGCAAGCGGATGCTTCACAACAAGATTACCCAAACCGCCTAGGAGTCAAATGGGCACACCCGGGCCAGGCGTCTCCTCCGCTACTGGCTCACACCTATCCATTTGGCATAGATCTTGTCGTACGTGCCGTCGGCCTTGATCTTCTTCAGGCCTTCGTTGAAGGCTTGCAGAAGCTCCTTCATCTGGCCCTTGCGCACCACGAGACCATAATACTCATCGGTGAAAGGCTTGCCCACGATCTTGAGCTTGCCC
>Ga0123519_10013113_pt1 | contig 11951 bp, 8 predicted proteins | sample YelNatPaOPRAMG02_FD_87396 | JGI IMG/M metagenome (GOLD analysis project Ga0123519, IMG submission 87396) | Hot spring microbial communities from Yellowstone National Park - Yellowstone National Park OP-RAMG-02 (version 2) | ecosystem: Environmental > Aquatic > Thermal springs > Hot (42-90C) ... | reverse complement strand
TGGACCTCCACCAGGGAGCCGAAGGGCACGGCAAAGGGGAGGACGAGGAAGGCCGCCCACGGGCGGATGAGGGTGAAGAGGGCGAAGGCGAGCCCGAAAGCCAGCGCGCCGGCCAGGACCACCGGCAGCCGGACCAGGGCGAGCGCCGTGGCGACGAGGAGGACCGCCGCAGCCGCCCTGCGGCTCCAGCGCGCCAGGGTTGCGCCCTCAGCCCACCCCGCCCCGCGGCCAGCCCGCGGGGCCTCCTGTGCCTGCATAGGACCTCCTCACTGGGCAGCCATCGTCCCCCCGCGTGGCGACCGGGGGATGCGCTATGCGCTCACGCCAGGCATGCGCAGGGCGCGGGTGGGGCAGCGGGTGGCGCAGAGGCCGCACCCCCAGCACCGCTCCGCCAGGAGCCGGACCTTGTAGGTCGGCGTCCTCGGCTCCCCCACCATCTCCAGGGCGCCGTACACGCACGAGGTCACGCAGCGGGTGCAGCCGGTGCAGGCCTCCACGTCCAGGATGGGGGGGATGTGCTCCGTGCGGAACGGGCGCTCCCGGAGGCGGCGCAGGGTGAGGCCCCGCACCTCCTCCAAGGAGGCGTAGCCGTGGGAGGCGAGCCACGCCTCCAACTGGCGCACGATCTTGCCGAAGACCTCCGGCCCCTGGAGGATGGCCGCCGTGCAGACCTGCACCGCGTGGGCCCCGGCCATGAAGAACTCCACGGCGTCGGGGCCGCTCTGGATGCCCCCCACGCCGAAGATGGGCAGGTCCACCGTCTGGGCGATGTCAAAGACACAGCGCAGGGCGATGGCCTTGAGGGCCGTGCCGGAAAGCCAGCCGTACCCCTCCCGGCTGCCCATGAGGGGCAGGCCGGTCTCCACGTCAATCCCCAGGCAGGGGCCGTAGGAGTTGACGGCGACGATGCCATCGGCCCCAGCCCGCTGGGCCGCTTCGGCGGCACGGCGCACGTCCCGGAAGGGGCTGAACTTGACGAAGACCGGCACGTCCACCGCGTCCTTGGCGGCGCGGATGGCTTCCACCATCGGCGCCGGGTCGTCGCCGATGTAGTGGGTGGAGAGTTCCAGCGCATCGGCGAAGGGGCGGACGCGGGGGGCGAGGGCGGCGACGTCCTCCGCCGTGTACCCCAGGCTGATGATGAGGGGCACGCCAGCCTCCCGTGCCTTGGGGTACTCGTGCTCTATGTACCGCTCCGGCGGCCACTCAGCCCAGAGTTCCGTGTTCAGCATGGACCCCCTGCCATACTCGGCCATGCAGGGTTGGGGGACCTGCGCCCCGGTGGTGGAGATGGTCTTGGAGACGATGCCGCCTGCGCCGCCCCGGACGCAGGCCAGCATGGCCTCCCCACTCCAGACGGGCGGCCCGGCCGCCGGCAGGACCGGGTTGGGGAACCGCAGGCCGCAGATCTCCACCGAAAGGTCCATCAAGCCCCTTCCTCGCCGCCTTCCTCCGGCTCCACTTCCTCGCTCTCCAGTGCCGCTGTGGTGACAGCCCAGGCCACCAGCCCCCAACTGCCGCCCGAGATCAGGAGCGCCAGGAGCACCGTAGAGGGGGTCAGAGGGGCAAAGCCGCGCGCCAGGCCCACCAGAGCCAGCACACAGGCTGTCAGGGCCGCCCCGAGCCCCACCCGCACCGGCAAGCCCAGGCGTCGCCACCAGGTCCGGGGGCCCCTTTGTTCCTCCGCCTTCGGTTGCGTCTGCGCCATGGCCAACACCCCCGCTGTCCTTCCTCCTGGGGGCGGGGTTGTGCCCCAAGTCCCCCAGGGGATATCCCTGCCGAAGGTATACCACAAGAGCGCAGGTTCTGCAAAGGCCGCCCTCTTCTCCTTTCCCGTAGAGAGGTTGGGGGATGAGGAGAGGTCTGGAGGGGCGATGCACGCATTGCCCCTCCTTCCCCTCCCCTGGGTCATCCTTCCTCGGGGGGTTCGTCGCCGAAGAGGTCTTCCAGCGGCTTCATGAACTGCTTGCGCCGCTGGATGATCTGGCGGCGGTGGGCGTCGCGGCTGCGCGCGTCCAGTTCCTCCAGCACCATGCGCACGGTCTGCACCAGGTCCAGGGGGTTGAAGGGCTTGCAGATGTACTCCACAGCCCCCATCTCCAGGCCCTGGATCATGGATAGGTCGTCCTCCACCACCGTGAGCATGATCACCGGCGTGCCCGCCAGGTCCGGGTCGGCCTCTATGGCCTGGAGGACCTGCCACCCGTTCAACCCCGGCATCATCACGTCCAGGATGACCAGGTCTGGATGGCTCTGGCGGGCAGCCTTCAGGCCCTCCAGCCCGTCCTGGGCCTCCAGGACTTGGTAGCCTTCCCACTCCAGGTTGGTGCGGACGATCTCCAGGACTCCTGGCTCGTCATCCACCACCAGGATGCGTTTGCGTTCCATACCCGTCGCTCCTCACCAGTTCCGCGCCCGTGGGGCCTGGCCTCCGGTCCCTCAGGGCTCTGCCAGGTAGACCTCCACTGGGGCGGACTGAGGCAGCGCTTCCACGACCACGCCGTCCCGGACAAGCACTGCGAACAGGGTCACGGTCTCCCCCCACCGCGCCCCCAGCGCGGCGAGGGGCACGGCCACCTCCCAGACGCCCCTATCGGCGGCGTGGGGCAAGGGGGATACGGGCTGCCAGTTTTCCTGGCCTACCGCCCGCAGGAGTTGCGGCGGGCTGCCGTCCGCGGCGAAGGAAACGGCCCAGGCCGGCGCCAGGTCCGGGACCTCCGCCTCGCCGGGGAGGAAGGCGAAGGGGACCTTGCCGCCGGGCGCGCCGGTGGCCGTGGCCAGGTACAGCACCGGGCGGGCGCCCTGCCCTGTGGCAGCGGGGGAGACCTCCAGGCGCAGGTAGAGGTTCTCTCGGTCAAAGCCGTACCACAGCCTTCGGAACCCCGAGGAGGCCCGCTGCATGGCGCCGGTGCTCGTCTCTGGCTCCACGTAGCCGGCCCCGGCCCAGCCTGGGGTGGGGGCGCTGCCGGCAGCCAGGGGCGGGGAGATGAGGGCCTGGGGGGCCTGACGGTGGACGGCCTCTGGGGCCACAGTGGGGATGGGCTCCCGCAGCCAGGCTGGCACCGGCAGGCCCAGGAGGCGGTAGACGTTTCCCAGGTGCCGCCGGAACTCCCGGTCAAAGAGGTTCTCGCCGGCAGGGTTGTTGCGGCTGTAGTACCACCAGAACCAATCGCTCCCTTCGGCGATGTAGATCTCCTGCCAGGCCTGCTCCAGGAGGGCCACGTCGGCGTCCGGCGTCTGGCGTTGCCAGGCGATGAGGCGCTCGCGGGTGCGGCGGAGGTACTCCCAGGCCCGGTTCTGGGCCGGCTCGCCGATCCAGGTCTCCAGGTTGGCCCCGATCCAGGAACCGGTGGCCAGTTCGGCGACCTCCTCCGTGGGGGGGAAGCGATCCAGGAACTCGCTCACCGTGACGGCCTGCAGGGTTTCATCCTCCTGGATGCGCCCGTAGAGGTGGCGAAGGAAGACGTCGCCGTTGTGCTCGTACCCTTCCCAGCAGTTCTCGCCGTCCAGGATGATGGCCACCAGGTAGGCCCCCTCTGGGTCGCCCAGGTTCTCCCGGATGCGGTGCAGGCGGCCGACGAGGTCCTCGGCGGCCTGGCGGCCCTCCATGTGCTGGTAGACGAAGCCGATGCGGTCCGAGAGGACGTGGTCGCGGAAGACGATGGCCGGCGCGTCGGGGCCGGCCCGGGTGCGGTAGGGCCGGTAGAGGACGCGGGGGTTGGTCACGTGGCCGTAGGCATCGCGGGAGATCTCCGTGCGCAGGCTGCGGGCCAGGACCCCTTCGTCGGAAGCCAGCCAGCGGAAGCCCAGGCGCGCCACCATGGGCAGCATCTCCTGGCAGACGGCCCCTTCGGAGGGCCAGAGGTCCCGAGGAGGCCGCCCGAAGGTTTCGGTGTGGAGGGCCACGGCGCGGCGCAACTGCTCCTCCGCATCCTCGGGGTGGGCGAAAGGCGGCTTCGGTACCGCGAGGCCCGGGCTCGCGCGGCGGGCGAAGTCGGTGTGCATGAGGAGGGGTAGGATGGGGTGGTAGTAGGGGGAGGTGGTGATCTCAACCTGCCCTTTCTCCTCCAGGGCGCGGTAGGTGGGCACGATGCGGGAGAGGATCTCCCCCTGCACCTCCAGGATGCGTTCCACCTCCTGGGAGACAAACCCCTTCCCCTTCTCCACCAGGCGGCGCAGGTCCGGGTGCCGCTCGCGCCAGTTGGGGTCTATCCAGGCCAGGTTGAACCAGGCTACCAGGTCCCGGTAGTAGAGGTCGGAGAGGAGGTCGGGGTCGTCCTGGGCCTGCTGGCGGAGGTCCAGGAGTTTCCGGTAGCGGGGGATGGTGCGGATGACGCGGTCCCAGTGGATGTGGAAGAAGAACGAGAGGAGGAAGGCCCGCTCCTCCGAACTCCAGGTCTCCTTGCGGCTGAGGGCCAGGCACCGGTCCACAGCGTGGCCGGCGGCGTAGTCCAGGACCTGTTCCGCCAGGGAGGGCACCAGGTTGAAGGTGACGTGGACGTCCGGGAACTCCTGGAGGATTTCGGCCATGTGGAGGTAGTCCTTGGCCGCGTGGAGCCGCACCCACGGCAGGGAGTACCTGCCCGTGAGGGGGTCCTTGTAGAAAGGCTGGTGCATGTGCCAGACGAAGGCCACGTAGAGCGGCTGAGGCATCCTGGCGCCGGTCCCTCCGCTCATTCCCGGTCCCGGGGGCGCAGGTGCGGGAAGAGGATGACCTCGCGGATGCTGGACTGGTTCGTGAGGAGCATGGTCAGGCGGTCAATCCCCATGCCGAACCCGCCCGTGGGCGGCATGCCGTAGGAGAGGGCGTTGAGGTAGTCCTCGTCCATCTGGTGGGCCTCCTCGTCGCCCGCCTCGTAGGCCCGCCCCTGCTCCAGGAACCGCTCTTCCTGGTCCAGGGGGTCGTTGAGTTCGGTGAAGGCGTTGCACAGTTCCATCCCGCCCACGAAGCCCTCAAAGCGCTCCACGGTGTTGGGGTCTTCGGGCTTCCGTTTGGCCAGGGGCGACATCTCCACCGGGTAGTCCATCAGGAAGGTGGGCTGGATCAGGTTCGGCTCCACGTAGGCTCCGATGAGGTAGTCTATGAGTTTGCCGCGGTTGTCTTTGGGTTCGGCCCGGCCGCCGATGGCCCGGATGGCCTGCAGGAGGGAAGCCGCCGTGGGGTGCTCTTCGTAGTCAATGCCGGTGGCCTCGCGGATGGCCTCCCGGAGGCTGACCCGGCGCCAAGGCGGGGTCAGGTCAATGGTGTGTCCCTCGTAGGTGATCTGGAGCGTCCCCAGGACCTTCTGCGCCACGTAGGCGATCATCTGCTCCGTCGTCTCCATGATGGAGTGGTAGTCGGCATAGGCCTCGTAGAACTCCAGTTGGGTGAACTCCGGGTTGTGCTTGAAGGAGACCCCCTCGTTGCGGAAGTCCCGGCCGATCTCGTAGACCTTCTCGTAGCCGCCCACGATGAGGCGCTTCAGGTACAGTTCAAACGAGATGCGCAGATAGAGGTCCTGGTGCAGTTGGTTGTGGTGGGTGATGAAGGGCCTCGCCGCTGCGCCGCCGTAGACGGGCTGGAGGATGGGCGTTTCCACCTCCAGGAAGCCCCGGGCGTCCAGGAACTCCCGGATGGCCTGGATGATGCGGGCGCGGGTGCGGAAGATCTCCCGCACGTGGGGGTTGACGTTCAGGTCCACGTAGCGCTCGCGGTAACGGGCTTCCTTGTCGGTGAAGGCGTCGTAGACGACGCCGTCCTTCTCTTTGACCACCGGCAGCGGGCGGATGGCCTTGGCCAGCATGCGGAACTGCCGGACGTGGACGGTGACCTCGCCGGTGCGGGTGCGGAAGAGGGTTCCCGTCGCCTCCACGAAGTCCCCCAGGTCAAAGGCCTGCTTGAAGAGGGTGTAGGCTTCGTCGCCCACCTCGTCCTGGCGCAGGTAGATCTGGAGGCGGCCGGTGCCATCCTCTACGTGGGCGAAGGTGGACCGCCCCATGACGCGGATGCTCACCAGGCGACCGACGATGGCGATTTCCTCGTTTCCCGTCAGGGTGCCGGCTTCAAAGGCGGCGAGGGCCTGCTGGGTGGTGTGGGTGCGCCGGCACCGGGGCGGGTAGGGGTCTATGCCTGCCTGGCGCAGGCGTTCCAGTTTCAGGCGGCGTTGTCGTTCGTGGTCGCTCAGTTCTCGGGTCATGGGTCCTCCCAAAGGGCGCAGGGGGGCGGGGCCGGCCGTGCCCAACCCTTGCGCTGTGGGCTACTCGCAGCGCAGGATGCGGAAGCGCATGAGGCCACCGGGGGTTTCTACCACCACCTCGTCCCCGGCCTTGTGGCCCAGGAGGGCCTTGCCCAGGGGCGACTCCACGGAGATCCTCCCCGCGCCGGGGTCCGCCTCGGCCGAGCCCACCAGTTGGTAGGTCTCAGGGCGCTCGCCGTCTGGCGCCTGGACCGTGACGGTGCTGCCGAAGGTCACGGTGCCATCGGAGGCGCGTTCCTCGTCCGCCACGACGACGGCGTTCCGGAGGAGGTTCTCCAGCGTCTTGATGCGGCCCTCCAGGAAGGCCTGTTCCACCTTGGCCTCTTCGTAGGCCGCGTTCTCCATGACGTCGCCGTCGGACTTGGCCTGGCGGATGAGTTCCGCGATCTCCCGCCGGCGCACAGTGGTCAGGTACTCCAGTTCCTGCACCAGTTCCTGATACCCTTCTGGCGTCAGCAGGTTCTTCTTCCCCGGTTTGGGACTCATGGCTGCCGTTCCCCTCCTCGGATTTGTGGGCCAGGCGAACCTCCTGGCCCCGCGCGATAAAAAATAGCGCCCAGGGGATCGGTGCGGCTCCTGGTACGCTCAGGCCTGACCGAACGGAAATGGCGCAGCCGGGGCAGAGCCCCTCGGGTCAAGCCGTTCTTATTATACCCCATCCAGGCCGATTTGCAAAATCACTGGGGGCGTGCTGCGGTTCGCGCGCCTTCTCTGTGCTGGGCAGGGCGGGCATGCATCGCCCCTGCGGCCCTCACCCACCCCTGGCCTTCGGCCACCCCCTCCCTCTCCATCCGCGGATGGAGAGGGAGGGGGTCGGGGGAAAGGTGAGGTCTGTAGGGGCAATTCATGAATTGCCCCTACAGGTTCCTCGTCCCCGCCGCCTATGGCGATACCTCCCTCCCCGCGGGCAGACCTCACTCCTACCCTCTGGCCCCCTTCCCCTCTCCGCCTGCGGGGGAAGGGGGGATTGGGGGATGGGGTGAGGTCGGCGGCCGGGGGCATGGGCACGCTTCTTGCAAGCAGGGGAACCATGGAAGCCCTGCAGAAAGGCGCACCGCCCGCGTTCCCTTGGGCTGGTGGGCATGCTTCTTGCAACACTGCAGGGCGCATCGGGAAAGGTTCCAAACGTGGTGCACCAAGGGGGACGGAAAGCCGCGATGGAAGGTCACAAGAACGCAGCCAGGCGGGTGTTGGTCATTGAGGATGCGGAGACGCTTGCCCTGTTCCTCCAGCGGCGGCTCCTGGCGGACGGACAGGCCTTCGTGGTGGAGCGGGCTAGGCGGTCTGGCAACGGCCACCGCAAAGACCTGGAGGGGGACTACGACTTGGTCCTGGCCCAACTCCAGGGGGGAGAGGCCGCCCCCTGGACCCAGGAGCCCGCGGGCCAGGGGAAGGCCGGCGCCCCCTGGTTCCGCCTGCAGCCCCAGGCGCAGCCCTCGCCCCTCAACCGCGAGATCGTCTTTGACGGGGTGCGGGTCCTCTCCGTGGTGGTGGCAGATATTGAACACTCCACCCCCCTGACGAGGGCGCTGGGGCCCCTCGCCATGCTGGAGTTCCTCAAGGAGTTCTACCTGGAGATGATCCAGGCCGTGGGACGTGCCGGGTGCACCAAGCAGTATAGCGGCGACCAGGTCCTGGCCCTCTTTGAGGAGCCCTCGGAGGCAGTGGCGGCCGCGCTCCGCATGTGCGAGGCCTTCGCCGCCTTCCGAGCGCGCTGGCGCGAGCGGGCCTCCGTGGAACCCGGCCTGGGCGTGGGGATCGCCACCGGCATGGTGGCCAGCGACGGAGGGGCCTTCCGCCACGTCCTGGCGGGCGCGCCGGTCATCGTGGCCGCCAGGCTCTCGGCCCTCAGCAAGGGGGAGGGGGCCATCCTCCTGGACGAGACCACCTACCGGGGCCTCCGCGGTGCAGACCTCCCGGTGCGCAAAGCCCGGCCCCAGCAGATCAAGGGCTTTGCCTCGCCCTTCCAACTGTACAAGGTGGATATCCCCTGGGACCCACCGGCGGAGCACCAGGTTCAGATGGAAACCCTGGCGCAAGCCGCGCTCTAGGCGGGGGAGGAGGTGGACGATGACGGTGGAGACGTTGAAACTGGGGATGGCCGCGACGATGTTCCTCCTGGGCATCGTCTCGTGTGCGGCGGGCCTGTGGACCATCCTGAGCCGGGAATACCAGGCTGCGCTGAAGGGCCTCTCGGCCCAGGCCACCCGCCTGGGCGCCCGCGCCCTGGGGGAACCGGGCGTGGCTCCCATCATTGACTCGGCAGCCCGGCTCATTGAGGCCATCAGCCAGTTGGTGCGGACGGCCATAGGCGTGGGCGTCTTCCTCTGCATCAGCGGCCTCCTGGTCTGTCTGGCTGCCTTCTGGATGCTTTCCACCATCTAGGGAGGCCCTCCCATGACCCTCAGCACCCAGATCCTCCAGCGCTACCTCCTGCACCTGCGCAGCATGGCCGAGGCCAACCGCGCCTTCGTAGAGCCAACCCTGCTCCTCTGGCCCGAAGGGGCCGGGGAACCGGTCCCCTGCCGCGCGGGAGCGCTCCTCTCCCGGAGCCAGCAGGTCCTGGTCACCGCCGGGCCGGGCCAGGGCAAGACGGAACTCCTCCGTTGGCTCGCCGGCCGCATGGCCGAGGTGTGGCTGCAGCAGGGCGGGCATGCGCCCGTCCCCTTCCTGCTGGACCTGCGGTACCTGCGCAGGGGGGAAGGGCTCGCCGGCCTGGCCACGAGGGCCCTCGCGGCCTGCAACCTCCAGGTGGGGCCTGAGGAGGTCCGCCAGTTCCTGCGGACCTCTCCAGCGTTCCTGTTCCTGGACAACCTGGACCTCGTCGGCGACACCCACGCCCTGGGCGAGATGGCCGCAGGCCTCGCCCAGCCCGAAGGCAGGGCCGTGGCCAGCGTGGTGGCCTGCCGGGAAGGGAGCGCGGACGCCTACCAGTCCCACCTGAAGGGCCACACCCGGGCGACCCTCGCCCGGTGGACGGACGCCGACATCCAGGACTACGTGGAGCGCAGCCTGCCGCGGGAGCGCGCCTCCTGGCTCCTGGCGCACCTGCAGGCCCAGAGCGCGCTCTGGGACCTGGTCCACTCGCCCCTCTTCCTGTGGGCGGCGGTGGAGGCCTGCGCCAAGGATGGCAAGGCTTCCCTCGCCGCTCTGACCAGGTCCCTGGTGGAGCGGGCCCTGGCGCGGCTCATGGGGCGGCTGGGAGAAGGTCCTGCTGTGGAGGGCGCGGGCCTCCCCGGGGCCGCAGGGGAGAGCCTCGCCCCGCCGGCCTGGCTGGCGCAGGCAGCCTGGAGCCTCCGCCGCAGCGGACGGCCGTCCCTCTCCCGCGGGGAACTCACAGACCTGGTGGCCGCCCAGGATGGCGAGGGCGCTTCCCAAACCCTCCCGGCCGTGCTGGATGCCGGCATCCTCTCCTTCACCCAGGACCGGTCCGGCGTGCGCTTCGTGCACGAGGTGGTGGCGGACTTCTTCGCCGCGCGCGCCCTGCAGGACCTGGCGGCGCAGAGGGAGGACCCCGTGGACGCGCTCCTGAGCCAGCCGGGGTGGCCCCAGGCTTGGACGGGGGCCATGCGCCTCCTGGCCGCAGAATGGCCCGACGTGGGGCACCTCCTGCGGCTGCTCCTGCACCGGGACGCCTCCGACGCCGGAGTGGACCTCGTGGCGGAGTGCCTGCGGGGCCTCCAGGACGATTGGGACGGGGCCTACGTGCCCCCGGGCCTCCTGGGGGATTCCGTGCCTGCATCCACGTCCTACCGCCTGGCGCAGCGGCTTGCCTCCTGGGGCCTGCCGAGGCTTGCAGAGCGCTTCCTGGAGGATGCCCTGCGCCATCTGGATGCATCCCCCACCCGCGATCCCGCGCCCCTGTGCCTGGCGGACATCCCCTCAGAAGGGGCCGAGGCAGCGCCCGAGCGCGTGGCCCGCGCCTTGGACCGGGGCATCCTCCTCCACGCCCTGGGGCGCTTGGAGGAGGCCAGGCGGGAGTTCCAGAGGGCTGGTGCTGGGGCGCGGAGGCTTCTCGCCGCGGCTCGCCATCGGGAGGGGCTCGTGCTCCGGGACCTCCACCGGTCGGACGATGCCCTGGCCGCGTTCCGGGAGGCCCTGGGCTGGGATCAGGACCGCGCCGACAGCCTCTGCCTGGCGGCTTCCCTCCTCAACGACATGGGCGAGCACGCGGAAGCCGAGGCGCTCCTGCGGGAGGTGCAGGTGCCGCCCCCCTGGCATCTGGACCGCCTGAGGGAACTGGGGCGCGCCTACTGCGGCCTCCGCTGGCCCGAGATGGCGCTGGATGTGCTCCGCAAGGCCACTGCCGAGGCCCCGGGGGAGGCCCGTTCCCACGCCCTGCTCGCCCAGGCTTGGGCGCTCGGGGGCCGCTGGGACGAGGCGATAGAGAGCCTCAAGCAGGCCCTGGCCCTGGAGCCGGACCAGGCGGAGTGGAGGCTGCGCCTGGGACAGGCATACGAGGCCGCCGGCCGCCCAGAGGAGGCTGCTGAGGCCTACCGCCTGGCGTTGGAAGGGGGGACCAAGGACGCGGCGCTCCTCTTCCGGCTGGGCCGCGCCTACCAGCGCGCCGGAGAGCCTCGGAAGGCCGCGGAGGCCCTGGCCGAAGCGCTCCGCTTGGCGCAGGAGCCGGACGCGGCGTGGTACGCGGCCCTGGGCGCCGCTCTGGAGGCCCTGGGCCAGGTGCGGAGCGCAGCCGCCGCCTACCAGGAGGCGGTGGAGAGGGATGCCGCCGTCGCCGCCTACCACGTGGCCCTGGGCCGGGTGCAGGTGGCCCTGGGCGATGGGGAGGCCGCCCGCCTGAGCCTCCAGGCCGCGGTGGAACTGGATCCCCGCTCGGCAGAGGCGCATTTCCGCCTGGGCCAGGTGCTGGAGGAAGCGGGTGACTTGGAAGGCGCCCTCACCCACCTGCAGGAGGCGGCCCGGCTCGCCCCAGAGAGCGCCGAAACTCACCTGGCAAGGGGCCGGGCGGCGCTGGCCGCGGGCAAGCCTCAGGAAGCCGAGGCAGCCTTCCGCCAGGCCCTGGCCCTGGACCCCGCCGCCCTCCCCGCACGGGTGGGGCTCGCCCGGTCCCTGGAGGCATCGGGCTCCCTGGGAGAGGCGGAGGCGTGCCTCCGGGAGGCCCTGGAGCAGGCCCCCCACGCGCCGGAGGTCCAGATGGCCCTGGGGCGCGTGGCTCTCCGCCTGGGCCGTTACGGAGAAGCAGCGGAGCACCTGAGCACCGCCCTCCGGAGCCACGCTGCTGAGGCTGAAGTCTACGCCCTGCTGGGCCAGGCTCACGAGGCCTTGGGGGCCTGGGAGCAGGCCCTCGGTTGCTTCCGCTGCGCGCTGCGCCTGGACCCAGGGGACCGCACCCACGCCCGGGCCGTGGCGCGCCTCGCCTTCCGGCTGGGCCGCCTGCACGAGGCGGCGGAAGAGGCACGCCGGGCCCTCGCCACAGGGGGGGACGACCCCGAACTCCTGGGCATCCTGGGGGAGGTGGCCTGGCGTGAGGGCGACCGGGACGGGGCCCTGGACCTCCTGGGCCGCGCTGTGGAAAGGGACCCCGCGAACCCGCGCCTCAGGGTGCAGAAGGCGCGCCTCCTGCGGGAGGCTGGCCGACCAGATGAGGCCCTGGCGGAACTGGAGCAGGCCCTGGCGCGGACGCGGGAGGACCCGGAGGTGTACCGCGAGAGGGCGCGCCTTCTCCGCGCCTTGGGCGACCTGGAAGCCGCGGCC
>Ga0123519_10013111_pt1 | contig 11954 bp, 10 predicted proteins | sample YelNatPaOPRAMG02_FD_87396 | JGI IMG/M metagenome (GOLD analysis project Ga0123519, IMG submission 87396) | Hot spring microbial communities from Yellowstone National Park - Yellowstone National Park OP-RAMG-02 (version 2) | ecosystem: Environmental > Aquatic > Thermal springs > Hot (42-90C) ... | reverse complement strand
ATTCTCTCAATATCCTCCCGTTTGCCACGCAGTTCAATGCCACTCCGCCAGAGAGAACAAGGTTCTCCTTTCGAGTCAATTTATAGGCGGAGTCTGCAAGCCTAAGCATACCATCCTCAGTAACCTTCTGGATCGATGCAGCGATATCCATATAATGCTGTGTTATTGGAGATTCTGGCCTTCTGGCTGGCGCCCCGAACAATCTCTCGAATCTGCTATTGGTCATCGTAAGAGATGTGGCAAATCCAAAGTATTTCATATTCAATCTCAGAGAACCATCCTCCTTTACATCCACAACCTCATTCATAATCAGGTCATAGAATCTCGGCTCTCCATAAGGGGCAAGCCCCATAAGCTTATACTCTCCCGAATTCACCTTGAAGCCCGTATAGTAGGTAAAGGCCGAATATAATAGTCCGAGTGAATGCGGGAAGTGAAGTTCCTTCAATAGTCCGAGCCTGTTTTCCTCTCCAACTCCGATAGTAGTAGTGGCATACTCCCCTACTCCATCTATGGTCAGGATTGCTGCCTCCTTGAACGGAGATGGGAAGAAGGCACTCGCAGCGTGGGAGAGGTGATGTTCCGAAAATAGTATGTCGATATCTTTTTTCAGCCCGAGTTCTGCAAGCTCTCTGTATATTCTCTCCCTCAAGAAGAGCTTTTCCTTTATCAAAACCGGCATCGCCCTCAAGAAGGAGATCACCCCTGATGGTGCAAATGCGGCATAGGTCTCGAACAACCTCTCGAGCTTCAAGAATGGCTTGTCATAAAACACAATCGCGTCTATGTCGTCTATAGTAAATCCTGCGTCCTCGACCACATATCTCAATGAATTCTTTGGAAAATCACTATCGTGCTTTATCCTTGTGAACCTCTCCTCTGATGCCGCAGATACTATCTCCCCATCGCGGATCAGAGCCGCTGAGCTGTCGTGATAGAATGCCGAAATACCAACTATATTCATCAGTATAACTTCTCGAAGAAATCCCTGTTATACTCCCTCTTCCCTTTGTCAACGAAATATGTCTTTTTGCCTCTATCGAAATCCACCTCTATCCCTCTATGACCCAGAGCCCTCCTTACCAATGCCACAGGTGTAAACACAAAGAAATAGAGAAGAGTCAGAATAGTATTGACAATAATGTTGATCAAGAACCTTCCTACTGGATTGACAACGAAATTTATAGGTTTATAGAATTGGGGGAAGATTATTGCAATCAACAACAGTATAGCCGAGACATAGAGTAATGGCTTTACATCTCTGAATTTGAATATATAGAGAACCAGCAACAAAATAGAATATGAAACTCCAGACATAATAAGCTCTATTCGTCTATTCTTCATAAAAATACCCGAATATCTTTGGATATCTATATAACAGTGTATCTCTCACTCTGAGCCCAACATAGAAGTTCAGGAATCTGTATACATCACTCATCCTGTCGAGTAAAAGCAAGGATATCAACTGTCTCTTCCTGAATCCAATCCTTTGCTCCTCGGAATGCAGGGTATCGAAAACCCTCTCTGCCAGACTAAATATCCTCGTGTCTTCGATATAATCGTCCAACCCATAATCACAATCAGAGCCCTCTACCAGTTCGAACATCTTCTTAAGGAAGAGTATGGAATACTCAGAGACCCCGTACTTTCTGGCAGTCTCATATATCGAGTAAGAATTTAGTTTATATTTCTCAATCAGCAGATAAGAATCCACTATCTCGTGCGCATTGATATCGGCGTGTTTGATGGAGTGTATCAGTGTATGCATCAATCTCTCGACGGGTCTCATAATCCTGATACGCTCGTCCTTATAATATGGGTGGATTACACTGTTGTCGAACAGGCTTAGATAATCCACACTGCCAACGAATGGATAGGATATTCTCCTGTGAATCTCCACAGAGATAGAATAGTCTTCGACAACATATGCAAACTCATAGGCATTCCTGTTTGTATATATGCGGGATTCATCGAGTATAGTCTTTTTAGCAGTTAGATCCATTATATCCGTTATCCTCTCGAAGTCAGAATCTCTCACCAGCAAATCGATATCACAACCCGTCCTCGGTGCCTCCGGCGAATAGAGTGTCCCCCAGTTGGCGGAGCCCTTCATAAGTATAATCGGGATGTCTTCAGGTAATCTATTCTTGATGAAATTCTCAAGCCATCCCCGCTGTCTCATATCGAGTGTAATTGCATTTATGTAGAGTTCCTTCAATCTATTGCTCAGGCCCGATGGCAGGCATTTGAGAGAGTCAGAATTCTTCAGGGAGTAATAGATGACAGCGACCAGATTCTTGAATGGATGCCTTTCGATATTATTCGTGAGATTCCTCAGTTCCTCGATGCAATACTCGTCTATGTCAAAACTAACTCCGGCAGCAATCCTAAAAAGAGGTGATTTCTTGAGACTCATCTAATCCTGTCTCTGTTTTCTCTGTACCAGTTTATAGTAGATCTCAGCCCCTCTTCGAGGCCTATTCTGTATCTCCACCCAAGTCGCTCGAGCCTCGAGACATCGAGGAGCTTTTGAGGTGTCCCATCCGGCTTGGTAGTATCGAAGACAATATCTCCCTTGAAATCGACCACCTTTCCGATGAGATATGCAAGTTCACGAATAGTTATATCGACCCCGCTACCTATATTTACAAAAGGCTCTACTTCAGCCGCATCAAGCCTTTGCATCAAAAAGACACAGGCATCTGCAAAGTCATCACAGTGCAGAAACTCCCTCTTTACATTACCCGTCCCCCAGACTACTACCTTATCGCTGCCCTTCTCCTTTGCCTCTACAAATTTACGAATGAGCGCCGGTATCACATGAGAGGTCTCGAGGTTGAAATTGTCATTTGGACCGTATAGGTTCGTTGGCATAACGGAGATGAAATTGGTGTGATATTGATAATTGTAGGAATTGCACATTATTATCCCGGCAATCTTGGCAATGGCATAGCTCTGGTTCGTGGGCTCCAGATAGCCACTCAAAAGATACTCCTCCTTTAGTGGCTGCGGTGCCAATTTTGGATAGATGCAGGATGAACCCAAAAACAGAAGCTTCTTGACTCCATATTTATAGGCTGCGTGAATGACATTGGTCTCTATCACAAGGTTCTGATAGATAAAATCTGCCGGATATGTAGAATTTGCCAAAATCCCACCCACCTTTGCCGCTGCAAGAAATACATAGTCAGGCCTATTCTCCCTGAAAAACTCATCCACCGCCCTCTGGTCAGTCAGGTCGAGCTCCTTATGTGTTTTCAAAACGAGGTTTTTATAACCATCCTTTTCAAGTCTTCTGACTATTGCAGAACCCGCAAGCCCTCTATGTCCGGCAACATATATCTTTGCACCTTTTTCCATCAGTCGATCCTCCACCACCTGTTAGGGAATCTCTCTTTGATTATCCGCTCCCCCTCTCCAATAGGTGTGAGCCCTACCTTCTTCATATCGGCATCTACCATTATTCTTATGAGCTCCCTGAATCTAATCTTGGGTTCCCATCTCAATCTCTGTTTTGCCTTCTTTGCATCTGCAATAAGACACTCTACCTCGGTTGGTCTCATATACTTCGTGTCTATCTTTACATAGTCCCTGTAATCCAGATTCACATACCCAAATGCCTCTTCGAGGAGCTCCTTTACAGAGTGAGCCTCACCGGTTCCAACCACAAAATCCTCCGGGGTTCCATTCTGTAGCATCAGGTGCATACACTCCACATACTCCGGGGCAAACCCCCAGTCCCTCCTGGCATCGAGATTACCCATATAGATAGAATCATCCAGTCCGGCCTTTATCCTTGCAACAGCCCTTGTAACCTTTCTGGTAACGAATGTCTCACCTCGGCGAGGGGATTCGTGATTGAAGAGAATCCCGTTTACGGCGAAGAGATTGTAAGCCTCTCTATAATTTATCGTAACCCAATAGGCATAGAGTTTGGCAGCCGCGTATGGACTTCGGGGATAGAAGACCGTATCTTCACTCTGAGGTGGCTTTGCGGCTCCGAATAGTTCAGAGGAGGATGCCTGATAGAACCTCGCCTTTATCCCCGACCTCCTTATAGCATCGAGGAGTCTTATGGCTCCGAGTCCAGTGATGTTTCCTGTATATTCAGCCATATCGAAGGAGACGCGCACATGACTCTGAGCCCCGAGGTGATAGACCTCATCGGGTTTGATGTTGTAGATTATCTCTGTCAACTCACCGGGGTCTGACAGGTCTCCGTAGTGCAGAAACAACCTCGCCTCAGCCTTATGCGGGTCGATATAGAGATGTTCGATTCGCTCAGTATTGAAGGTGGAGGACCTCCTGATAATCCCGTGAACCTCATACCCTTTGCTCAGGAGATACTCTGCAAGATATGAACCATCCTGCCCGGTTACTCCTGTAATCAATGCCTTCTTCACACGACACTCCTTGTTATAAGACGACAATAACTTCCTCTTTGCTTATATATTCAACGGATATCTTTTTCAAGATAAATATTGATTACAGGCGTAATCATTCATTTACGGGTGGCAATTATAGTTGTCGAAAAAGCTTATAGATTTTGAAAGTTTATAGAGTTAAGATGTAAAGTTTGTCTCTATGGATGATTTCCAGCAATTACCCACCCACTAATTTTTTTAATTGCCAGCCCTCTATTAGAATGGGATTAACACACTCCGTCTGCCTTTGGCAGACACCCCTCTACGAGAGGGGAATTTTTACTTATCCATTTCCAACTTACTAATTATTCGATTATTATAGTTGAATTTGTAATCATACCAAATTATGTCTACGGAATTATTATTTTGAATGAAGATAATGCATCCATAGTTTGGGCAAATATTGTAGGGGCGAAAGATTTTTCGCCCCTACTTTGACATACTGGTTCTGTTTCTGCTATAATGAGGTTGTAAATGAGGTGTGTAATGGGAGGGTGTATTCAATCTGCGATGGGAGATGGGGTGAGAGACTCGGGGAACTCGCAGTTGATGTATGGAACTCCACAGTCCAGTATCATCTTTCAAGGATACCGGAGCCTGATACAATCTATGTCACTGTAGATGGGAAGCCCTTGAGTAATGACACTGTAAATGGTTATCAGTATGACCCGATCCACAACTCCATCAAATTCGGTCCCGATGCACTCCCTCCAGAGGGTGCTGAAATCGAGGTAGAATATGAGGCTAAGTGTTTTTGAGTTTATCTCGATTTCTTGATGCTGGTATTATTTCCTGAGAGAAATTTGGGTTTTTAGTCCTTTGGATTTTTTTTAGAATATTCGATTGAGAAACTATTTTTTGATCTCATTTATCTTGTACATCATTATGGCGGCGGAGACGGAGAGGTTGAGGCTGAAGTTGTCATCAGATATGGGTATCCTGACTACATAATCGGAGAGGGAAAAGAGTCTCTTGTGTATACCTGCGTCCTCTCCACCAACTATTATAGCCACCTTGCCGCCGATATCGATGTCTCTGATCTCCCGATCACCCTTTGCATCGAGTGAGACGACCTTATACCCCGCCCGCTTCAGATCGATCAATACCTGTGGCAGATTCTCCTCTATAGCAATGTCCACATACTCAATAGCACCAGATGATGCCTTGACCACAGCGGGGGTAATGGATGCCGTATTCCTCCTTGTAAGAACAATCCCATTGAAAGAAAAGAGGTATGCACTCCTGATAACAGCCCCCAGATTGTGAGGGTCCTGAACATTGCTTACTATAAGGATATTCGAATATCGGGCGGCTTCGTCCAGAAAGAGTCTATGCGAAACTATGCCGATTGGCTCACACAATGCCACTACACCCTGATGCTCGGAGCTCTTGGAGATATTCCCCAGAAAATCCCTCTGGACATATTCGGGTCTCATTCCCCTCTCCCTGAGCAGATCGGTTATGCGCCTAAGATTCGGAGACTTGCTCCCGGAGAGGAGATAGAGCTTCTCTATCCTCCGCCTCTTTGCCCTTAGAAGTTCCGTCACTGGATTTATCCCATAGACGATGGAGTTTTCAGACATTATTCTATTCCTTCGATGAGAGGTGCAACTCGACTCTATCGAGATTTGCCTGGATGTCGCCATTTATAATGCTCCTCCCCATTACCACATAATCTGCACCCCGTAAGAAGGCAACCCTCGGCGTCTCTACCCTCTTCTGGTCCTGTGCAGAATCCGTATCCAGTCTTATGCCGGGCGTGATTATCTTAAGGCCACCTTTCGAGATATCCTTAACCCTCTCGATCTCCCTCGCAGAGCACACAACCCCTGTTATATTCGCCTCACAGGCGAGTCTTATCATCTTCTCGATCGTCTCATACATCGGTGTCTGGTAGCCAATGGATGAGATCTCCTCTTCACCGAGGCTTGTGAGAATAGTAACTCCGATAATCCCTGCCTCGGGGAGGATATCCTTTATTGCGATATTTGCCGATCTGAGCATCTCGAGTCCCCCGCTGATGTGGACGGTGAGTAAGTCGAATTTATGCCTTGACAATGATTTGATGGCGGATGAGACCGTATTCGGGATATCGCAGAGCTTCAAATCCAGAAATACCTTGAAACCCCTATCCTTTGCATAAGGGATTATCCTCTCACCGTAGCCAAAGAATGCCTGCATCCCAATCTTGACAAACTCTACTCGTCCAGCAAGGCTATTCAATATCTGTTCCGCCTCTCTGATGGTCGCAACATCGAGGGCAACTATAACTTTCGATAGAGCGCTATCGTTCAAATCAGTATACCTCCATTCTTGACCCCCTCATATAGTTTGGCGACGGCTTGTAAAACCTTGTCCCTCTCAGACTCAACAAGTCCGTTTTTCACCTCGAATATGCAGTAATTCAGGAGATTGGACAGAGAGTGCACAAGCTCCCTCTCCGCAAGTTTGCCGTGTAGTTCGGTTGACTTTTTGTAGAGCTCCTCGATATTGCTTATGTTTCCATCTATGTCAAATTGGCAGAGTGTTATTATCTCATCTCCATCTGGCGGTTGAGAGATATAGGATTCTATATGCAGAGTCCCAAACCTCCCCTTCTCCTCCAATGCCTTATAACAGAGTTCAAGGGCAGACTTTACCTTATCTATATAACCCCTATATGTCCCGGACGCCTCGGACTTGGTACCTATTATCTTAATGAAACCAGCACGATACAGGGACACAATGAGTCTCATACAGTCATACTCTCCAAGCCTACTCTCATCGATGATCTGATTTACCGTCCTGCTCGAATTTATGAGACTCAATATATACCTCTCCTTCTCCGTAAGGTCTATCTCAGGTGAGGGGCTTATCTGAGAAAGGATCGAATCCCTGTCCGATATTATACTCCTGAGTCTCGAGAGTTCACCAAACTGCCTCATCCCCTCCATAATGAGCTCCAGCGTCCCCTCCTGCAACTTTACGGCATTCCTTAAATCGGGTCTCTTCTCCTCGAAGAAATAGTATCCCTCCTGATAGGAAAAGAGACTCAAGAAAATCGCCTTTACCTGTTGAGTAAGCCCCACATAGACATCGCGGGGAGTAATCAGCCCACGCTCCATAAGTATCTCCCCGAGTCGAGTGCCACTCTTCACCTTGTCAGCCACCTCGAGCAATATATCCCTCGATATCTTCCCTGTCCTGAAGAGTATATTCCCCAGTCTGTCCTCTTCGAGACTCGACACAGCATATACCAGCTCACCGCTCTGAAAATAGAGTGCCTTTCTACAATCATCCTTTATGAATGTTAGCACCCCATCCTTCCTGAGGGTGTTTATCATCCCCACAATCTCTACAATACCAACGGTCGATATATCCCCCAAGAACATATTCCTCACAGGCAATTCCGTAGAGTGAACTATGAATATCTCTGAGCTGATTCTACTGACTACCGCCTCCCCCCTTTCTCCCAAAGATGACAACATCGTAGAGACTACATCTGGTAACACAATCTTTCCGTTTTCATCTCTTTCTACTTTGAATTTCATTTGTGAGCCCTATCTCCCCCGGAATAATACTTATACTCCGCCTCGATCAACCTCTTTATCTCCTCAACGGCGTTCTCGAAAGGCACTATGAAATTATTCTTCTCCCTCCTCAGTTTCACCTCTACCCCTCCCTTTTCCATAGATTTCTTCGAGACAGCCACCCTGATCGGTATTCCTACCAGATCTGCATCCTTGAATAGGACACCCGGCCTCTCGTCTCTATCGTCATAGAGAACCTCTATGCCCTGCTCGAGCATCTCCTCATAGATTGCATTGCACCTCGAAACCACCTCTTCTACATCCGTTCCGATACCCATAAGATGCACCTCGAATGGGGCTATCGGCATAGGCCATATTATACCGTCCTTGTCGTGGTTCTGCTCTATCGCAGCTGCGGCTGTTCTCCCTATACCAATCCCGTAGCAACCCATAATCATAGGACGCTTGGCACCATCTTTGTCAAGGTATTCGGCTCTCATCCTGGATGAATACTTCGTACCGAGATAGAACACCTGCCCAACCTCTATACCCCTATACCTCTCGTACTTGCCCTTTTTACAGACAGGACAGGTCTCGCCGGGCATTGCCGTTCGGATGTCATAATACCCCTTGATGTTTTTGACATCTCTCTCCACATCCACATCGACATAGTGAGTATCCTTCCTGTTTGCACCAATAACACCACCCTTGAGCCCCTTTACGGAATTGTCGGCAATAACAGGGATATCGAGCCCGATAGGTCCCGCAAACCCTACAGGTGAACGAGTTATCCCCTCTACCTCCGAATCTGTAGCAAGCCTCAAATCATCACATTTCAAAATAGACCGTACCTTGGCTTCGTTTATATTCATATCCCCCCTCACAAGGAATCCGAATGGCTTACCGTCGGCAATGTAAAGGATAGTCTTTATCAATCTGTCAGGAGCCACCCTCAAGAATTCAGTCACCTCCTCCACTGTCTTCCTGTTGGGTGTGCTCACCTCAGAATACGGTTTTGATTCTACATTCGTCTGATTGATGACATCAGAGGATATTGCCATCTCCACATTTGCAGCATAATCACAATTGTTGCAGGCGAGTATTTCATCTTCACCAGATTCAGCCAGAACCTGAAATTCGTGAGAGAGGGTACCACCGATATTTCCTGTGGCAGCAGATACTGCCCTAAACTTCAACCCACACCTCGTAAATATCCTCGTATAGGTATCGTACATATTCTTGTATTCTCGCTTTGCATCCTCCTCATCCGTATGGAAGGAGTAGGCATCCTTCATAATAAACTCTCTACCCCTCATAAGCCCAAACCTTGGACGCGCCTCATCCCTGAACTTGGTCTGGATTTGATACAGATTCCTGGGGAGGTCTTTGTAGGACTTTATCTCCTGTCTCGCTATATCAGTAATCACCTCTTCGTGAGTGGGACCGAGACAGAAATCAGCCCCCTTTCTATCCTTGAATCGCAATAGTTCGGGACCATAATACCCCCATCTACCCGATTCTATCCAGAGCTCGGCGGGTAGAACCACTGGCATAAGTAATTCGACCGCCCCTGCCCTATCGAGCTCCTCCCTCACTATCCTTTCTATCTTTCTAATCGTTCTCAGTATCATCGGCATATACGAATATATACCCGAGGAGAGCTTCTTGATCATTCCCGCCCTCAACATCAATTGATGAGAAATCACCTGTGCGTCCGATGGGACCTCTTTATAGGTGTTGAAAATATACTTCGATACTCTCATAAGAATCTCCCTTGAATAGGATGTATTTAACTATCAGAATTAATCAAATTCGGCAATACTAAAATTTTGGGATTCACAAACTCGATGAATCTTTGTTGAGATTTTATTTGCTTTTTGGTAAATGTTTGTTTAATATTAGCCTCATCTTAAGGGGTCTAAGGTTATGAAAAAAGGTATTTACCTTATTCTACTGACATTATTCATTTCGATAGATGTGTATGCTGCAAACATAATAGGGTTTTCGGAGGAACAGGTAAAGGACTTCTTTACCAACAATATGCAAGGTTGGGAGTTCAATGGGAAGGGGTTCAAGAACCTCGAATACAAGAACAAGGACTACAACTTCAAGATAAAGATATATATAGACCCCAATGTCATTGGTGCCCAGTTTCTGGTGGACAACATAGATGTCGAAAAGGTACCCGACGGCAAAGACAAAGACCTCAATATGAAGAAGATGTATCACATTGACGACAAGAAGCTCAAACCCATATTGAAGAAGTTATTCAACTCGGACAAAATAGCCCTTACCCCAATGGAGTCAGATGCCTATTTCACCAAGGCACAGGAGACGGGTGGTCAGATTGGAGAGGGTAAGAATCTACTGCCAATAAAGATATTTTCAGTTATGACCCTGCCAAAAGAGAAATACAGAATTACGACAAAGGTTACTGTTGGCAGGACTTATTGATTCAAGGAAAGGAGGTGCATCATAGAGAGGAATAAGAAAGAGCGTATGTTTTCTATGAGGGCAAGAGTTTTTAACCTATTAAAGGAGGTAAAGATGAAAGGAAAGTTTTTAGGAGTCTTTTTAACCCTTACGATCTTCGGGTTGCTATTTGCAGCCTGTAATGGAGATGAGGGCAATGGTACACCAACGGATACCATTGGGCAGGATGTAAATCTGACCGACACGGGTCCAGAGTGCAAGAAGGAAAACGAAGCCTGTGATGATCAGAACAAGTGCTGCGACGGTACTTCCTGTATAGAAGGAAAGTGCACAGCCTGCGTAGCCACAGGTGGTTCCTGTTTCGAAGACAACGAATGCTGTCAATCCCCCAATTCACAGTGGTGTAATTTCGACGGGCAATGCGCAAAGTGCGAAAAGAGCGGTGGTACCTGCGCTACCGATGATGACTGCTGTCCCGCTGCAAAGGGAGAGAAGCCACTCATCTGCAAATCCGACAAGAAGTGCGGACCTATCTGTCAGTCTGATAAGGACTGCGAGGCAGATGGCAAGATCTGCGACCTCGTATCAGGTGAATGTACAGTCCCAGCCTGCTCTTCCGACGAAGAGTGCACAGCCCCACAGAAGTGTGTAGCTGGTAAGTGCGGAGATTTCACTGACACACCTGACAAATGTGCAATTACCTCGAAGGTAAGCACAATCTACAAGGATCAGAAGATCCAGTTGCACGCAATTGCCTACAAAGGCAACACCATCATTCCGTGGCAGACCTTCACTTGGGCATCCTCAAACACCGATGCAGTATCAGTAGATACGAAGGGTGTTATTACTGGCGGAACTGCTGAAAGTGTAGCCAAGATATCTGCAAAAGTCGGCTCCATTGATTGTGACAACACATTGGATGTCAAAAACTTGCTACCCACAGACAGCGGGAATGTGAGAGTAAGAGTACTCGATCAGAAGACCCAGAAACCAGTAAAGGGTGCTGCAGTTGTTATAGGCAACAATACCCCACAGACCACAGATGAATCAGGCACCGTATCAGTTACATCAGCCCCTGCAGATGTAAGCGTCTTCCACGCAGATTATACCTATGTATCAGTGATCGGTGCAAACAAGAGTGATTATGTAATCTATCTCCCACCAAAGGCAGACATCAGCAAGGCTGGTGGATTTAGAGGCAAATTCGACTTCTCACAGTTGAAGTATCACTCAATCGAACTCGGTATTGCGGGTTGCAGCGTAGCGGGCGACCTCCTCAACTTCGACCTGAACACAATAGTAGGCGAGATGCTGGTTGAGCATATCGTACTGACAGAGCCTACCGCAGTAGATGAGTGTATTGCACTTCCAAACGGACTCGTTGCCACAGCAAAGAAGTATGGAATCCAAGACCTCATTCCAAAGAACTACAGAGTAGCCTGTGAAGAGGGCTTCAGATCAGCATGGGGTCTGGGCGGTGGATTATCTGATTCAGAAATCACAGCATTGATCAATCTCCTATCACCAATAATCTCCAGTGGAGATGACCTGAATATCGGGCAGTTGCTTGCATCCATCCTCCCGCTCT
>Ga0123519_10013110_pt1 | contig 11954 bp, 10 predicted proteins | sample YelNatPaOPRAMG02_FD_87396 | JGI IMG/M metagenome (GOLD analysis project Ga0123519, IMG submission 87396) | Hot spring microbial communities from Yellowstone National Park - Yellowstone National Park OP-RAMG-02 (version 2) | ecosystem: Environmental > Aquatic > Thermal springs > Hot (42-90C) ... | reverse complement strand
GTGGCTATCCCACCTGCCTGGCCTTTGCCATGAAGCTCGCGGCCAAGCAGGCCGAGTTATCCGCCTGCCCTGACGTTTCTGCGGAAACGCAAGCCAAGCTCGAGGCCGCTTCCGCCCCCCCCATCCGCCTGATCACGGTGGCTGCCGGCGACAGAAAGGTCGACGTGGGCAACGAAACCGTCCTCTTCCGCCACGAGAAGACCTTTTTCCATCAGCCAGGCTTGTTTGTACGCGTCCGCGATACTCAAAGCACAGCCGAGGTCCAATCCCTGGCCAAGGAAGTGGCCGGCTACAACGTGGAGCGGGTCGGCATGCCCCTGGCAGCAGATGGCCTGGCCATCGAAAATGCTTCCGGCCAGGCCGGGCCCTTTGCGGAAGCCGTGGCAGCGGCGCGCGCCGCGGGTAATCTGCCACTGATCCTGATCAGTGAGAACCCGGCCAACATGAAAGCGGCGCTAGAAAAGGCGAGCGGCACCAGGCCTCTCGTCTATGCTGCCACAGAGGCCAACTGGAAGGAGATGGCTGCGGCCGCCCACGCCGCCAAGGCGCCCCTGGCCGTGCGCGGTACGGGCGACCTGAGCGCGTTGGCGACCCTGGCCGAAAGTGTCAAGGGTGCGGGCGTGGAGGATATCGTCCTGGACCCGGGAGAGTCGAGCCTACCAGCCACCCTCTCTGCCCTGACGCAGCTCCGGCGCCTGGCGCTGAAACAGAACTTGCGCGCCGTCGGCTACCCGACTATCGTCTTTGCAGGAGAGGGCGCCGAGTCACCTGTGGCAGAGGCCATCGCGGCGGCCCAGGCTATCGCCAAGTACGCGGGGTTCATCGTCCTCGACCACTGGGCTGCGTCGGAGGTCTACCCCTTGCTGACTCTGCGCCAGAATATCTTCACCGATCCGCAAAAGCCCATTCAGGTGAGCCCGGGCATCTATGAGATCAACAATCCCAAGCCCGAGTCTCCGCTCCTGGTCACGACCAACTTTTCCCTGACCTACTTTAGCGTGGCCGGCGAGGTCGAAGGAGCGGGAATGCCAGGGTGGCTCCTGGTCTGCGACGCAGAAGGCATGTCGGTGCTCACCGCCTGGGCCGCGGGCAAGTTCGACGCCGAGCGCATCGCCAAAGCCGTCAAGACGACGGGCATTGGCGACAAGATCAGCCACAAGAAACTGGTCTTGCCGGGGGCTGTAGCGACCCTCTCTGGCGAGCTGGAAGAGGAGCTGCCAGGCTGGGAGATTCGCGTCGGCCCGCGCGAGGCCATCGACATCCCGGCCTATCTGAAGGTATGGAAGTAGCTATCAACGGTCAGCGACCAGCTATCAGCTTCGCGCGCACGGCTGGACGTACTTGGTCCACACTATGCTCAGGAAGAGGAGAACCGAACCCCTGAAGGCTGATAGTTGATACCTGACCACTGATAGCTAGAATCGAGGTACTCTCATCGTGCTCAAATTCGTGTCGGCCTACCTGGCCCTGGGCTACTTGGGCTTTGCTACCCTGGTCATCATCGGCCTCCTGCAGTCGCTGGCGGCCTGGCGAGAGATCAGGGGGCTGGCTTGGCTCAACTATGAGCAGTCGCCCGCCTGGCGACGCGCTCTGGGGCCGGGCATTATCGTCGTCGCCTATGGGGTGTTCTTCGGCACCTGGCGCGATCTCATCACGCCTGGACCGGCGGGCGCCGAGCTTATGGTGCTTTTTATCGGCAGCGTTGCGCTGGCGCTCGCCATCACGCTGGTTGGGGCAGCAATCCTGCACCCCTACCATCCGCCGACCGACCAGGCCCACCTGCCGGTTGGTGTGACAGCGCGCCCGGTCATCCTGGAACAGGGGCAACGAGGCCTGCTCCTGTTCCAGGGCGACGGCCAGACGCTGCCCCCACCGGGCCCCGCTGTTTGCTTGTTAACGGACCCGTCACTGCCGGCGTCAGCGCTTTACCCTTTGGCGGGGGAACTGGCCCGGCGGGGGATGGTCGTGTTGCGCCCCAATTGGGGGTCCGATCGGCAGCGCTATCCCGATGCCCTCAGCCTGGCGCCGCTAGCCATGAATGAGCTCGGCCGGCAACCCTTTGTGGACGCTGATCGCCTGGCCCTCGTGGGTGTGGGCCTGGGCGGCGACCTGGCCCTGCGCGCCGCCGCCGGCGACCATCAGGTCTGCGCCGTAGTTGCCCTGGCGCCCCTGTTGGACGAGCAGTGCGCGTGCGCCAACCTCGGCCTCTTGTGCGAGATGACCTATCCACAAGCCCTGCACTGGGGGTTGGGCGGCCGCCGCCGTCAGTTGGTGCGCCAGCTGGACGCCCTCGCTACCCTGGGGCAGCTGGCGCCGCGTCCCGCCCTGGTGCTTTACGGCAGCCGGGATCCCGTGGCATCGCAAGCGCCTGTCCGCGCGCGCCTGGCCGCCGCTGGCGCTCACGTGGAGGTCAAGCTTGTGGAGGGCGAAGGCCACCTTTCGTTGCCCATGAGCCCACAGGCAGCCGAAATTACCGCGACCTGGCTGCTACAACATCTTCGTGGAGCAAGCTCATGAATCCAGATTGGGCCCTGTTCCAGGCCCTCAACAGCCTGGCCGGGCGCTGGCCCGCCTTTGACTGGATTATCCGCTTTCTGATGAACGACTATGCCATGACCACGGCCCTCTCGGCCCTGCTCGTGGCTCTCTGGTTCCGTGGGCGCACACCCGAAGAGCGCGCCGATGACCAGGCCGCCGTCGTGCACACCATCGTCGCCCTGCTCGTCGCTTCGGCCATCGTCAAGGGGATGAACCTGATGTTCTTCCGTCTGCGCCCGTTTACCGCACACGACGGGGTCCATCTCCTGTTTTACCACCCGTCCGATTCATCGTTTCCTTCCAACTCTGTGACGGTCGCCTTTTGCTTTGCCTTGGGCGTGTTGCAGCGCAGCCGTGGGCTGGGCATCGCCGGCATCGTGTTCGGTTCATTGCTGGCCCTATCGCGGGTCATTGGCGGCGTGCACTACCCGCTGGATGTACTGGGCGGTGCCCTGTTAGCGGCAGCCACCGTCCTGCTTGTACGGCGTTATCGCCGTTGGCTCAACCCGCTGGTACGAGGCATGCGTCGCGTTGCATCGTGGGTACTACTCGCGTAATCCGAAATTCGTAATCCGTAAAGCTGCCACGCAACGTAAGAAGTAAACCGTCAGAAGTAAGATCGCCATTTCGGCATGCCCGATGCTTCGCGGCAGTCTCGCTAGAGCAAACGCACGAATGGCAGGATACGCTCCGCAATGGCGACCTTACGGATTGCGGATTACGCATTACGGATTAGCCTGGGAATCGAGGACCGCGTGTACCGGATCACCTTTGCGCCGAGCAACCAAAGCATCGAGGTCCCTGTAGGCAGCCTCCTCTCTGAGGCCATCGCCCGGGCGGGGCTGCGCATCAACCTGCCTTGCGGCGGCCAGGGGCGCTGCGGCCGCTGCCTGGCGATCGTGCGCCAGGGCTCCGTGCGCCGCCGCTCCGAACTGCGCCTCAGCCAGGAGCAAATCGCCCAGGGCTACGTCCTCGCCTGCCAGACGGTCATCGAGAGCGATCTCGTCGTCGAGATCCCCTCGCAGGAGATTATCTCTCATACAGCGGCATCGTCGCGCAGCGAAAAGGCAGCGGCCGACCTGCACATCCCCGCCGATGCCGGCGCCTGGCAACGAGAGCCTTGGGTGGCCATCCACTCGCTCCAGATCGATCCGCCTTCCCTGGCCGACAACACCAACGACTGGGACCGCCTCCTGCGGGCACTACAACAGGAGCGTAATATCCAGCGCATCGATGCTGGCCTGGGCGTCGTACAGACCCTGGCGCCCGCTCTACGCGCCGCCGAATGGCGCCCCGAGGTGGTGTTGGAGCTCGCTACACCGCAGGATTTGGCTGGCACACCAATGTTGGCCGACGTGCAGGCCCTGGCACAGAGCCTGCAGAGCGCCGATTGGCACCCCGATACCGCTTTGGAGCAGCATGCCGGCCGGCCGGCCATCGGCGCTCCCCCGCGCCTGGTACAGATCCGCCCCTCGGGCGACCGCCGCCTGCTCGGCGCCGCCATCGATATCGGCACGACTTCCAATGTCATCTACCTGGTCGACATGGAGGATGGTCGCCCGCTGGATATGGCATCCACCTACAATGGCCAGATCGCCTGCGGCGAGGATGTCATCTCGCGCATCCTCTATGCTCGCCGCGAGGGCGGCCTGCGCCACCTGCAGGAACTGGTCATTGATACACTCAATGGCCTGCTCGACATGCTTTGTGCCCGCAATCAGGTTGCCTGCGACCACATCGTGCGCCTGACCGTGGCCGGAAATCCGACCATGATCCACCTCTTCCTCGGGATAGACCCGCAGTTTATCCGCCTGGAGCCCTATATCCCGGCGGTCAACCATCCCCTGCCGGTCCGCGCCGCCGAGCTTGGTCTCCATGCGCACCCCGAGGCCACCGTCGATTGCCTGCCGGGCGTTGGCGCCTATGTGGGCGCCGATATCACGGCAGGCGTCCTCAGCTCCGATCTCTACCGCACCGACAAGCTGAGCCTTTTCATTGACGTCGGCACCAACGGAGAGATCGTCCTCGGCAATGCTGACTGGCTCATCTCATGCGCCTGTTCGGCTGGACCCGCTTTCGAAGGGGCAGGGGTGCAATCGGGCATGCGCGCCATCCCCGGGGCCATCGACGAAGTTTGGATCGACCCCCACACCGCCGAGCCCACCTGCCGCACCATCGGCGACCTCGCCCCGCGCGGCATCTGCGGCTCCGGCATGATCTCACTGCTGGCGGAAATGCTCGTCACCGGTGTCATCGACAAGGCCGGCCGCCTGAATCGCAAGCTGGCGACCTCCCGCGTGAGGCTGGGTGAGCATGGCCCCGAATACGTCCTGGCAGCAGCAGACCCTGCCGCGGGCATCCCCGCGGATGTGGTCATCACCGAGGTCGACATCTCGAACCTTATCCGCGCCAAGGCAGCCATTTATGCCGGCTTTTCGGTGCTCACGCGCAGTGTGGGGGTGCGGCTGGCCGATGTGGAGCAAATCCTCATCGGCGGCGCCTTTGGCCGCTACATCAACGTGGAAAAGGCGATCACCATCGGCCTCCTGCCCGACATGCCCTGGGAACAGTTCCGCTACCTGGGCAACACCTCCGTGCAGGGGGCCTATCAGGCGCTGCTGTCTCGGCGCCTTCGCCACGAAATCACCGAGATTGCCCGCCGTATGACCTACCTGGAGCTCTCAGCCGACAACAGCTTTATGGACGAGTTCACCTCGGCCCTCTTCCTGCCTCACACCGACGAGAGCGCCTTCCCATCTGTGCAGCGCCTGCTGGAAAGAGGCAAGTCATGACTATCACCATCGCTGTCGCTGGCAAAGGGGGCACCGGCAAGACAACCTTTGCCGCCCTCACCATCAAGTACTTGCTGGCACAGGGCCGCACGCCGGTGCTGGCCATCGACGGTGATCCCTCCTCTAACCTCAACCTGGCCCTGGGATTGCCTCTCGAGGCAACCATCGGCCGCATCCGCGAGGATGCGCGCGACCAGGTCGCTACGGGGCGTTTCCCGGCCGGCGTATCCAAACCCGAGCATTTCGCGCGCGAGGTGGAGGCTTGCCTGGTCGAGAGCGACGGCGTGGACCTGCTGGCGATGGGCCGGCCCGAAGGCCCCACCTGTTACTGCGCTGCCAACAACATGCTGCGCGCCGCCATCGACCGCATCGGCAACGGGTACCCCTATGTCGTCATCGATAACGAAGCGGGCATGGAGCATATCAGCCGGCAGACCACGCGAAATGTGGACCATCTCTTCATCGTCACCGATCCGACCCAGCGTGGCCTGGGCGCCGCGCGCCACATTGTCGAGTTGATCCAGGAGCTGGGCACCCGTATCGTCCACAGCTACCTGGTCGTCAACCGTGTCCAAGCTGAGCTGCCCGCCAGCCTGGTCGAGGCCATCACTGCCCTGGGCGTCTCCCTCGCCGGTGCCGTGCCAGCCGATCCGGAGGTGGCCGCTTTTGATCTGATCGGCCGGCCGCTGATCGAGCTCGGCGAGGAGAGCGCCGTCTATCGGGCCGTCGCCAGCATATTGCGACAGACTATCGGTTGATCCGTGATGCGTGTTCGTAAAAGGAGGCAGCCGCTATGTACATCATTGGCGAGAATATCCACATTATTGCCCCTCGCGTGAAACAAGCCATCACCGACCGCGACACCGGGGCTATCCAGCAGATGGCGCTGGCCCAGGTGAGAGGGGGAGCCTCGGCCATTGACCTCAACATCGGCCCTCAGCGCAAGGCCGGCGTTGAGGTCATGGAGTGGATCGTTGATGCCGTGCAGGCCGTGACTGACGTGCCCCTCTCGCTCGATACCACCAATCTGGCAGCGATCGAGGCCGGGCTCAAGCGCTGCCGCAAGCCGGCCTTTATCAACTCGACTTCAGCGGAGGAAGAGCGCCTGGCCACAGTGCCGCCCATCGCTGCCCAATACGGCGCCCGCCTGATCGCGCTTACCATGGCCAAGGAGGGCATCCCCGTCGCCGCCGAAGAGCGCGTGGCCATCGCTATGGAGCATCTCATCCCGCGCGCGCTGGAGGCCGGCGTGCCCATCGAGAACCTCTATATCGACCCCCTCGTGTTGACCGTCGCAGGGACGCAAGCCTATGTGCCCAACGCCGTCGAGGCCATCCGCATGTTCAAGCAGCTCATGGACCCGCCCCCCATGACTGTGGTGGGCCTGAGCAACGTTTCCAACAGCGTCCCGGCGGAGAACCGCAGCCTCATCAACCGTACCTATCTGGTCATGCTCATGGCCGCCGGGCTTGATGCCGCCATCGCAGACCCGCTGGATGCGGCACAGAATGAGGTCATCCGCATCATCGAGACGCGCGACGACTCGACCCCTGTCGGCCGCCTGCTGCTGCACCTCTACGACAGCACCGCCGCCATGGAGGAGTTTGACCCCTCCGTCGTAGATATGAGCGATCCCGAGCAGGTCGCCATCTACAAGACCATCCGCATCCTCAAGAACGAGACGATCTACGCGCACTCGTATCTGAGAACGTAGAGTGTAACGAGTAAACCGTAATAAGTAAGGTTGCCATGGCGGAGCATCTTCTGCCTCTCAAGATGCTTGCCCTGGCAGACCAGGGCAAAGCACCAGGTGCGTTGCAGCAGCGGCCTTACTTATTACGGTTTACTTATTAGGCCTCATAGCGGCCTTACCGCATCGCGCATTACGGGATATTGGAGGACAAACCATGACAACGCAGTCATCATCGCAAGCGCCTACCGGCATCGGCGTCATCGGCCTGGGCATGATGGGGCGGGCGCTGGCCCGCGTCTGCACCCAATTGCCGGAAGCCCGCATCGTGGGCATGGCTGACGTCGCTCACAAGGCGGGCCGGGTGACGGCCGAGGGCTTTGGCGCACCCTACTACCCTGATGCCGGCGAACTGTGTGCGCGGCCTGAGGTCGATGCGGTCATCGTGGCCACGCCTGAGGACGCCCACGTAGCACCCTGCCTGGCGGCCATCGAGCACGGTAAGGCCGTCTTGGTTGAAAAGCCCCTTGCCGCCACGGTGGCCGATGCCCAGGTGATTGCCTCTGCCGCCGCGGCCCGTGGGGTGCCGCTCTTGGTTGGGCATGTGCTGCGCTTTACCCTGCCGTATATCCTGGCCAGGCAAGCGATCGATGAAGGGCGCCTGGGGGCAGTGCAGGCCATTCAGACTCGGCGCCTCAACGGCAGGAACGCTCAGGAGCGCCTCAAGGGCCGCTGCCCGCTTTCCCTCTTCCTGGGCGTACACGACTATGACGTGGCGCGCTGGCTGGCAGGCAGCGAGCCAGCGCGCGTCTATGCCGAGGCGCAATACGGCGTCTTGCGCGGCTTGGGCTATGACATCGAAGACACCAACTGGGCACTGATCACCTTCCGCAATGGGGTGCTGGCGGCCTGTGAAACAGGCTGGATCCTGCCCCCGGGGCACCCGCGGGGCTTTGACGGTGGCCTCTGGATCCAGGGCTCGGCGGGCCGACTCGATATCGACCTGCGGCACCAGGGCCTCATGCTGAGCACGGATGCCGGGACTACCTTCCCCGATGGCCTGTTCATGCCGGAGATCGGGGGTGAGATCACCGGTGGTTTTGTGGCCGAAGTGCGCCACTTCCTGGCCTGCATCCGGCAGGGGCTCACCCCCTGCATCACCGCCGCCGACGCCATCGCCGCCGTGCGCATCGCCGAGGCGGTGACCCAATCGGCCCGCACACACCGGCCGGTGGAGCTGTAGGGCACTATGAACAAGATCGAGCGTGTGCTCGCGGCCCTCGCCGGCCGGCCGGCAGACCGGGTGCCAGCGAGTTTCTGGTTCCATTTCCCGGCGACGGAGCGGGCGGGGCATGAAATGGCCCAGGCGCACTTGCGCTACTACCGCGCCGCGGACCCCGATTTCCTCAAGGTCATGAACGACAATGGCCACACGCTCACCGGCGTCGAAGCCCTGCGCTCACCGGCGGACTGGCGCCACATCCGCCCGGCACCGCTCTCTTCCAGGCCTTTCCAGGACCAGCTGGCTGGACTGCGCGAGCTTGTCGATGCCCTGGCGGGTGAGGTCCTCCTGACCACAACGATCTTCAACCCCTTTGCCACGGGCAATGATATCTCGGGCCGCATGACGACTGAACACCTCAAGCAGGACCCGGAAGCCGTAAGCCAGGGGTTGGCGGCCATCGCCGAGAGCCTGGCAAAGTTCGCCCGCGCCTGCATCGAAGCGGGCGCCGCTGGCATCTACTTTTCCGCCCAGGGCGGCGAGCGCGACCGTTTCACCCCGGAGCAGTTCGAGCGCTACATCAAGCCCCACGACCTGACCATACTCCGGGCGGCAGAGGAGGCGGGCGCTCGCTTCAACCTGCTCCACATCTGCGGCCCCTCTATCCGCCTGGAAAGCTACGCCGATTACCCCGCTCACGCCGTCAACTGGGCGCCGCAACTGGGCAACCTCTCCCTCCGTGCCGGGCGGGAGCTCTTCCGGCGCACCATCGTCGGCGGCGTGGATCAGCGCGGCCCCATCGTGGCCGGCTCCCCCGATGAGATCCGCGCTGAGGTCCGCCGGGCCATCGACGAGATGGGCACGACCGGCTTTATCGTCGGGGCCGGCTGCACCGTGCCCTCAGATATTCCAATCCGCAACCTGGTGATCGCGCGCGAGGCGGCCGGGGCGTGATGCGTGATTGATCTCATACAGGTGCAACCCGCGCCAGCCATTTGGTTTGCGGTCGAGGGCTATACCGTGTTGCGCGTGCGCGCCGGTCGCCCGGCACCAGCAGTTGCGATGGAATAGGAGACTCTCAGACTGGTGAGGTTGGGTAAGGGGCTGCATGGGGCGCTCCTGGCGGCGATCGGCATTTTGGCCATCCTGGCTGTGCAGCCGCCGGCGCCCCGGGGACCAACAGCCCCGGCATCGTCATTTTCAGCTTATCGGGCGCGGGCTCACGTGCGCGCCATTGCCGCACAGCCGCACCCCATGGGCTCCGCCGCCCAGGCCAACGTGCAGCGCTACTTGCTGGGCCAGCTGGCGCAGATGGGGGTCGCCGCCCAGGTCTGGCAGCCGCAGCCTCAAGGCCCGGCGGATGTCGTAGCTACGCTCCGGGGCGCCCACTCGACCGGCGCCCTGCTGCTGGTCGCCCACTATGACACCATGCCCGCCGCGCTGGGCGGCGCCGATAACGCCTCGGGGGTCGCCACGGTGCTCGAGGTGGTGCGCGCCCTGCAGGCCGGACCGCCCCTGCGCAACGACCTGATCGTGCTCCTGAGCGATGGCGAGGAAAAGGGGCTGCTGGGCGCCCGCGCTTTTGCCGCGGCGCACCCGGCCATGGCGCAGGTGCGCGTGGCGCTGAACCTCGATACGGCCTCCTACGGCCCCATCATCCTGGTGGCGGCCGGGCTGCAGGAGGGGTGGCTCGTGAGCGAGTTGGGCCGCCTGCAGCCGATGCCCATCACTTCCTCGGCCATCCGCACCATCTACAGCCTGATGCCCTTCGACAATGACCTCTCGGCCCTGAGCGCGCACGGCGTGCCCGGCGCCTGGCTCACCAGCGCCGCTCCCTTTCCCCAGGAGCACACCGCCCAAGATACCCCGTCCGTCGTGCAGCCAGCCAGCCTGCAGGCCATGGGCGATATGGCCCTGACCTGGGCGCGGCGCTTTGGCTCGCTGGACCTGGCCGCCTCGCAACCGCCCGATGGTGGGGTTATCTGCTTTTCGCTGCCGGGGCTGTTGTTGTACTATCCCGCAGGGTGGGCTCTGCCCATTGCCGGTGTGACCGCCGCCCTCTATGCGCTGCTCGTGACCTGGGGCGTGCGCCGGCACGGCATCCGTGGGCGGGGCCTGGCGCTCGCCATTCTGGCCCTGCTCGCCGCCCTGATCACGGCCCCCGTCACAGCGCTCTTGCTGTGGCAGGCGCTGCAGGCCGCCTGGCCCGCCCTGCGGCCCCCCCACCTGTTCACGCATTATGCAGGCGACGCGGAGATCCTAATTGCCCTGTGCGCCGTAGCGCTCATCCCCGCCGGCGCCCTGCGTGGCTGGCTGGCGCACCGGGCCCTGGCCGATGAGATGGCCCTTGCAGCCCTGCTGCCTTGGCTCGCGGCGGTCGCTGTGAGCAGCCTCACCCTGCCGGCGATCAGCTATGCCTTTGCCTGGCCGCTCCTGAGCGCTCTCGTGGCCGTGGGGCTGACGTGGCGCCTGCCGCGGGTGTGGCAGCACGCGCTTGCTTTCCTCGGCGCCCTGCCCGCCGTGCTCATCTGGGCGCCTTCGCTGTACCTCCTGTACATGGGAACCGCCCTCACCTTCTTGCCGGCCATCGCGGCGGGTCTGGCGCTGCTGTGGAGCCTGGCAGCAACACACCGCTGTTGGCCCACATCTTGATGGTGCTCAGCAGGAGGTGAAACATGGCCAAACAATACCCCTTCGGTAGCGATTTTGCCCGCTGGGTTTCCACGCAGTGGCTGGAGGATCATCTGCTGGATGGCAACCTGCAGATCCTCGACTGCCAGCCGGATGTGCATGACTATATCACCGAGCACATTCCGGGGGCCATCTACATGAGCGAAGGACTCCTGCGCGCACCCCTGCGCGGCCTGCCAGCCCAGTATATCCCGCCTGAGACGATGCAGGAGATCGTGCGCCACGTGGGGCTGCGATCCGATGTGCCCATCGTCGTCTATACCGGCAGCGGCGCTTTCCGGCACATTGGCGATGGGCTGGAGCAGACCATGATGGCCTACAGCCTGGCCCGGTTCGGTCACGAGCGGGTGCACGTGCTGGATGGTGGCCTGGACAAGTGGAAACAAGAGGGGCGAGCACTGACCAAGGATTATCCCAAGGTGCAGGAATCGGATTTCACTGTGCACCCGCACCCGGAATACTGGGTCACCTACGAAGAGTTCAGGGCGCTCAAGGACCGGGACGATGTGATTGTGCTCGATGCCCGGCCGACGGCCTTTTACGAGGGCCAGGGCCCCTGGAGCAAACCGGGGCACATCCCAGGGGCCATCAGTCTGCCCTGGAAAAGCCTGATGGCCGATGACAACCCGCGCCTCCTCAAGCCCGATGCCGAGATTCAGGCCCTGCTGGATAGCCGCGGCATCATACCAGGGAAGACGATCATTTGCACCTGCGGCACAGGCCGCGAAGCCACCAATGAGATGCTGCTATTCCGCTGCTACAAGGGGTTCCCGCAGGTGCGGATCTACGAGGGCTCGTTCACCGAGTGGTGCGCCTACCCGGAGAACCCGACGGTAACCGGCCCGAACCCGCGGGAGGCGGTCGCGGAAGCGGCCCCGGGCGCGCGCATGGGCGGATGAATATGTTACTTGAGCGCATTGAATCGGAGGGCCTCGCCCACTACTCGTACCTCATCGGCAACGAGGGCGAGGCCATTGTAATCGACCCGCGCCGTGACTGCGATATTTATGTCGACATGGCG
>Ga0123519_10013109_pt1 | contig 11955 bp, 10 predicted proteins | sample YelNatPaOPRAMG02_FD_87396 | JGI IMG/M metagenome (GOLD analysis project Ga0123519, IMG submission 87396) | Hot spring microbial communities from Yellowstone National Park - Yellowstone National Park OP-RAMG-02 (version 2) | ecosystem: Environmental > Aquatic > Thermal springs > Hot (42-90C) ... | reverse complement strand
GTCGTGTTAAGGAACTTGATCCAGAGTTGCCAGTAGTTATGATTACTGGTTATCCCACCCTTGACCTTGCAATAGCAGCGATGAAGGAAGGCGCTGCTGATTTCATTAAAAAGCCATTCCAAATCGAAACTATTCAAAACGTTATCGAGCGAATTATCAAAGAACAGCAAGTTAATGAGGATCGGAAGAAAAAAAATGACCCTTATTTTCAGCAAAAGACAATAAAAGAATTACGGACATCACTTCGTGAGAAAGCATATGAAATTTCTCTACTCCATGCAATGAATGAATCTTTTTATAATACGCAAGATGAGCCAGATGTTGAATCAATCTATCAGCTCATTGTTCGAACTTCTTGTATAATCAGCACAAGTGAGCGAGCAGTATTTCTTGTTTATGATAGAATCACTCAGCTATTTACACCTGTCGCATCATGCGGGATTCCTTTAGAAATATGCGATACGATCCCTGCTCAGGCCGCCTATACACTTTTGCATAACCGAGACTTTACCTTTGATGAACCCTATACTGGTGCTTTATCAAAATCCTTAGGCATACATGGAGAAGAAGGATGTAACACTGGTATTCTCCTGCCTGTTATCATACAGCAGCAATTCTATGGTATTCTGTATGTAGGAAGAAAGGAATTTTGGAAAACGTTTTCTTCTGACGAAGTTATGCTTTTAAAAAATCTTGCTCGAAAAGCTTCTCTTGCAATTGAAAATAAATTGCTCAGCCAAAGTGTGTATACCAATACCCAGAATATGCTCAATACGTTAGTGGCTGTTATTGGCGCACGGGACCATTATACTTTAACTCACTCGATGAGGGTTACTGAATATGCATGTCAGATAGGACAGGCATGCGGATGCACTCGGGATGAACTGGATATGCTTAATTTTGCCGCACATTTGCATGATATCGGGAAAATTGGCATCAGTGATATTATTCTCTTAAAGCCAGCGGTGCTTACCGAACAAGAATTTAAGCAAATTCGACAGCACCCCATCATCGGTGAATATATTTTAAAGCCGCTCGGTTATTTACCGCGAGAACGCGATATTATTCGCTATCATCATGAGCGGTTGGATGGGAAAGGCTATCCTGATGGTTTGCAAGGAGAGGAGATACCATTCTTATCCCGTATCTTGACCGTGGCTGATTCATTTGACGCAATGACTACCGACCGCCCTTACCGCAAAGCATTGACGGTACCCGAGGCTCTGAAAGAACTTCAACGATGCACGTCGCAGTTTGATCAAAACATTGTTGCAGTTTTTTTGGATGTTATCGGTCAGCGATTATCCTAAAGGATTTGATAGGCGTTTATTAATGATATTCCTGCTATTTGTTAGCATAATGTCATAATATTTTTTATCCAATCCGCATCCAGTCACAACAGCCTGCGCCATCGAATCAGTGAGCATGTCTTCAGGGGAATGAGTGTCAGTGTTAAGAACCAACTGAGCTCCATGGTGCAAAGCAAGTTTGGCAACATGACCATTAGTCAGAGAGTGCCCCTTGCGAGAGGTTATCTCAAGATAAATACCTCGTGAGGCAGCCCGGCACACATCTTTTTCAGAAATCAAGCCGGGATGCGCTAAAATATCAATATCAGCTTCAAGTGCTTTTTCATTTGTTCCGGGTGCAACAGGTTCAACTATTGTCTCGCCATGCACTACAATTATTGCAACTCCCATACGACGTGCCTCTTGTACTACTGCAGCAATATCATCAGGTGGTATATGGGTTAGTTCAATGCCCGGAACTGCCATTATGGCAGTTTGCTTAGATACCGACCGGCAGACGGTAATAATTCTTGGGATTATAAAATCAAAATTTGAACGGTCAGCATGGTCGGTAATTGCTATGGCTTCATATCCTTTATGCTGAGCACGTCTGATAAGTTCAGAGGGAATAAGCTCCCCATCGCTAAAAACCGAATGAGTATGCAAATCTATCATGCGCATTACCTCCTTTACAGAATCAGACCGGTGAGTGAATGAACTGTTGCCTGTTCAATAAGGACATTACGTGTTGTTCCGATAATATCACCTGTACCCTTGCAATTCACCACTTTTCCAGTACGAGTACGGCCTGCAATCATATCTTCGCCTTTTTTTGCCTGACTCTCAAAGAGAACTGGTAAGGTTTTGCCAATAAGTTCTCTATTTTTGGAAAGACTGATTGACTGCTGAAGCTCATTGAGAATTTTTAATCGGCGTATTTTTTCATGATACGGGATGGTATCCGAGTAGGTTGCAGCAACGGTCCCAGTCCGTTGTGAGTAATGAAAAATAAAAAGATCATCAAACTGTAATTTTTCAATACATGCTCGTGTTTCTTCAAAATCCTGCTCCTGTTCGCCCGGAAACCCTACGATGATATCAGAAGTAATGCTGATATGCGGTACGGCTTGACGGAGAAGATAAACCTTTTCTTCGTAAGCTTCGCGAGTATAACCTCGATTCATCCGCGCTAAAACAGTATTTGATCCTGATTGGAGTGGGAGATGAATGTGCTCACACACTGTTTGCAGTGTCGTAAAACAGGAAATTAAATCATCAGTGAGATCACGCGGGTGTGAAGTTGTAAATCGTATCCGTTCAACTCCGGGAAGCACATCAAGTTGCGCAAGTAATTCGGAAAAACGCAGCGGTGGACGAAGGGTTTTCCCATATGCATTGACATTCTGACCCAACAACGTTACCTCACGAACGCCTTGTTTGATAAGCCCCTCAACTTCTTGAATGATCTCGTGGGGGGGTCTGCTCCACTCATGCCCACGAACATACGGAACAATACAATATGAACAATAGTTGTTACATCCTTGCATAATGGTAACAAAAGCACTAACGTGACCATCAGAAGGGCAGGGAAGAGCAGGATACGATATGGGCACCGTGGTCATATCAAGAAGCGCATAGGGAGATTGCTGCGAATGCTGCTCAAGGAGTTCTGGTAGTGCAAAAAGCTGTTTGGTGCCGAGAACGAAATCTATATGAGGGTAACGTTGTATAAGACGAGTTCCCAGCAGTTGTGCAAGACAACCGACAATACAAATACGAAGATCTGGACGTGTTTCCTTTAGTTTTCGAATGCGTCCTATTTCACTATAGATTTTAGATTCAGCTTTTTCCCGTACCGCACAGGTGTTAATCACAATAACCCCAGCTTCTCGAGGGGAAGATACTCGCTGATATCCATGGAGTTGGAGAACCTGCCAAATGCGTTCAGAATCGTATTCATTCATCTGGCAACCAAAGGTTTTAATAAATACTTTTTTGTAAGTCATACCGCACAAGAAAATTGACAAACGTTAAAAAGATAAAAATATGAATACTGATTTTACATACTATATTTTTGTAACATAGAAAAAAAAATAACGTAAACCATTTTTAGAATCATAGTGAAAAAGGGATTGAAAAAATGAAAAAAAAAATATAAGAACTACAACGCTCTGAATTGTGTTAAGCTAAAAGAAAAAAATCCGATGACATATAAAAACAAAACAGATCACTATATTATTAATAGACCTTTCACTATTATCTAAAAATATGGATCCAGGAGGTATGCATGCCTAACCCCAATATGAAAATACTGGTTGTTGATGATTTTTCAACGATGCGTCGTATCGTACGAAATATTTTAAAACAGCTTGGTTTTACCAATGTTGAAGAAGCAGAAGACGGCGATGTTGCGCTTGAGAAACTACGGAATGGTTCATTTGAATTTGTCATTACCGATTGGAACATGCCGAACATGACTGGTTTGGATCTTCTCAAGAATATACGCGCTGATGAAGTCTTGCGCGATATCCCTGTGCTTATTGTTACTGCAGAAGCAGAAAAAGAAAATGTTGTTCAGGCTGCACAGGCAGGGGTGAATGATTATATTGTTAAACCGTTTACGGCTGATGTACTTAAGGCGAAAATTAGCCGTATATTCCCCGATTGATTTTTTGTTATTTCTGTTTTTTATAGCCATGTAGCTGCTACCCTATGAATTCCTCATTACAAGACATCATTGATACAGCAGCACTGACTCTTGTTACTGCAGACATTACAAATCTACAAGATTTAGGAAAATTATATACCTGTTTTGAACAATTAAGAAAATGTGATGAACTCCAGACTCATGGTGAAATTAAGGAAGCCATAGCGGCGGCTCAGACACTCATAAAGACTTTAATGCTTGACGAGTCAGCACGCCGAAATAATGTTCAAGAAATTATTTCAAAAACAATAACTGCAATTCAGCATCGCATAATACCCGGTACTGATCCTCGCGAGCACCCTTTCCCTGAAGAACTTTTAGGAAACCAGTCATCGTTACCTCAGAAAGATACTCACGATTATTACAGGCTGCCTGCCCATATTGATGAAACAATTTTTTTTGATTTTTTGAATAATCAAGATACGGTTTTTGAAAAACTTGATGCACTCTTATTAGATATCGAAAAACAGTTCAATACTGAGCAGGTTGCTGATGTGCGAAGAATATTTCATACCCTAAAAGGGGAAGCCGCCATATTTGAGCTCCACGATATACACCAGCTTTGCCATAAGACCGAAGACCTTTTGCAATCCTGTGAAACGTCTCTGCCTATTGACAGCCTCCTGATGATTAGTGACTGGCTTAAGTCAGCTTTTACTTGTCTAAGAGCGGAACGGAAACTTTTGCGGGTGCCACAAACACTCCAGAAGCTTTTTGTTCAAGCAACCATCCAGCAGCCCCCCACACAAAAATCATTAGAATCTCTGCAGCCGGAATCTATAGGTGATGAAGAAGCGTTTGTTATCAATAAAATGATTGCCTCTTCAGAGCCAGTGCAGCAAAAGACGATTCAAATCCTCTCTGGTGATATGGATCTCCTATCCGATTTTATCTCGGAGGTAAAAGAGCATATTGAGTCAATAGACACAAAATTACTCACCCTTGAACGCAATCCACACGACACTGACTTGATTAATGCAGTCTTTCGAGTTTTTCATACCATTAAAGGGGCAGCGGGTTTTTTAGCGCTTGAAGATATTGCACGACTTGCCCATATCACTGAAAATCTTCTTGACCTTGCCCGTAAAGGTGAGTTGGTACTGGAATCTGGTAAAATTGATGTTGTTTTTTTGGCTGTGGATGAAATGAAAAAACTTATTAAGAATATAGAAAAGGCAATCACTAAAGGTTCTACAAGTTATGAGCGAACTGATTCACTTGAATCGGTTATTGAACGGATACAGAATTTCGCAAAAATCAAACAGCCATTCACTACTGCCTCATTTACTGCAACTTCACATGAACATACAGTTATTTCAGAAGCACCTGCCCAACCTTTAGCAAAAGCGACAGAATCAGGAGCTGAGGAAGATACAACGCTAAGTATACAAAAAGTTGTTCTTGCAACACAGGAAGGTTTTGTTTCCACAACTCAAGGGCAAAAGGGAAAAATTAAAGAAGCTATTAAAGTTGATTCTGATAATTTGGATAAGTTGATAGATTCTATCGGCGAATTAGTCATTATCGAATCAATGATTAAACAGGATAGTGATCTCCAAAGATTTGCTTCGTCTCGTTTACAACGTATTATTGCACAAATGGATAAGATCACCAGAGAACTTCAGCAACTTGGCATGTCTCTGCGCATGATACCAGTAAAAGGGACATTCCAAAAAATGGCACGGGTGGTGCGTGATCTTGCGAAAAAGAGTGGTAAGGATATTGAATTTGTGGTTCGTGGTGAAAATACTATGCTTGACAAAAGTGTGGTTGATCGCATCGGAGATCCTCTTATACATCTTGTTCGTAACGCCGTGGATCATGGAATTGAAAAAAACTCCGAAGAACGCATCAAGGCTGGGAAAAGGGCAACGGGTAGTATTGAACTTACAGCTTTTCATAAAGGTGGTAATATTTATATTGAAATTAAAGATGATGGGCGCGGACTTAATAAGGACCTCATTCTTGAAAAGGCAAAGCAGAAGGGTTTGCTTCGGGAAGGGCAAAATTTAAGTGACCGGGAGATTTTTAATTTTATTTTTTTACCTGGATTTTCAACTGCCCAAAAAGTTACTGATGTCTCAGGAAGGGGCGTTGGCATGGATGTCGTAAAACGGGCGATTGAGGATTTACGAGGCAATATTGACATTGATTCTATAGAAGGGAAGGGCACCACATTTAGTTTGCGCCTACCGCTTACTCTTGCAATTATTGATGGCATGTTAGTTCGTATCGGTGAAGAACGCTATATTATTCCCACTCTCTCTATTGTTGAAGCAGTCAGACCAAAACCCCATGAGATCGTTACTGTGGTTAATCGTGGAGAAATGCTTCAGCTGCGCGATAAGCTTATACCTCTATTTAGATTGTCACGATTATTTCGTATTGAAACTGCACAGCAAGACCCAACACAGGGTATTATTATTGTTGTTGAAGAAAGTGGTAAAATGGCAGGTCTTTTAGTTGATGAATTGCTGGGACAGCAATCAACGGTAATTAAGAGCCTTGGAGCCTTTATGAATGGACTTATAGGTATTTCTGGCGGTTCGATTATGTCAGACGGAAAGGTTGGCATTATTGTTGATGTTGCCGGCATTATTAAGCTCGCCACATCACAACAGGATATTTATCAGGAACAATCGTCTAACATTTAATACCGTAGGGAGTACAAATATATGTCATCACCACAAACCGACTCAAAAAGTTTAATCAATACTTCTGAGAAATATCTTACGTTTAATCTTGGCGGAGAACAATACGGTATTGAAATATTGAAGGTAAAGGAAATTATAGGCATTATGGATATCACCAAAGTGCCTCGCACCCCAGATTTTGTACGGGGCGTTATTAATTTGCGGGGCAAAGTTATCCCGGTTATAGATTTACGAACAAAATTTGGCATGGAAAAAATCGCTGATACTGAACAAACCTGTATCATTGTTGTTGATATCCTTGTTGAGGATAATCCGATTCAGATGGGGATTATTGTTGATAGTGTATCTGAGGTGCTTGATATACCACACAGCGACATTGAAGAAACACCATCATTCGGCACAGCGGTTACTACTGATTTCATAAAAGGTATTGCGAAGACAAAAGGTGGGGTCAAAATACTGCTTAATATCGAAGAAGTTCTCAGCAAAGGTGAAATTATTGCCCTGCCACGCTCCAATGAGATCACTCCTGCCACCCATACATAAGCATGCCGGGCATGGATCATCAGGTTTTTGAAAAATTCAGATCAATTGTTTATGAGCACAGCGGAATATTCTTGAATGAAACGAAGGAAGCAATGGTTGCTTCTCGCCTTGCCAAGCGCATGCGCATTTTGGGAATTAAGCACTATGAGGAGTATTTACAATTTCTGCTTCAGGATCAATCTGGCGATGAGATCATTAATTTTCTTGATGTTATTGCTACCAATGTCACAAGTTTTTTTAGGGAACCTGAGCATTTTGATTTTTTAGGTGATTTGATAACTACATGGATTGGACAGAGGAAAGAAAGAATTCGCATTTGGTCAGCAGCTGCTTCAACCGGACAGGAACCATATTCAATTGCTATAACTGCTTTTATTGTTGCTGGAGCACAGGCAAAAGACATAAGAATTCTTGCAACGGATATTTCAACAAAAGCACTCCGCGCTGCACAAATCGGAGAATACAGCTCACCGACACTTGACAATGTCCCTGATTCAATAAAAGCAAAATTCTTTGTAAAAAAACGTGTTGGTGAAGAAACAATTTACTGTATCAAAGAACAAATTAGAAACCTTGTAATTTTTAAAAGAATAAATTTAGCTTATCCACCATTCACCATTCCACAGAAACTTGATATTGTTTTTTGTAGAAATGTTATGATTTATTTTGATAGTATCGTCAGAACACGCCTTATTGCAGAAATGTATCGGCTTTTAAATCCGGGTGGCTATTTGATTGTTGGACACGCTGAAAGCCTTGCATGTATAAAAACAGATTTTATATGTTTGAAACCATCAATCTACCAGAAGCCTTATAAAACATAATCCGTTTTGCGTTGTTCCGTTCTTCTTTCATATGGAGTCTGTCTGGTGAAAACCATTGTTGTTGGTATTTCAGATATGAAAGCCTCAAATAATCCCGATGATGTCTTGATTACGTATTCCTTGGGATCATGTCTAGGGCTTGTTTTGTATGATCCTGTGGCACGAGTTGCTGGCATGCTGCATTGCATGTTACCTCTCTCGTCAATTGATCCTCAGAAGGCTCGGCAAAATCCGTATATGTTTGTTGATACTGGTGTACCTCTTCTTTTTAAGGAAGTTTATGCATTAGGGGCACAAAAAAAAAGAATTATTGTGAAGGCAGTAGGTTGCTCATCACTGCTTGATGAGAAAGAATTTTTTAAAATTGGTGAAAGAAATTTTACGGTACTCAGAAAGCTGCTTTGGAAAAATGATATTCTTATTGAAAAACAGGATGTTGGCGGAAACATATCCCGGACTGTTTCGATAGCGGTGAGCAATGGGAGAGTAGTAGTGAAATCCGGAGGCAAAGAGACAGAGCTTTAAGATTACTCGTTTGTCTGTATAATACCTACTTACTCAGGAGGAAATTTTTTATGTCATTTAATATTTTAATTGTTGATGATTCAAAAACGATTCGTTCTGTTATAAAAAAGACACTGGAGATTGCACGAGTACCAATTGGTACCCTGTATGAAGCAGCCAACGGAGAGGAAGGTCTTTCCGTCATGAAGGAACAGTGGGTTGACCTTGTCTTTGCAGACATCAACATGCCGGTAATGACTGGTATCGAAATGGTTGAAATCATGGCAAAGGATAATATGCTTGCTAAGATTCCTATCGTTATTATATCAACAGAAGGCAGCAAGACACGTATTGAAGAATTGTTTAAGATGGGAGTACGGGCGTATATACGCAAACCTATTACACCTGAAATTTTAAGAACAGTCGTAAAAGATGTGATGGGGGATTACAACGATGCATGATCACCATGATAAGATAAAAAAAGTTTGCTGTGATATTTTTGAGCAGCTTGCATTTATGTTTGCTGAAGAAGTTGATATTCATGATATTGATGCTGGCAATATGCAACTTATCCATGCCTCAATGGCATTTTCCGGTAATTCAACGGGAACGATTGATATAACAATGCCTACACCACTTGCTGCTCAGCTTGCACAAAATATTCTTGGACTTGAGGACACGATAAACATTGATCAGCAGCATTATGAGGATTCTGTCAAAGAGCTTCTCAATACTATTTGTGGCAGAATGCTTACAATGCTTTTCGGGGAAGAAGCGGTATTTGATCTCCATGTCCCTTCAACCCGTTTTATTGACCCCCAGCAGCTCTCGGAGCTCACTGATGCAGAACATTGTATTGCTTTTATGGTTGAAGAAATGCCTGTTATTGTAAGAGTATTTTTGTGAGAATATTTTTTTATGCCCATTAAGGTTCTTATAGTTGATGATTCTGCAGTTGTTCGGAATATATTTTCAAAAGAACTTTCTGTAGATCCTGAGATTGAAATTATTGGCACGGCCCCTGATCCCTATGTGGCTCGTGATAAGATTGTCCATTTGAATCCTGATGTTGTTACCCTTGATATTGAAATGCCTCGGATGGATGGCATAACGTTTCTTCGGAAGTTGATGAAGCATTATCCATTGCCGGTTATTGTTGTGTCGTCCTTGACACCGCAGGGAAGTGAACTTGCTCTTGAGGCATTGCAGGAAGGCGCTGTTGAGGTAATGTGTAAACCGGGACCATCATACAGCGTTGGGGATATGTCCTTGAATCTTATTGAAAAAATAAAAGCTGCTGCGTGTATTAATATAAAAGAGGTACTGGCAAAACGTTTATCACTACCTTCTAAAACGAGTACCTTGTCGCTTACACGTACAACAAACAAAATTGTTGCAATTGGAGCATCAACTGGTGGCACACAGGCACTTGAATATATTTTAACTGCAATGCCTTCGAATGCTCCTTCACTTGCTATAGTGCAGCATATGCCAGAGAATTTTACAAAAAGTTTTGCAAAACGGCTTAATGAAATTTCTGCCCTCGAAGTAAAAGAAGCAGAACAAAATGATCGTCTGATACCAGGGCGTGCCCTTATTGCACCGGGTAATAAACATATGCTTGTTCGACGTTCAGGTGCTGTTTATTATGTTGATATAAAAGATGGCCCACTGGTAAAACGGCAACGGCCTTCGGTGGATGTTTTATTTGATTCAGTTGCTCAGTATGTTGGTAAAAATTCCATTGGCGTTATTTTAACAGGTATGGGTTCAGATGGTGCAGATGGTCTTCTTAAAATAAAGCAGGCAGGTGCTCCAACAATAGCGCAAGATGAAAAATCTTGTATAGTATTTGGAATGCCTAAAGAGGCAATAAAGCTTGGCGCTGCTGAAAAAGTCCTTAGCCTTTCTGAAATACCCCAAGCAATTTTGTCATATGCATAATTTTTTCAGCCTAATGGTTTACATAATATATCTTATCAGACGTATTAAACTTACCATTCCATCACTGCCCTGAAATTAGTAGCCCTCAAAAAAACTAGAAAATCCTACTCAAACCTGAGAACAATCATTGATTATTTGAGAAGTTTATATTATATGTTTTGAGAATTTTTTATGGTTCCCAAGAATTATGAAAAAACAAAAAAACAACCCTCAGCTTTTCCTTGGTAATGAAGCTATTGCGCTCAGCATTATAGAAAACGGCTGCAATGTTGCCGCGTCTTACCCCGGTACCCCTGCCTCTGAAATTTTAACTACAATCGCCCGGATAAAAAATAAACATAGCCTTAAAATTCATGTTGAATGGTCGGTGAATGAAAAAAGTGCTTTTGAGGTTGCCTTGGCTGCCAGTTATATGGGATGCCGCTCTGCTGTTGCAATGAAACAGGTAGGTTTGAATGTGGCTCTTGACTCACTGATGAGCGCTGCTTACACCGGAACAATTGGAGGCTTTCTCATCTGCTCTGCAGATGATCCCGGGCCTTATAGCTCTCAAACCGAACAGGATAGCAGGATGCTTGCAATGTTTGCGAACATTCCTGTATTAGATCCTGCAACCCCACAAGATGCGTACAATTTCGTTAACCTTGCCTATCAATTATCAGAAAAATACCGGATTCCTGTAATGTTACGTCCTACCACCCGTATTTGCCATGCTCGGCAAGGCTTAGTGCCTATAGGATTCCATGCACCAAAGCAATCCGCAATTTTTTCAAAAGATCCAAAGCGATGGGCAGCAACGCCACGTTATCGTTATATTTTACACAAAGAACTAAATAAAAAGATTGAGAAAATAAGCCGCGAAAAAAAATACCAACCTCTTCTCATTTCAAAAAAATCAAAACATTCAAATTCTTGCATTATTGCTTCAGGTGTTGCATTTGCATATGTGCTTGATATCCTTAAAGAGTTAAATCTCTTAGAAAAGACTGATTTGTTTAACGTAAGAATGCCATACCCTCTTTCGCAGGATTTTATTAAAACCATTCAGAAAAACTATAAAAAAATCCTAATACTTGAAGAGACATCACCGGTTATTGAGCTTCAATTTTTTGAACGCAATAATATGTGGGGAAGAGCTAATAAATTTGTCCCCCAAGAGGGAGAATTAACTCCAGATAGCATAAAACCACTTTTAAGAACGTTTCTAACTCGTTCAAAATCTAATCGGATTGCTGTTCAGTCCAACCCAGGACAACGACCTTCGCTTTGCCCTGGATGCCCGCATCGTGCATCTTTTTTTGCGATTAAAAAGGCTTTTCCAAAAGGATTATTCCCAGGCGATATCGGCTGTTACACGCTGGGTATCAATTTAGGAGCTGTTGATACTTGTTTATGTATGGGGGCATCCATTAATCAAGCTGCTGGTTTTTTTCATGCGCTATCGTCAACAACCGATGCCACCACCAAACCTATTATTGCGACAATAG
>Ga0123519_10013108_pt1 | contig 11955 bp, 11 predicted proteins | sample YelNatPaOPRAMG02_FD_87396 | JGI IMG/M metagenome (GOLD analysis project Ga0123519, IMG submission 87396) | Hot spring microbial communities from Yellowstone National Park - Yellowstone National Park OP-RAMG-02 (version 2) | ecosystem: Environmental > Aquatic > Thermal springs > Hot (42-90C) ... | reverse complement strand
CATCGCAACATCGAATACATCGTGCAGAACGGCCAGGTCATCCTGATCGACGAGCACACCGGCCGTACCATGCCGGGCCGTCGCCTGTCCGAAGGCCTGCACCAGGCCATCGAGGCCAAGGAAGGGGTGCCCGTCCAGCGCGAGAGCCTGACGCTGGCGACTATCACCTTCCAGAACTATTTCCGTATGTACAGGAAGCTGGCCGGCATGACCGGTACGGCGGCGACCGAGGCGGAAGAGTTTAGCAAGATCTACAAGCTCGATGTGACATCGATCCCCACCCATCGGCCGATGATCCGCGTGGATCATCCGGACCTGGTCTACAAGACGGAGGCGGCCAAGTTCCAGGCGGTGGCGAAGGAGATCGAAGAGCTGAATAAGCGGGGCCAGCCGGTGCTGGTGGGTACGGTCTCGGTGGAAAAGTCGGAGTTGCTCGCCGAGATCCTCAAGCGCAAGGGCGTGTCTTGCCAGGTACTCAACGCCAAGCAGCACGAGCGCGAAGCTGGCGTGATCGCGCAGGCCGGGCGATCCAAGGCTGTGACCATCGCCACCAACATGGCCGGCCGTGGCGTCGACATTCTGCTGGGCGGCAACCCGGAAGGCGTAGCCCGCGAGCGCCTGCGGCGTCAGGGCATCGACTTGGCGAGCGTCACGCCGGAAGAGTGGGAAGCTGCACTTGCCGAGGCGCGGCAGGAGTGCAGCCGTGACCACGAGCGAGTGGTGGCATTGGGCGGCCTGCATATCATCGGCACCGAGCGCCACGAAGCGCGCCGCATCGATAACCAGTTGCGTGGCCGCGCCGGCCGCCAGGGTGACCCCGGGGCCTCGCGCTTCTATGTGTCGCTGGAAGACGATCTGATGCGCCGTTTCGGCGGCCAGTCGATTGCCGGCATCATGGACCGTCTGGGCGTGGAAGAGGATGTGCCCATTGAGCACAGGCTGGTATCGCGGGCCATCGAGAATGCCCAGATCAAGGTCGAAGGCTACAACTTTGACGTGCGGAAGCACGTGCTGGAATACGACGACGTGGTCAACCAGCAACGTGAGCTGATCTATGAGCAGCGGCGACTGATCCTGCGTGAGAGCAATCTCAAGCCGATCATCCTGGAAATGGTGCACGAGCAGATCGATGCTTTGCTGCGCACCCATCTGGGGGCCGAAATACGTGATGAGTGGGATTTCAGCGGCCTCCACGGGGCGCTGCGCGGCTTTGTGCCGCTGCCGCCGACCGAGAATGTCGAAACGTGGCAATCATTGCCCTACGACGATATTGCCCAACGCCTGCATGAAGCCGCTGATGAGGCCTATGCCGAGCGCGAACGACAAATGGGGCCCGAGACGATGCGCCAGCTCGAGCGCCTGGTGATGTTGCACACTGTCGATGATCTGTGGGTGCATCACTTGACCGCTCTCGATGAGCTGAGGGAAGGAATCGGTCTGCGAGCCTATGGGCAGCGTGACCCGCTGGTGGAGTACAAGCGTGAAGCGCACGAGATGTTCGCCGAACTGACCGACACCATCCGGCATAACATTGCCTACACCATCTTCCGGGCCCAGATCGTGCGGCAGGAGCCGCTACGCCAGCGCGAGATGCACACCAATGCGCCGACCGAAGCCCCGACGCCGCGCCGCTCGAGCGGCGCGCACGTCGGGCGAAATGATCCCTGCCCCTGCGGCAGCGGCAAGAAGTACAAGAACTGCTGCATGCACAAAGAAGGCGGGGCCAAGCCTGCCGCCCGCCCGCCGGTGCCGGCGGGCCAGGCGGCGGCCAAGACCGCTGCTGGCGGCGCAGCCCAAGCTGTGCGCGCGCAGGGCAAATCGCGAAAGCACAAGAAATAAGGCCATACCCAGGAGGATTCCCTTTTTCACGACCGCGTATGTGGAGATCCAACTCTGGATGCGGTACAAGTCATGGATACCACGCCGGCGCCTGCCGCCGGGCGCCGGCGTGGCATGTGCGCTCTGCAGACACCCCAGGCATTCATCCTGACCTCATTCTGGGGCTTCTCCGTGGGCGCGGCTCCCCGCGACTCTGTTTGGCTCACCGTTACAGCACAACCTGACTGTCTGTGCACTGAATGGGGGGACCTGCCATGGACGCGTCTACTGGACACCGCCGGACCGGTACGATCGTGGTCATTGTTCTGCTGGCCGTGGGACTGCTGGTGGGCACGAGCCTCTTTGCCTACCTGGGTTACCGTATTCTCTGGGGGCGGACGCTCATCTCCGATGCGACGCTTTCTGCCTCGCAGAGTCCGTCAGTGGCTCCCACCAGCGCCCAGGTTGCTCTCGCTACCGATGCGCCCACCCGCACAGCGCTGCCCAGCGCCAGCCCAACGCCCGCAATTCCGCCCACCGCCACCGTGGCGCCCACCGATACGGCGCTGCCCAGCGTGTCGCCGACAGCCCTGGCTGGCTCTACCAGCCAATCACCGGCCGGTGCGGAGGCGGAAACTACGCCTGCCCCGACGCCCACGTTTGCACTGCCTGAACGCCTCGCGCAGACCGGGTTGCAGCTCTGGCCTTCGCTGCCGCTGCTCGGCCTGGCGCTGGGCGGCTTGGCGCTGAGCGTGCACGGGCTGCGCCGCCGGGCCTGACCTGGCCCTTGCCCCGTCCGGCAGCATCATTTGCTTTAAAGAGAAGGGCCTGGGGTTGGCGCTCACGTATTGCGTGAGCGCCAACCCCAGGCCCTTCTCTTGTCACACCATCTGAGAGGCTCGCCAGGGAAAACAGATGGGCAGCGTTAGGGTGTGGGGTAGGACTGTGGCACGAGGGTCGCCGGCGGTGCGGCAACTGCGGGGTACCCCTCGGGGCCAGCTGTCGGTTGCGGGGTCGACACGTTCGTCCCCCCAGGCGTCTGTGGTTCTGGGACCCCGGGATAGCCCTCGGAGAGTGCTGTCGGCTGTGGGGCCGGCACGTTCGTCGCTCCAGGTGTCTGCGCTGCCTGGTCGGTCGGCAGAGTCGCAGTAACCGTGGACATAGTTGCATTCACGGGTGTTGCTGGGGGCGGCGTATAGTCTGCCGAATTGGACTTGCATGCGTTGAGAGCCAGCACGGCGAGTGCTGCGGCGAGCGTGAGCAAGGCCACTTTATGCCAGCTGCTATTGTGCGCCATTCCGTGATTGCCTCCTGGTCTCAGGTTTTGGTTTACAAGAGCGAGCCAAACGTCTGCCCCGGAAGAATGATGCCGGGAGTATAGCACAAGCCCCCCCGACTGCCAACAGGTGCCTATCCAGCCTCTCATGCTCTTGGCCATGCTCTGCTCACGCACCCATTCTGCCTTCATCCACTCCAGTTGTATTATCCATCTTTCAGCCTGGTCACGGCCTGCACAAAGGGCTGCAGCGCCCGGCGACGACAATGCAGTAAGGAAGGAATACAGGCTCGGGGAGTAAGGGCTTCTGATCATTGACCGCTGCATTGGAGGAAGACCGCGTGAGCGCGTTAGCCATTCGCACGATTGAGCTCACCCGCGATTTTGGGCCACTGCGGGCGCTGGATAGCCTGGACCTGGAAGTGCCGGCGGGGATCGTCTTTGGCTTTCTGGGGCCGAACGGCTCGGGCAAGACGACGACGATTCGTCTGCTGCTGGGCCTGTTGGAGCCGACGCGCGGCCGAGCGGAGGTGCTGGGCTTTGACCCGACGCGTCGCGGGGCCGAGGTTAGGGCGCGGTGCGGCGCCCTGCTGGAGCACTCGGGCCTTTATGAGCGCCTGAGCGCTGCCGACAATCTTGAGTTCTACGGCCGCGCTTGGCGCCTCAAGCCTGCAGAACGAAAGGCGCGTAGCCGGGAACTGCTGATGCATTTTGGCCTCTGGGACCGGCGTCACGAGGCCGTCGGCACCTGGAGCCGCGGCATGAAGCAAAAACTGGCGGTCGCGCGTGCTCTCTTGCAACGGCCACCTGTGATCTTTCTGGACGAGCCGACAGCCGGGCTGGACCCAGTGGCGGCGGCGGCGCTGTACCAGGACCTGAGCAGCCTGGCCAAGAGTGAGGGCACGACGGTCTTCCTCACGACACACAATCTGGCGGAAGCGGAAAAGCTCTGCGCGCAGGTGGGATTCATTCGCCAGGGCAGGCTGCTGGCCGTGGGCAGCCCGGGCGATCTGTGCTATCGCAACGCCGCCGGCTCGCTGCATGCCGAAATCACGGGCCGTGGCTGGAGCGAGGAGGCGCTGACCAACTTGCGTGCCCGGCCGGAGGTGATGGCCATAGAGGCGCAGCGCGACCGGCTCCAGATCGAGCTACATGGCCGGGCCGAATTGGCGCCGCTGGTGGCACAGCTGGTGCATGCGGGCGTGAGCATTGAAGAAGTGCGCAAGGGCAGGGCCAGCCTGGAAGAAGCCTTCCTGACCCTGATGGAGGAAAAGCAGTGATTGCCGATGTCTGGACTGTTTTCTGGAAAGAGTGGAAAGAGTTCCTGCTCGCCCCCGGCAGCTTGCGTGGAAACGTGCAGCACCAGTTGTTGCTCATCTTTGTTTTTGCCGTCTTTCTGCCCCTGGAGACGGGGCGCACCCTGGTCAACTCACCCCTGGCGCTGGGCTACTGGGCCTCGGTGCCGATGATGCTGGTGAACAGCATGGTGGCCGATGCCTTTGCCGGCGAGCGGGAGCGGCACACACTGGAAACGTTGCTTTCCACCCGCATGCCCGACAGGCCGATCCTCTATGGCAAGGTGCTGGCTGCGGTAGCCTATGGCTGGGGGGCGACCATGGTGAGCCAGGTCTTCGGGCTGATTGTAGTAAACGTGGTCCATGGCCATGGGCAACTGCTCCTCTACCCGCCGTCTGTCGCCGTGGCCGGCGTCGTGCTGAGCCTGCTCATTGCGGGGCTGGCGGCGAGTGTGGGGTCGCTGGTATCGTTGCGCGCGGCTACCGTCCGTCATGCGGTGCAGACTCTCAGCATCGTCACCCTCCTGTTCTGGCTGGTGCCCATGTTGGGCCTGACGCTGATCCCCACCGTGCCGGCAACGGGCGCCCTTGCGCCAGCGGATGTGGCGCTCAGGGCCGCCGACAGGGCGGTTGCACTGGTGATCCTCACAGCCGTGCTCGCGGCCATCGATATGGGACTCTTGGCTGCCGCCGCTGCGCGATTCAAGCGCTCGCGCCTGGTGCTCGATTAGTGGCTTCCCACACTGGTTTTGATGGGTTGGAGTTGCAGCGCAGGGCATCTTGACAGACTCTAGTGCTTGTGGTACTACAGGGCCATGGGCTCGAGCCAGCCAGGCCACTCACAGAACGCCTGCCGTGTTTGCCCATTCAAGGAGGCCGCATGGACGTCGTAACCATCCAGAACCGGACGCGCAACACCGTGATTGCCGAGCGCGCTGAGCTAGCCGCAAGTTGGTGGGCCAGGTTGCGCGGCTTGATCGGCCGCCGGGAGCTGGCTGCTGGCTCCGGGTTGCTGATCCGTCCCTGCAGCAGCATCCATACCTGCTTTATGGCCTTCCCCATAGATGTCCTGTTTGTGGACCGCAACGACCGCGCCCTACAGTGCCACGCGGCGGTGCCGGCCTGGCGCTTTGGCCCTGTGGCGCCCAAGGCCCGCTATGTGATCGAGCTGCCGCCCGGCGCCCTTGCTGCCAGCGGCACGCAGCCCGGCGATCAGATCGAGTGTGTGCGCCGGGCCATGCCTTGAGCCTCGCCCTGCCCCCTCTTCAGTACTGGGTGGCCGTCGGCCCTGCAGCGCTGAAGAGGGAACAGGCTCACGCGTCACGCTTCTCGCCATACCGCTGCCTCAGCTTGTTGCGCGACATAAACAAGTCCAGCCGCTCGATAGCTGAGAATGGCTTGTCGCGCAGGCTATTGGGGTTGTAGGTCCACAGCAGGGCATAGCTGTAGACGTTCTGCCAGAACTCGCTAAAGCGCCACCAGAGCCCCCCTTTGGCGCGTGGGCGGAACATCTCGAACCCCAGCGCGCGCAGGAGATGGGAGCCGGTATCGGCATCGCGCGTGGTGGCAAAGCCGATTTGCCCATAGACGGCCGGTATCGCGGCGTAGCGCGGGTCAGCGTCGAGGTAAGCCGCCAGCAAACGCAAGGAATAGGTCATCCCCCGCTGCCACTCGCGCGCCCAGCGGAGGTCGGCGCCCTCCGCCGGGATGGGCGGCATGCGTTCATTCCACAGGTGCACATTGGCGACCGTGTCACCGGCCGCCACGTCGGTGCCGTCGGCCAGGTGGACCGCATAGGGGGTGCGGGGGAGCGAGAGGCGCAGCCTGCAGCCCGGGTCCTCGCTGTAGTGGAACACGCCCAGGCGGCGGCGCAAAAAGCCGTCAAAGCGCCGCACGACGCCCCGCGCCAGGCTTGCGGCGATGGATTGCTCTTTCATCCCTCTTCCTCTAGCTTTTGGTCCCAAGAGCGATCAGGATCACACCGAGCACCACGACCGCTGAGCCGATCCATTGCAGCGGCAGGATTGGCTCGTGCAGGTACCAGCGGGCGCCGACCACCTGCACCAGCACAAACCCGAGCCCGGCCGTGATGCCGAACCCCACGTTGAGTGGCACCAGGCGCAGCAGGGCCGTGCCCGCCAGCACACCTAGAAAGCCTGTCAGATTGCCCACGACCTGCCAGATGAGAAAGGTGCGCAGGTTGTTGGCTCCGGCGGAGAGCTTGAGCGCGACGTTGCTGGTCAGGATGGCGGCCAGATTGGCCACAATAAAGGCTGCACAATAGACATTCTTCATGCCGTGCCCCCGTGGCTGAACCCAATATGCACTCTCAGTGTAGCGCAAGGGGCAATCTCCGGTCAAGCCAAGAAAGAGATGCCTTGCAGCCGGGGGATCGCCGTGCTATTATGGTAGCGCCGACAACAATGAGTGGAGCAGTACATGAAGGGACGCTATGATAGCCTCTTTGCGCGCATCCGCCGCTCCGACTATGAGCGCTATGAAGAGATCGAGGTGACCGTTGGCGAGCGGGCCTACCGCGCGGTGGCCAAAATGGGCTTGCCTGGTTGGCCGGGTGTGGACCCGGCTCAGCAGGTCTTGGCGGAGGGCATATCGCTGCCCGCCGCGGCGCGGGTGCTGGTGTTGGGCTGCGGCTGCGGCCTGGCGACGGTGGTGGCGGCGCAGCAGGTGACCGGGGGGAGTGTACTGGCGGTGGATCACAGCAGTGTGGCCATCGAGGCGGCGCGGCGCACGGCCGGGCTGAACGGGGTGCAGAATGTGATCGTGGAGCTGCTGGCGACGACCACGGGTCTGCCGGGCGCGCAGTTCGACGCCGTGCTGATTGATCTGCCCAAGGGGCGCGGGCCGGTGCAGCATGCGTTGGCAGAGGCGCGGCGCCTGCTCAAGGTGGGCGGTGCAGTGTACCTGGCGGGCGCCAATACTGCCGGCATCAAGGGCTATGCGCGGGTGCTGGAGGACGTGTTTGGCAGTACGGAGGTGGTGCTCTACCGCCACGGGGCGCGGGTGTTGCGGGGCGTTAAGGCCAGCCCTGGCCCTGTTGGAGCGGAGGCCGCGCCTTTGAGCTGGCAGGAGCTGCGCGTGAAGGTGGGCGCCCGCGACTATGCAGTGGCGACGGCGCCGGGGATCTTTTCCTGGCAGGAGCTGGATGCCGGCACGGCGGCGCTGCTTGAGACCATGCCCATCCGCTCCGGCGATCGCGTGCTTGATCTGGGCTGTGGCAACGGCATCCTGGGGTTGGCCGCCGCGCAAAGGGCCAAACGCGGCCGCGTTGTGCTGGTCGATGCGGATGTGCGGGCGGTGGAGGCCGCGCGCGAGACCCTGCGCCTGAATGGGGTGCAGAATGCCGAGGTCCGCGTGAGCGATGTCACCTCGGCGCTCACCGGCGAGGTGTTCGATGTGGTCGTGACTAACCTGCCCTTCCACGCCGGAGTCGGCGCCGATTTCAGTGTGCCGCTCGCCTTTATCGTGGGCAGCCATCGGGTGCTCGCGCCGCAGGGGCGGCTCTACCTGGTGGCGAACCGCTTTATCAGATATGAGCCCTACCTGGAAGAGATGTTCAGCTCGGTGCAGCCGCTGTATGAGGATAACAAGTTCAAGGTGCTGGAGGCGATCAGGTAGCGCCATGCGGAGGATATACAAGCCGGCGGCGATGTCGTAGTGGGGGGCTTTAGCCGCTCAAGCCGGTTGATCAGACCTATCACCTGGAGCAGCGCCGCTCAACGCTTTGCGCGCTTGATCAGGTTGAGCGGCTGAAGCCCGCCACTACGAGGGTCTCGGCGAGGCGGCGACGTGCGCAGCGGTTCTGGTGGACGCCAGCCGTGACGAGCATTGCATGGAAGGAGAGCGCATGGGCGCAGCACGTCCACAACACTATCGCTTTGCGCACCAGGTACTGCGCAAGGCTTTTCTGGAGGACCCGGCGCGCATTATGGACTTGCTGCAGGTCTATGGCGAGCAGGTGGTGCAAGTCTGCTGGGAGAGCGCCGGCGAGGGGCAGGCCCCGGGCGACCTCGTGTTGCCGGTTGGCCTGGGCCTGCAAATGCGGGGCATCCTGGGCGGGGGGCAGGCGGCGCTGGTCTCGCTGCCGGCGCCCGGCCGGGTGACGGAAGCCTACTTTGTAGCCATGGTCTTCCAGCCGGCGGCTCCAGGCGAGGCGCCGCTGGCCCGCTACTTTACCCTGGAATGGGGCCTCAGCGGTGAGGGCACCCCGCGCACAATGCTCTGTGAGTGGATGGCCGCCGCCCACCTCAACTATGGCGATGGCCCAGCACCGGCAGCCGAGTCCTTCCTGCAGGTGGTCTGCCGCCGTTGCGGCCTGGCGCTGGCGCCCGTCGCTGCCCCCGCCGAAGCGCTCCCTGCCCTCTTACTGGCGGCCATGGAGCCCGGCGATTGGCCCGCGGTGCAGGCGATCTACCGCGAGGGGATCGCAACGGGCAACGCCACCTTTGAGACGGAGGCGCCTACCTGGGAGGCTTTCGATGCGGCGCACCTGCCCATCGGCCGGCTCGTGGCGCGTCTGGGGCCCCGCGTGGTGGGGTGGGCAGCCCTGAGCCCCGCCTCAGCCCGCGCCTGCTACGCCGGGGTAGCGGAGGTGAGCATCTACGTGGCCGAGGCGGCCCGCAGGCAGGGGGTAGGCACGGCGCTCCTGCAGGCGCTCATAGCGGCTTCTGAGCAGGCGGGGCTTTGGACCCTCCAGGCTGGCATCCTGCGTGAGAACGAGGCCAGCCTGCGCCTGCACCAGCAGTGCGGCTTTCGCATCGTTGGCGTGCGCGAGCGCATCGCGCAGCTGGCGGATGTGTGGCGCGATGTGGTGCTGATGGAGAGGCGTAGAGCGTAATGAGGTAAAACCTAATGCGCAAGGTCGCCATGGCGGAGCATCGCTTGCTTTTCGTGGTGTTTGCTTCCAAGATACCGGCGCAAAGCATCGGACATGCCGAAAAAGGCGACCTTAGCACTACAGCCGTACTTACCCATCGGGGCGCGGATCCCATCCGGGCATCGCGCTTCGCACGTGACCGGAGTGGAGCCATTCGGGGGGGATTTGGCGGGTTGCCTACAGCCGGGGCCGCCAACGGGCGGCCCCGGCTGTAGGCAACCCGCCAAATCCCCCCTCCTGGGTCAGAGCCGGGCAGGCGCACAGCACCTTGGCCGGCTGTTACCGGGAGCCGGCTGGATCAAGTGCGGTTGCAGTATTAGGTTTCACGTTTTATGTTTTACTCTCTTCCTCCTCCTCCGGCTCCGCCGGCAGGCGGCCATAGACGAAGGTCAGATCGTGCAGGCGGGGGGCGACCCAGCTGGGCAGGGCGCCGGGCACAAGCCGCCAGCACCAGTTAGGTGCGCCGCTGGTGGAGGGCGTGTTGAGCCTGGCCTCATGCCCCAGGCTGAGCAGGTCTTGGGCAGTGGTGATGGCCGTCTCGGCGATCGAGCTCCAGGCCAGGCGGATCAGGTCCCAGGCGATGTCGGCGCCGCTGCAGCCGATGTAGCGCCGCACATAGTCGCGCGCTTTTTCCGACGCTGTGTCCTGATACCAGCCGACGATGGTGTCGTTATCGTGGGTGCCTGTATAGACCACACACTCCGGGCGGGTGTAGTTGTGGGGCAAATAGTCGTTCCGTGGGCCGCTGTCAAAGGCGAATTGCAGCACCTTCATACCCGGGAAGCCAAACTCCTGCTCGAGCGCGTCCAGCCCTGCGCGTGCTTCCCGGTCAAAGCTGCCCAAATCCTCGGCGATGATGGCCACCTGGCCCAACGCAGCTTCGACAGCCCGGAAGAGAGCCGACCCCGGCCCGAGCCGCCAACGGCCATTGACCGCCGTTTCTTCGCCAGCAGGCACCTCCCAGTAGTTGTAAAACCCACGAAAGTGGTCGATGCGCAGCACGTCAGCCTGGGTTAGCGCCATGCGGAAGCGCTGTATCCACCAGGCATAGCCCTCTGCCTCCATGACGTCCCAACGGTAGAGGGGATGGCCCCAAAGCTGGCCCGTGGCGCTGAAATAGTCGGGGGGCACGCCTGAAACGACTGTCGGGTTGAGGCCCTCGTCAAAGTAAAAGAGGTGCGGGTTGGCCCACACATCGGCCGAATCTCGCGAGACAAAGATGGGGATGTCGCCGATGATGCGGATGCCGTGCTCGTTCGCATAGCGTTTGACGTCGGACCACTGGGTGAAGAACTGCCACTGGCGATATTGCTGCGCTTGCACCCGGTTGAGCAGTAGCGCTTTCCAGTGCGTCATGGCGCTGGGCTGGCGTCGTTTGAGGTCGGCATCCCAGTCATACCAGGGACTGTAGTTGTGTGCCTCTTTGAGGGCCATGAAGAGGGCCACATCCTCGAGCCATCCCGCCTGCTCGTCACAAAAACGGGCCAGGGCTTCGTGCTCTTCGGCCGGCGCATAGGCGCGGAAGCGCTCGAAAGCCAGGTCCAGCAGCCTGTTCTTGTAGCCGATGACGGCGCCATAGTCACAGCGCCCCTCGGGTAGGGGCGGCGCGCCTTCGAGATCGCTGGGGGAGAGATGGCCCCGCTCTACCAGCTTCTGCGGGCTGATAAGCATTGGGTTCCCGGCCAGGGCAGAGAGGCCCTGGTAGGGCGAATCTCCATACCCGGTGGGGCTCAGGGGCAACACCTGCCAGTACGACTGGCCAGCATCGGACAGGAAATCAACCCAGCGGTAGGCGGCATCGCCCAGGTCGCCGATGCCGAACGGGCCGGGCAGTGACGAGGGGTGTAGCAGGATGCCACTGGCACGTGGGAATTTCACGTTCACCTCTCCTGTGTTGGAAAACAGTGAATGCCGCAAGGCTCAAGACCATTATAGCAGCTTTCACTGCACAATGCATGCCAACCCGGAATATGGTATAATCTTATTGTCAACTTTTTCCGGAGGCATTCTTTTGATCCAGGCAACCATTCGAGTCGACGTAGGCCGGGTGCTTGCGCACCTCGACCGCAATCTCTACGGTCATTTCACTGAGCATATGGGCCGTTGCGTCTACGGCGGCCTGTGGGCCGAGATGCTGGACAACCGCAAATTCAACGGGCCGGACCTCTACGAGTACGGTGTCGTTTCACCCTGGCAGTCCGTGGGCCGCGGGGCCGGGGTGCGCTACAGCCATGATAACACCATCTACTACGCGGGGCGGCAATCGCAGCGGGTGATGGTGCAGTTGGATGACGGGCAACTGCACGGGGTGGCCCAGGGGCCGCTGGTGCTGCAGGCAGGCCGGCGCTACCACCTGCGCCTGGTGGCACGGCAGGTGGGCCTGTCGGGGCCCTTGCGCCTGGCTCTGGAGAGTCAGGAGGGCCGGCTCTACGTGTCGCACGAATGGCGCTGCCCTGAGGGCGACTGGCAGGGGTGTGAGCTTACCCTGACGGCTCCAGCGGATGATCCACTGGCGAGGCTCTCGATTACCTTTGCGGGCATGGGCACGCTCTGGCTGGGGGCGGCCTCGCTCATGCCAGCCGACACGATCTTTGGCTGGCGCGCCGATGTGGTGGAGGCGGCCCGCGGCCTGCGTCCGGCACTGCTCCGCTGGCCTGGTGGCAATTTCGCCT
>Ga0123519_10013107_pt1 | contig 11955 bp, 9 predicted proteins | sample YelNatPaOPRAMG02_FD_87396 | JGI IMG/M metagenome (GOLD analysis project Ga0123519, IMG submission 87396) | Hot spring microbial communities from Yellowstone National Park - Yellowstone National Park OP-RAMG-02 (version 2) | ecosystem: Environmental > Aquatic > Thermal springs > Hot (42-90C) ... | reverse complement strand
CTGCGTACTCCTGCCGCACGGCACGAAGACGGCGGAAGTTCGCGCGGTCGGAGGGCTTGTAACGTCGCAGACCATCCGCCGCGAATCCAACCGCTATGTCAGCTTCACACTGGCCGGCGACCGGCTTGCCGGCGGGAACGGAACCACGATCACGATCCATTGCAGCAACCAATGAGGACATTCCCATGAGATTGACCCCGACAGAATCTTCGGCAATCCTTTGCACGATCATGTCCGTCCTGGTATGGGCCACCGGGTCGCGTGCAGAGGAACCCGCGGCGTTTCGCCCGCCGGCCGTGCCCCTGCTGGCCCATGATCCCTACTTCAGCGTGTGGTCCATGACCGACAGGCTCACCGACGACTGGTCCCGGCATTGGACTGGCAGCACGCAGGCGATCTGCGGCCTTGCCCGGATCGACGAGAAGCCGTACCGCTTCATGGGCACGCTGTCGGACAAGCTGCCCGCCATGACGCAAACGGCCGTCGAGGTCTGGCCGACGCGGACGATCTACCGCTTCGAAGCCGGCGGGACGCGGCTGACGCTCACCTTCTGCTCGCCGCTGCTGGTGAACGACCTCGACGTGCTCGGGCGATCCGTCACGTACGTGACGTTCGACGCGCAAACCGCCGACGGCCGGCCGCACCGGGTCGCTCTCTATCTCGACTGCAGTCCGGAACTGGCCGTGAATACGGCGGACCAGAAGGTCATCTGGTCGCGATACAAGATCGGCAACCTCGCCGTTCTGCGGCTCGGCTCGCACGAGCAGCCGATCCTCGCAAAAGCGGGCGACAACCTGCGGATCGACTGGGGCTGGCTGTATCTGGCGGTGCCGAAGCAGGACGGTACGGATACCGCGCTGGCGGCCGACCGGGCGGCACGCCAGGGCTTCGTGGAAAGCGGCCGTTTGCCGGATCACGACGATCTGCGGATGCCCCGAGCCGCAAACGACCGCTGGCCGGTAACCGCGGTCGCGTTCGATCTGGGCGAGGTCGCGGAGAAGCCGGCCTCGCGACGCCTGCTGCTGGCATACGACGACATCTACGCGATCGAATTGTTCCAGCGGCGGCTGCGCCCCTACTGGCGGCGAGGCGGCGCGGATGCGGACGGCCTGCTGACGACGGCGGACAAGGACTATGCCTCGTTGATGGAGCGATGCCGGGCCTTCGACGAGGAGCTGATGGCCGACCTGACTCAGGCCGGCGGCCGGGAGTACGCTCAGCTCTGTGCGCTGGCGTATCGACAGTGCCTCGCGGCGCACAAACTTGCGGCCGACTTCGACGGCACGCCGCTGATGTTCGCAAAGGAGAACTTCAGCAACGGGTGTATTGGCACGGTGGACGTGATCTATCCGGCGTGCCCGTTCTTCCTTCTGTTCAACACGAACCTGCTGCGGGCAAACCTCAAGCCCGTGCTCGATTACGCGGAGTCGGCTCGATGGAAGTGGCCGTTTGCACCGCACGACCTGGGGACGTATCCGCTGGCCAACGGCCAGGTCTACGGCGGGGGCGAACGGACCGAGGAGAACCAGATGCCGGTGGAGGAGACCGGCAACATGCTGATCATGCTCGCGGCGATGGCGAAGACCGACGGCAATGCCGTGTTTGCCGCGAAGTACTGGGCGATGCTGACAAAGTGGGCCGAGTATCTCAAGGCCAAGGGCCTCGACCCGGAGAACCAGCTCTGCACGGACGATTTCGCGGGGCACCTGGCACACAACGCGAACCTCTCGATCAAGGCGATCGTCGCGATCGGGGCGTACGGGCAACTGTGCGAGATGACCGGCCGTAAGGATGAGGCGGCCGTGTACCTTGACGAGGCGAAGAAGATGGCCGGGCAGTGGGCGAAGATGGCCGCCGACGGCGACCACTACAGGCTGGCGTTCGACAAGCCCGGCACATGGAGCCAGAAGTACAACCTGGTCTGGGACAAGTTACTCGGCCTGAACATCTTCCCGCCGGAGATCGCGCAGGCGGAGGTCGCCTTCTACAAGACGAAGATGAACAAGTACGGCCTGCCGCTGGACAACCGCAGCAAGTACACCAAGTCGGACTGGCTCGTCTGGACCGCCACGCTCGCCGAGCCCAGGCCGGACTTCGAGGCTTTCATCGGGCCGCTGTACCGGTTCGCCAACGAAACGCCCGGCCGCGTACCGTTCACCGACTGGTACTGGACGCACGACGCGAAGCAGGTCGGCTTCCAGGCGCGGTCCGTCATCGGCGGAATCTATATCAAGATGCTCGCGGAGCCGGAACTCTGGAAGAAGTGGGCGGGCCGGGCGAAGTAGCCGGCGGCGCGCCCGCCCCGAATGGAACGGGACCGCCGCGTCGGCATGCGCGCATCATGACGGGCGAACGGCTGGATGATCCCGACGGCGGCAGCAGCCCATGATGCGGCACGCACGGCCCCCGGGCTTCGACCGTAGCGCATCCTGCGTCAGGCACCGCCGGCGATCGAGCCGGCGTCCAAGACGCCCTTCCCTATTTCGGTTTGCCGGGCGGCGCGAGGTCCTCGAAGGACTTCTCGAACGACGGCTTCCCGCGTGCGAGGGCCTCGAGATCGTACCGGGCCACGCCGCCGGCGCGGCTCGTGAGGAGGTGCCCGCGGCTGTCCCAGGTCGCCCACTCCACATCCGGCCCGAGGAGGCCCGGGTACTCGTCGAGCGCGAACTCGAACGTGCGGCCGTGAGCCAGATAGCCCCGATAGAACGCGCGCAGGGTCGGATGCGCGGGCGTCGGCTTCCACAACCAGCCGGCGTCGTTGTCGCACGCCACCAGATTCTTCTTGGAGCCCTCGATCTTGCGTTCCTGGCCGAACGGGCCCGCCCGCTTCCAGCCGTCCCGCTCCAGCCGGGGATAAAGGACCCCTTCGTCGTCTTTGTTCCGGGCGGTGTACGGCATGATCTGAAAGGGAAGGCCGCGCGGCCGCACCTTCGGCCGCCAGCCGTTCAGCAGAAGGAGGTCGCGCCTGGCCCAGTAGCCGCCGCCGAACGCCGTCCCGTCGCTGGGTGCCTCGTGCGTGGGTGTGAGAAACGGCACCTTGCAGATGCCGCTCCAGGCGTTTCCGCCCGGCCCCATGACCAGGTAGACGATCCACTGGCCGTCGAACGAAACGTCGCATCGCATCGCGTATACTTTGCCGCGGAACCAGGATCCGTGCTCGAACCGGTCGGTGGACGTGTCCCACTTGATCAGGTGAAAGCACTTGCTCGGCTTCCGCCGAATGATGCATACGATCGGCGCCGCCTTGGCGGGGAGAAGATGAATTCTGCCGGTCTCCTTCGGCTGCATCCGGATGCTCCTGCTTGTGCCTGGTGCCCTGTGCCCTGCGCTGGAGTGCGGGCGGCTTGCGGCCGCCGGCGATCCCAGAGAGACCGCACTCCATATTGCCGCGTCTTACTCTGCCCGCATACGAACCAGCACCACGCCGTGGCGCGGGACGCTTGCCTCGAAACGATCCTCGAACGTGCCGAGATCCTTCTGACGCCACAGGTCCCGCACGATCCGTCTGCCCGTCAGGCCCAGATCGGACCACTTCGCCACGACCTTCTGTTCGACCTCGCCGCGATTAAAAAGGCCGACGGCCTTCGAGCCGTCTTCCATGTCCTTCGCCCAGACCTCCGCATCATCGATTTGCGAAACCCGCGCCGCCTGCCTGCCCAGGGGATCCTGGTCCACCTCGATCACCTCGTCGTTGGTCAGGAGGCTCAGCGTAAACTCGTCGAGCTTCGTCATGTCGCCGCTGAAGATCAGGGGCGAGGCGAGCAGACACCAGAGCGACATGTGCGTGTACTGCTCGTTGGGCGTTAACGGCGTCGGGCGGATGGTCCCCTTCCAGCCGATGTGGCCGATGAGCAGGTAATCCGGATCGTTCCAATGACCTGGGCCGGCGTATTTCTCGAGGCCGTTCTGCGAGAAGCCGATGCCGTCCACGTTGCCCCAGAGGCTGGCGGCTGCACCCAGATCGCCCGCCGTCCGCCAGCAATGGCCACCGACCTCCGCGCCCCACTTCCAGACCTCGCCCATGCCGTACTGGCAGAGATTGAAAACGAAATCGCGGTCGAGCTTGCGAAGCGCCGCGTTCATCCGTTCGTATGGTTTCTTCAGTTCGGGCAGGCTCTTGTCCTTGGCGATCTCACCGTACGTGCACCAGTCGTATTTGAGGAAGTCGAAGCCCCAGGCCGCGTATTGGCGTGCATCCTGCTCCTCGTGCTGATAGCTGCCGGCGCATCGGCCGCAGGTCAGCGGACCGGGGGAACTGTAGAGGCCGGCCTTCATGCCTTTGCTGTGAATGTAGTCCGTCAGGGCCTTCATATCGGGAAACTTGCGGTTCGGTCTGATATTCCCGTCGGCATCCCGGGCCTCGCCGGCGAAGTCCGGATCGCTCGCCCCGGGCTTGACCTCCCAGCCGTCGTCGATATTCACGTAGGCGTAGCCGTGGTTGATCATGCCGGAGCTCACCATCGCGTCGGCGGCCTCGCGCATGATCTTGTCGCTCACGCCGAGGAAGTGCGTGTACCAACTGTTCCACCCCATCGGCGGCGTCAGGGCGAGCTGATCGCCGACGACGATGCGGAACGCGCCTTCGGCGGTACCCAGGGCGTTCTTCGCGCGAAGCGTAACGACGTACTCGCCCTTCTTCCGGATCGAACCGCTGATCCGCCCGCTGGCCGGGTCGAGCGAGAGGGTTGCCGGCAGATCGTCCGCCGAAAACTCCATCGGCCGATCGCCCGTAGCCGGGATCGTGAAGAGCATCGGCGAGCCGGGCCGCACCCCGTAGACCCTCGGCCCATTGATCCGCGGAGTCCGCGGCGGCTTCGGCGTGAGGATGACCGCCTCCTCGGGCGGGGCTTCGATGGTTTCCGGGCGTTCTCCGACCACCTCGAACTTCGCATCCGCCCAGTCGGCATTGTCGAAGCTGATCCCGTCCTTTGCCGCGCCGACGAGCAGGCTGAGCGTCCGGATCCCCCGCACGTCGAGGGCCACTTCCCTGGCCGGCTGAGCGGCCTTCATCACCCCGCTGCGAAACAGCGACTTCCCGTCGCCGATTACCTCGAACGTAACACTCGCAGCCGGGTTGCCCTTCACGTCGTCGTCGACGCCGACAAAGGCGATGAATCGCGTACAGGAACCTTTCAGATCGATATGGAGGGCGCCCGGCGCGTGGGTGCCGAAGCCGCGATCGAACTTCCGCCCCCCGATGGAAATGGGCCCCGTCCCCCGAACGTTCTTGTCCGCCTGGGGCTTGCCCCAGCCCTGCGTAGCCTTGCTCAGATCAAGCGACGAAAGCCACACCGTCTGAACGCCGCCGCCCGCGCCCGTCGGCCCGCCGGCCTGTCCATCGTCGCGGGCATCCGCCGCCATCGCCGCCGTCCCCATGACCAGAGCAAAGAACAGACCTCCCGATCCGGCAACTCCCGTCAATCCGATCATGCTCTACCTCGCTCGCTCGAACTCCCCACCCGACGACACGGCCAGGCATGCGCCGGGGACGCCCCGCCTGCAAGAGAGTACGACGTATCCGGATAAGTGCAAGACGCGGATGCAACCGTCCATCCGCCGACGCCTGCGGAGGATGCAGCCGTCTCCTCGAAGAAGGCACACCCCTTCCATGGCCGTGGCCTGTTTGCTCCGACTGGAAACGGTCCGCCCGGGCGGGCTGGCCGCGCCGCGCGCGCAACCACAGCGCCCGCCGTGCGGATGGTACGCGACGGAAACACGCGCGGCTATGTCATCAGTCCGGCGTGACGCGGTAGACCTTGTCGTGCTCGTGCACGTGCTCGGGGAACACGATGCCCACCTTGTCACCCGCCTTGGCCGTCTGCACGGCGGCGTGCTCGATCTGCATCGAATCCACCCGGTGGGTGTAATCGTCGTGCGCCCCGACGATGCGGATCGTGTCGCCGACGTTGAGCTGCCCCTCGGTGATCTCGATGGCAGCGACCTTCGGTTTGCCAAAGTAGTGGGTCACTTTGCCAATCAGTTGTTCGGCCATGATCAACCTCCGTAGGCTGCCTGCCCGGGACTTGGCCCCGCTATTATACGAGCCCGGCAGCAGGCATCGAGAGCACCGCGTCGGCCGGCCGCCCTTCCGCCGACCGCATCACTACCCCGAGGCAGGAACGACCGGGCTCGCCTTGTGTTCGCCGGGCGCGCCGCCTACGATGTCGGCCGGACGTCGTTGGCGGAGAATGCGAATGAAACACGCATACTGGATGGCCCTTGGCGCGGCGCTGGTAATGAACGCGACCGCAAACCTAATGATGAAGTTCGGCATGGAGCGGTATAAAGCGTCGGGGGTGTCGCTGGGGCAGGGCGCGGGGGCCGTGGTGGCCGCCTTGGCGTCCAATTGGGTGCTGTTGCTTGGACTGGGCCTGTTCGGGGCGAACGTCGTGCTGTATACCTTTGCCCTGAAAGGACTTCCGATCAGTGTCGCGTATCCGATCATGGTAACGCTGGGCTTTGCCATTATCGTCGTAGTTGCCGGATGGCGGCTACAGGAGAGGCTCAGCCCGGTCCAATGGTTCGGGGTGGCGCTGATCCTTGGGGGGGTCTGGCTGGTCGGGTCGCGGGCAACCGCCCAATTGGGTGGTCAGCCCCCGCCGGCGGCGGCCCGTTCGAGCACGGGGTGACGGATAGCCGACAGTGGATCCGGATTTCAGATTCTCACGGTCCCTGCCGATGCCAGATTTAGCGAAAAGAGGACTTGAACATAGCCGGGTTGGCGATATAGTAGTGCGCAGTTGCGGGTGTAGCTCAGTTGGTAGAGCACGACGTTGCCAACGTCGTTGTCGTCGGTTCGAACCCGATCACCCGCTGTGAAATCAGGTGCCGATCGCAGGGTACCGGCCAATGGCCAGGCGTTGGCTGCGATCGACCGAAAAGGCCAATTGCGCAAGCACCCGTCGCCGCGACGGGCCCCGGCCGCGGAAACGTCTGGCCGTGTTTGCGCGATTGGCTTTTTGTGTTCCAGGGCGCGGACGACGGGTTCGGACCAACGACGAGCCGCCGGAGAGAAACCCGCATACTACGCCGGTCGGGACGGCGGGCCGCCGGGGTGGCGGAGGCCCGCCGGGCTACCGAAACGAACGGGCAACCCGCGACGGGGCGGGCCGACGAATCGAAGTCGGCAACCGCTTGTACGAGGGAATGACGGACGAACGGAACCACGGAACAACGGACCAAAGAAATGCCAGATGACGAATCGCCAGTGAATCAGGAAGAGCAACCGGTCGACTCGCCGGCCGAGGAGGCCGCCGAGGAGGTCAGCGAAGAGAAGGCCGCGTTCGAGAAACTCAAGGAGCGCGTGGAGGCCACGGTGGAAGACCTCGGCGCCCTGCGGAAGAAGGTGACGATCACTATCCCGCGGGAGGCGATCGACGAGCGGCTAGAGAAGCAGTACAAGGACTTGTCGCGCGAGGCGATCGTGCCGGGCTTTCGGAAGGGCCGGGCCCCGCGGCGGCTGCTCGAGAAGCGCTTCGGCTCGGAGGTGAGCGAAACGATCACCTCGGACCTGCTCGGCAACGGCTATCTCGCCGCGATCGAGAAGGTAAACCTCAAGGTGCTGGGCGACCCTTTGATCTGGTGCCAACCGAAGAAGCCCGCCAAGACCGAAGGCGCCGAAACGAGCGTATCCGGCGAGCAACTGATGAGCGTCCGGGAGGCGTTCGAAAACATCGACCTGCCGGAGTCGGGGAATCTGACCTTCGCGTGCGAGGTGGAGGTCCAGCCCGAGTTCGAGCTGCCGGAGCTCAAGGGCATACCGATTCAGCGGCCGAAGGTTGCCGTCACCGATCAGGACGTCGAACGGCAAGTCGATCGGTTCCGGCGAACCCGGGCCGAGTGGCAGACCATCAGCGACGGCGTGGTACAGACGGACGACATCGTCGTTGCGGCCATGAAGATGAGCGTCGACGGGCAGGTCGTCAAGGTGCAGGATCCCGCATTCCTGGCGTCCCGCCCGCAGGCCATCGAGGGCATCGCGTTCGAGAACCTCGGCGAGCTGCTTGGCGGCGCGAAGGTGGGCGACGTCCGCACGATCACCGGCACGATCCCGGACGACAACGAAAGGGCCGAGCTTCGCGGCAAGACGGCGGAGTTCGAGCTGACGATCAAGGAAATCCGGCGGCTGAAGCTGCCTGAGCTGACGCCGGAGATGCTCAAGTCGGTGGGCTTCGACAGTCCGGAAGAATTCCGCGCCTTCATCCGGTCCGAAATGGAGGCCCGCCTCGCCGACGTGATCCGCCGCGGGATGCGGAACCAGGTGTACAAGTACCTGCTGGAGAACGCCAGATTCGATCTGCCCGAGCGCCTCTCGCAGCGGCAGGCGAACCGGGTCGTCGTCCGGCGGATGCTGGAACTGTATCGCCAGGGCATGCCGGAATCGGAGGTGGCCAAGCATGTGGATGAGCTGCGGACCACGGCCCGGGACGAAGCGGCGCGGGAGTTGAAGCTCTCGCTGATCATGGAGAAGATCGCCGAGCAGCTCAAACCGGAGGTGACCGAGGACGAGGTCAACGGCCAGATCGCCCTGATTGCCCGGCAGCAGAACCGGCGTTTCGACCGCGTCCGGGACGAACTGATCAAGAACGACGGGATCGAGTCGCTCTTCATCCAGCTCCGCGACGAGAAGATCGTCGATCACCTGCTCGAAGAGGCAAAGATCACCGAAATGGAGCCGGGCGCGGACGAGTCGAGCCCCCCCGCGAAGGCGGCGACCCCGACGGGCGAGTTCAAAGACGAAACCTGATACAGGAAGGCTGTCGATGCACGAACTTCCGTTCCCGTTGAACACGTACAACCAGCAGTACCCGCAGTACCAGCGTTACCGGGAGATGTCGATCGAGGACATGCTCCTGGAAAACCGGATCATCTTCCTGGCCGGGCCCATCTCGGAGCGGACGGCCAGCATCGTGATCATGCGGCTGCTGTACCTCCAGTCCATTCGCAAGGACCAGGACATCAACCTCTACATCAACTCGCCGGGCGGCCTGGTGGACCAGACCCTGGCGATCTACGACACGATGCAATTCCTCGGGTGCGAGGTGGCGACGTACTGCATCGGCCAGGCCGCCAGCGGCGCGGCCCTTGTGCTGGCGGCGGGGACGAAGGGCAAGCGGTTCGCCCTGCCGAACGTCAAGATCATGCTCCATCAGCCGTACGGCGGGATCAGCGGGCAGGCCGAGGACATCCGCATCCAGGCGGAGGAGGTCCTCAAGGACAAGAAGCTGCTCAACGAAATCCTGTGCAAACACACGGGCCAACCCATCGAGAAGATCGAGGCCGAGACGGAGCGCGACCGGTACATGAGCGCGGCCGAGGCAAAGGCGTACGGCATCGTGGACGAAATCCTCGGCCAGGAGCCGAAGAAGAAGAGTACGAAATCGTAAGGTCCGCGCGCGGACCCCGATCGGCCACGGGCCCCGCCGTGCGGAGCCCCGTTGACAACGACGAACGGTCCGCATGGCGGACCCCAATGAGAGGGTTTTCGGATGGCTTACGGCCAACATCTGGTTCCGATCGTGATCGAAAAGACGGGCCGCGGCGAACGCGCCTATGACATCTACTCGCGTCTGCTGAAGGACCGTATCGTGTTTCTCGGCGGGCCGATCGAGGACGAAACCGCCAACGTGATCATCGCCCAGATGCTGTTTCTCTCGAACGAAGACAGCGCGGCGCCGATTCACTTCTACATCAACTCGCCGGGCGGATCGGTCTCCGCCGGCCTGGCCGTTTACGACACGATGCAATTCCTTCGGTGCGAGGTCGCCACATATTGCGTGGGGCTGGCGGCAAGCATGGGCGCGGTGCTCATGTGCGGCGGGACGAAGGGCAAGCGATACGCCCTGCCGAACGCGCGCCTGCTGCTCCACCAGCCGCTGATCGGCGGCGTGCTGGAGGGCCCCGCGACGGACCTGAGTATCGAGGCGGCCGAGATCATCCGCCTTCGCAAGCGGTTGTACGAGATCCTGGCCAGACACACCGGCCGCGCTCTGGAGCAGATCGAAAAGGACTGCGACCGCAACAAATGGCTTGACGCGACGGAATCGCTTGAATACGGCCTTGTGGACAAGATCCTGGAGCGGGCGCCCGAGATGCCCCCGAAGCGGCCGACGGCGGAAGAGGAATGATGCGAAGCGGACGGACGAGAATGCCGGAAAGCAGGAAACCTGTGGGCGGCCTCTCCTGCGGGGGGCTCTCTGCCTGTTTCCTTCCCGGGGTTTTCGTTCTGCTTTTCACCTTCGGCTGCCAGTCGCCGGGCGATCAGATGTACCGGCTCCAGAAACAGCTCGATTCACAGAAGGCGCGGGGCGTCGAGCTCGAAGAGCGCATCATCACGCTGCAGAAGCAGATCGACGACCAGAAGCAGCAGATCATCACCCTGCAGCGAATCGCGCCCGACCGCATGGCCAAGCTCGAGGCGCCCGTGAAGATCGAGCTGGACAAGCTCTCCGGCGGATACGAGGAGCCCGGGCGGGCCGGCGATGCGGGCGTTGTCGCGTATGTGCGGCCGATCGACGCGGACGGCGATGTGATCAAGGCGGCCGGCTCGATCGTCATGGACGTTTTTGATCTGGCGAACCCGCCCGACCGACACCTCGTGGCGCATTGCGAGCTGGACGTGGACCACACCCGCCAGGCCTGGCGCGGGCGGCTCTGGACGAACCACTTCACCGTGAAATGCCCGTGGCCCCCGCCGGACCGCAAGCCCCCGGAGCACCGCGACCTCACCATCCGGGTGCAGTTTACCGACTACCTGACCGGCAAGACCTTCCTCGCGGAGACCCTCTGCAGGATCAAGCTCCCTGCGGATGCAGCCGCCCCCCAGCCATAGTCTTTGACCGCGCGATGCCGCGGGCTACAATATCCGTGTCTTTCGCTAGGGGTGGCCGCCACGCGGGCAGCCTGAGAGGATCGGCACGAACGGCCGAGCGACCCTCGGAACCTGATCAGCGCCTTGGGCCCGCCGTACGGGCTACGGCTGCGAAGGGAAGCGACATGATCCACATGACCCAATACGAACGGGCCCGCAAGGGCATGATCACGCCGGAGATGGTCCGAGTCGCCCGGCGCGAGAATGTCACACCCGAGTTCATCCGCGACGAGGTCGCGAGGGGCCGACTGATCATCCCAGCCAACATCCGGCACCTGGCGGGCAGCGGCGGGCAGGCCCCACGGACGCGAACGCTCAGCCACAACGGCACGGCCTGCGCCGTCGCCGATGTCTGCCACCTTGACGCCCCTGCCGGCCACGCCGGCCACAGACCCGACGCGGCCCTGTGGGTCAACCAGAGCGTCGCCCAGCGCCGCCCGGCGATCGACGACCCCGAAGTGCTGAAAGGCCAGTCCGCACCGAAGCGACTCGACCCTGTGGGCATCGGCCGGCTGATCACCACGAAGATCAACGCGAATCTCGGCGCCTCTCCCGTCGCAAGCAACACGCAGACGGAAGTCGAGAAACTCCGCCTCGCGCAGCGTTACGGCGCGGATACGGCCATGGATCTCTCGACCGGCGGCGATCTCGTCGGCTGCCGCCAGGCGATCATCGACCACAGCACCGTTCCCATCGGCACCGTCCCGATCTATTCCATGATCGTGGGACGCTCCGTCGAGGATCTCACATACGACATGATCCTGAAGGAGGTCGAGCGCCAGGCGCAGCAGGGTGTCGATTTCTTCACGATCCACGCCGGCATCCTCCGGGAGCACCTGTCGCTGATCGGTCGGCGGACCACCGGGCTCGTCTCGCGCGGCGGCTCGCTCCTGGCCAGGTGGATGATCCACCACAACCGGCAGAACCCGATGTACGAGCTCTTCAACGAAATCTCCGCGATCATGCGCGAGTATGATGTCGCCTACTCGCTGGGCGACGGCGTCCGCCCGGGGTGTCTCGCCGATGCCGGCGACCCGGCCCAGATCGCCGAACTGCATGTGCTGGCCGAGCTGGTGTTTCGTGCG
>Ga0123519_10013100_pt1 | contig 11961 bp, 9 predicted proteins | sample YelNatPaOPRAMG02_FD_87396 | JGI IMG/M metagenome (GOLD analysis project Ga0123519, IMG submission 87396) | Hot spring microbial communities from Yellowstone National Park - Yellowstone National Park OP-RAMG-02 (version 2) | ecosystem: Environmental > Aquatic > Thermal springs > Hot (42-90C) ... | reverse complement strand
TGGAGTGAAGCTGCTCTTTGGGACGCAGCCGGTGCGCGCTTGCCATTGCCACCGGCTTGCTTCTGAAGGCTAGGGGCGGAGACGGAGCTGACCGGGTCCTGGCGGTTTACCCAACCTCCTAGCTGCTCCAATGCCGCTTCACCGCTGGGTTTGGGCAGCTCCCCGGGCTGGCGCGGGAGGGCCCTGGTGTGTTTTTCTTGGGGCAAATGCTTTAGGACATTGCGTAGCTTAGGAACCCAGCACTGTGGTAGCGGTGCCCACTCGCGAGGCACGAGGGCGCCCTCCCGACAAAGCGGTCCGGCCTGCTCGGTCACTGCGAAGAGCGTGGTTGGAATCTTGAACCAGGGATCACGCCGATTGGCCAGAAGGTTCGGCAGGACGGCAGCACTTTTGGCAGCGCCGTGGCGGGCGGCCAAGACGCATTTTTCGTTCTGGCGCTCCATCCCCAGCGCTAGGCTGAGAACCTCTATTTGCGCCCAGTCTTCGGGCAGAACCTCCAGCGAAGGCAAGCGGGCCTCGCAAAACGCGTTTTGCCCTGTCAGTTTGCGGGCGGTGTCAGCAAGTAGCCTATTCGTTTTCTCTTTCATGCCGCAGTTGGTTTTGTCCTCGCCTTGTTGTTGCGCAGCTTGTCTGCTGGCAGCCGAACCGGCAGCTGCATTTTCAGCTACCCACCGGACGATACAGCGGAAAAAGCTGGTCTTTTTGGGCAGAACTGCCTCGTACATGTTCTCGACCACGACCGACGCCGGCCCCATCTATGCCAGAAGCGTTCATGGCGATCCGCCGGAGGCGGCGGTGGGGCGGGCATTTCTCAGTTTGCAGACCATATCTCTTGCCTCTTCGATGGACTTCGCAACCCTGGCGGCTGCCGCGCGCACGTGTTCTTCTGTGTGGTTCGCCATGACCTGAAGGCGGAATCGCGCTGCGCCCACCGCCACGGCCAGGAATTCCACGAGGTTGGCAAAAACCCCTTTGGCGAAATTCCGTCTACTGGCCAGGCGGGCCACCTTTTCATTGCCTACCGGCACCATGACCAATGGAGATGGGGATCCCAAGCAACAAATGCCGGCGGCAGCGAAGGCGTCGCGGAGCATGCTCACGTTCTGCGCCAGCCTTGTGCGCAGTTTCTCGCCCTCGGCGGAGCGGATGATGCGCGTGGCTTCGATCGCAACCGCTGTTTGCACGGGACTGAGCGCTGCCGAGAACGTGTTCGAGCAACCAAACGCCTTGATGTACTGGTTCACCGCCGGACTATGTGTGGCCACAAACCCCCCGTTTGTAGCAAAAGTCTTGGAGAACGCCCCTACCACCAAATCCACCTGGCCGAGCAGCCCTTGAGCGCCCAACTGGCCGGTGCCGTTCGGACCGGTGGCGCCGAGGTCGTGGGCGACGTCCACCAGAAGGGTGGCGTAACACTCACGGCAAAGCCTCTGGAGGAACGCCAGGTCTGGACTGTCGGAGTCCATGGAGTACAGCCCTTCAGTGACCACGAGGATTCCGTTTTGCGAATCGGTGCTGCGGATCTCGCGCAGATGCCGTTCCGCTTCGGTGCCGTCCAGATGCCGGAAACGGCGAATTTTTGCCGTGGCGGCATGCGCCCCGGTCTGCAGCGAGGCATGGGCCAGATGGTCGATCACCACGTGATCGTCCGGGCGGATCAGGGCCACGATGGTGCCAAAGCAGGCCGCCCAACCGGTGGGAAACAGGGTCACATGCGGCATCTGCACCAGTTCCGACAAGGCACGTTCCAGTTGCAAGGAGAGGCTGGAGTTGCCAGAGAGAGCGGACGAGCCTGCGCTGTGCGGCCCGAAATCTCGAAGTGCCCGAATTGCCGCCTCGTGGATGCACGGATGCAGCGCCAGCGACAGGTAGTCCTGGGTTGCAAAGTTGACGCCGGAACACATCCGGCCCTGCACCGTTTGGAAGGTTGCCTCCGGCCCTGCCCGGCCCTGAATCGCAAGAGCATAGGTCCACACATCCGCTTGGTTGCGCGCCTGCCACCAGCGGTAGTAGTCTTCTGTCCGGGCCAACAAATCGCTTCCCTTGGGGTGGGCAAAATGAGCAAAGCTCTTGGCAAGAGCCAGGCTGGCGGCGCTACCCTCCTGCCCGGCTGCCGCGCCGTCGTTCACCCCTGGTCTTTTCATGCTTTTCATGTGCAGGCTCTTGCCTTGCTTTTGTGGTAAAGCGCAGATTGAAGACCGGATCTATCAAAAATCTTGAAAGACCTGCCGGGGTCTGAACGCTTCTTTGGACAGCGACTGATGGCCAAGACCGATTCCGACACGCAGCGCACGCCGCCCGGCCTGCCGGCCCGGCTGAAGGACTGGAAGGACCAGGCCAGTTGGGAGCAGTTCGACCAGCTCTACCGGCCGCTGATTTTCCGGTTCGCCCTCAGCCAGGGGCTGACCGAGAGCGAGGCTGAGGACGTGGCGCAGGAGACGTTGCTGGCGGTGGCCAAGGCGATCCGCAGGTTCCAATACAGCCGGGCCAGGTGCCGGTTCAAACACTGGTTGCTGACGCTGGCCCGGCACCGAATTGCGGATCATTTCCGGCGCCAGCCCAACGGCGTGGTGGCCTGCGCCTTGCCGCCGGCTGATCCGGGCACGCGCACCGGCACGGCGCAACGTGTGCCGGACCCGTCGGCTCAGGCTGCCGAGGCGCTGTGGGAGGCGGAGTGGGCCGAGTGCGTGACGCGCCTGGCGCTGGAACGGCTCAAGGCCCGGGTCAAGCCGAAGCATTTTCAGGTGTTTTACCTGTTTGTAGTCAAGGGCCAGCCGGCGGCGCAGGTGGCGCGTGCCCTTGGGGTCAACCGGGCGCTGGTGTATTTGGTCAAGCACCGGCTCAAGCCGCAGTTTGATCGGGCTGTGGCACGGGCTGCTGGCGAGCTGGACACACCAGGCCTGAGCCTTGGAGCGGCTGGTTGAAGCTTCGATTAGAAGTGGGGGCTAGGAGTTTGTCGGACTTTTTCGAGGGAAGATGGGTGTGAATTGAACGACCGTGGGGCTGGGATGGTCCATCAGACAAGGTGGCACGGCGCTTCAAAACCATCGACCGCAACACCCCCTTGTTGCTTCCCCCCAGACCCGCGCGACTGGGTGGCCGAAGATGACCTAGTCCACTTCGTCATCCGGCTGTCCAGCGGCTGCCGTTGTCAGCCTTCGCGGTCAACTCCAAGAGCTGTGGGGATGAACAATATCCACCCCCACATGATGTTGGCGTTGCTGGCCGACTGCGGGTATGCGGCCAAAGAAGACTTTCAGCGGCTGGGGGCTGGGCTGGGCCTGGCCTGGGCGAGCTGAAAAAAGCGGGGGGCGGACTGAACTCTGGGGACTTTGGCCGCCGAGCGCCTCGGTGAGGCAGCCGGAACTGCCGTGTTGATCAAGCTGCCCGGTTCCCGAAAATTGGTTAATGCCAACCGTCTGAATTGCTGAAAATCCAACCTCACCTGGAGCCTTGAGCTAAGTCCGACAGACTCCTAGCCCGAGCTCCTAGGCTCTGGCTTCAAGGTCCTAGCTCCAAAGTCCATCCTCGATGCTTTTGGGTCCTCTGTCCTCTGCCCCACGCGCTCCATGCTCCATGCTCCGTGCTTCATGCTCCATGCTGGACCGCCTCGGCCAACTGCTTGGCGGTTCAGGGCTCGAAAATTCGGGCTGGATTGCGTACCTGTATTTTGTCGGCACGGCACGTGCTCCGGGAACTCTGGCCTGCGGTCGTGAGCCAACACGGCCACTGATCTGCACCAGCGCGCCTTGTGTAGGGTGGGCTGGTTGACATCGAGCTGGCTGTCCTCAACGGGTCGGCGTGAGCCTGGACAGCCCATAGCCGACGGGATCCGGGCATTTTTGGATACGGCAGCATGGAAGTGGATACATTGAAAATCGTAGCCACCGCAGCGGTTGGAGCAGCTAGCTGCTGGGGGCTAGTGCCTTGGATTCTGCGCGTGGCCAGGCAAGCAGGGAGGATGGGGCAGGCCGAGGAGTTCCATCACACTCATACCGGCCCGGTTCCTCGGCTGGGTGGGTTGGGGTTGGCGGCGGCGTTTGTGCTGGTAGCGATTGCGGCGACGTGGTTGTCTCCAGCCGGGCAACCCCCAACCCAGGTGCGGTGGACGCTGGTGCTGGGCAGCTTAGGGATGTTCGGGCTGGGCTTCTGGGACGACTTACGCAGGGTTGGTGCCAAAACGAAGCTGCTTGTTCAGATCGGCCTGGCTGTGGCGGTCTATTGCGGTGGGGTGCAGATCGAGCTGCTGAAGAATCCGTTAACCGGCACAACCTACCCTCTGGGCTCACTGAGCCTTGTCGTCACGGTCTTCTGGTTGGTGGCACTGACGAACCTGATTAACCTCATTGATGGCATGGACGGGTTGGCGGCCGGGATCAGCCTGATGTTGATGTGCTTGCTAGCCAACGTGGGTTTGGGTGTCGGGTGCAGGTTCACGACACTGCTGGCGGTGGGCGTAGGCGGGGCGTTGCTGGGCTTTTTGCGATACAATTTTCCCCCGGCAAAGATTTTTCTGGGTGACGGCGGAGCGTATTTCTTGGGTTTCCTGATTGGGCAGTTGGCCATCGTCAATTCGCACAAAGGCTCAGTAGCGGCTGCGTTGATTGCGCCGGTGTTGGCGTTGGGGTTGCCGATTTGGGACGCGGTATTGGCGGTGGTGCGGCGGGGTCTGCGCGGGCTACCGTTGTTCCGGGCTGACCGACAGCATGTGCATCATTGGCTCCTGGCGCACGGCTGGTCGCGGCGGCGCGCGCTGTGGGTGCTGTATGGGCTTTCGGTCTGCTGCTTGGTGCCGGCCTTTGCGGCCTTTTGGCTTCAAGGTCGGTTGATTCCATTGCTGTGCGGCTGTGTGGCGGTTGTATTCATCGTGGCAGGCCATGCCTTGGGGTGGAGCAAGATGTGGAGCCTGCCCAGGTTAGCTGCCCCGTCGCCGTTGCAGTGGCGGCGAGAGACCCGGTATGCGCTGACGTTAGCGCAGTGGCTAGAGATGGAAGCCGAGCGGCGTGAGTGCTTGTTCGAGCTATGGCAAGATTTGCAGTTTGTGGCCAAGAAACTGGGCTTTTCCGAGCTGACGCTTTGCCTGGCGGGCGTCAAACAGGTGTGGCGCGCTGCCACCATTCAGACTGACTTGGGCCAGCTCCATCGGGTGCAGCATCGCCTCAGCACGGGAACACTGGAGTTTGCGGCCCACGAACAGGTGCTGCCAGCCCCCCTCTTCGAGCTGTTGGCCGAGCTGGCTGCCGAGGGGTGGCAACGAGCGGCGCGGCGTTGGCAGCACGTGCACGCGGCACCCTTGCGATTCGATGCGGTCTCATCCGAGACATCGTTGTTCCGGCGGCTGGGCCGGCGGTACGAACCGGTGCAGCAAGCCTGGTGGATTCCCAAACGGCAACTCCAACCCCAACCGACCGAACGCGCCGCAGCCTGACGGAAGCTGCGGGCTGAGTGGTCTGCAATCCAGTGTCTCAGTCAGTTAAAGGGCATTGCACGCCAAAACAACCGGGTTCGGCGCGGGACGCCCATTCTCCGGCAGCGTGCTGGGCTCAGGCCAGCCCACCGTCAGGGTCCGAGTGCATTCAGTCTATCGAGACATGGCCACGTAGATCGACCTCAAAGGCGGGGGTCGGCACGGCCAAGGCTCCGGACTTCGATGCTGAACAGTCGGGACGACCTCCGGCCCAGCGCTGGGTTGGTGAAGCCTCGCGTTGGGTGTTGGTGTGCGCGCTGGTGTTTGCGCCCTGGGCCTACGGCGCTACACGGGACTGGGCGGTAACGGTTCTGAATGGGCTACTGGGGCTGGTGGGGCTGTTGTGGGTAGCGGATCGCTGCCTGCGCCGGCGCTGGCCGCATGTGCCTCGGATACTGGTTGGGCTGAGCGCTGCGGTGTTGTTGTTCGGCTGGGGCATGGCCCTCAACGCGCATTATCGGCTGGACCCGGCCCTTTGGCAGTTGCGACCGGTAGAAGCCTGGTTCCCAGCAGCACCCGGCGCAGCCGACGGGCCCACCAGCCAACGGGCCATGCTCGGTTATACCGGCTTGGTCGCGGTGCTGCTGTTCAGTGCTGATCTAGCGCGACGCGGTAGGGGGCGGCAGCGGCTGTGGCTCACGATGGCGCTTACGGGAGTTTCGGTGGCGTTGTTTGGCGCCATCCAAAAACTCGGGGGCGTGCCGGTGTTCGCCTTGACTTGGGAACCGGAGAAGCTGGACCCGACCAACAATTTCGCCCTGTTTCGGTGCCGCAACAATGCCGGGGCATGGCTGAACCTGACCTGGCCCGTGTTGGTGGCTCTGGCGTTTGTCAAGACGCGCAAGACGCATCGGCCTTGGGCCAAAGCCTTTTGGGTTTGTGCCGTGTTGACAATGTTCATCGGCATCCAGCTTAACCCCTCCAGAGCCAGTTGGGTCATTGCCATAGGGTTGGCGGTTGGGATGGCCGGGCGGGTAGGCTGGCACTTCTGGCGCCGCCGCGCTTATGTGTTCGAGCCGCGGATGTTGGTGGCCAGCGGCGTGTTTGGGGCAGTGGCCTTGGGGCTGATGATCCTGCTGATCAGTTGGGGCGGTTGGCTTACGGGTTGGCAGCGCTGGCAACAGTCCGGCTGGGGCGTGGAAGCGCGTCAACCGTGGGAGCTTCTGGTGCGCATGGTCCACGACGCTGGCCTCACCGGATTTGGCCCGGGCAGCTTCGACATTGTCTTCCCGGCATACCAGGCCACACACGATTTTGGCCAACGGCTGGTCCCAGCCTTCTGGGTTACCGACCGTTGGATCCATGCGCATCAAGATTACCTGCAGACACTGATCGAATGGGGTTGGCTGGGCGGGGCGCTGTGGGCCGGGCTTGTGGTGGGCGGCCTGGTTAGGGCTGTTCAGACGTTACTCCGTGAAAGGCTGGACTTCCCCGCGCGCTGGTTACTGTATGCGTCGGTGCTGGCGCTAGTTGGGGTTTTGGTGCACGCAGCGGTCGATTTTCCGCTGCAGATTGCCTCCATCCAACTCTATACGGCGGTGCTGCTGGGCTTGTGCTGGGGCGTGCGGGGCTCAAGCGCGTCAGGTGCACCGGCCCGATGACGCGTCCGGTTGCGCGCGGTTGGCCAAAGCAGTCCTACCTGAGCCTACGAGGCCGGTTTGGCCTGGGCTGGACGCACTCTGCGTGTGCGCTGTTGGTTGCGGTGGTCGGCCAGTCGAAATCGGTCGTAGGCAGCAAAGCCTGCAAGGGGTCGGGTGGCCGCTCGGTTGGCCAAACGGACCCAACAAGCTGGTGGGCACGACAGGGCTCGAACCTGCACGGATTGCTCCATTGGATCCTAAGTCCAACGCGTCTGCCAATTCCGCCACGTGCCCACCCGGCGTTAATCTGGCGCAACTGGGTCAGCCTGTAAACCCCTTTCAAACTGGGCTTCTGGCATGCCCAAATGGCGCGTGCGCCGCCGCCTGCCGCCGCATGGGCAAACTGGCCTGACGCCGCCAGGCCGGGGTGGCAAGGCAACTGCTGGGCGCAGACTTTCTAGGACGGCGCAGCGGAGCGGGGTGTCCCAACGTCCGGGCCAGCGCTGGGCAGCGGCCAGCGTTTGGTGTATTGACTTTTGGGTGCCGATCTGGAACTTATGATGCGAGGTTGAGTTTGGACCATGCCACTTTACGAATACGAGCTGTGCGAAGGTAACTGTGTGGTGTGCGGGGGCCGGTTCACTCTGCGCCGGCCTATCGACGCGCCGCCGCTGACGCACTGCCCGGCTTGCAAGAAGCCGGTCCGTAAAGTCATGTCCGTATTCAACACCCCCAAGCTGCTGAAGCCGTTATCGATCTCCGATGCCAAAAAGGCCGGATTCACCGTGCTGAAGCGCTTGGGCAAGGGCGAGTACGAAAAGCTGTGAGGCTGCTCAGGTCGCAGGCTCGACGACACAGCGGCTTGCAGCGTCTCTGAGCCGTTGACGCTAGGAGGTTGGAGCAGGCGCGGCTGCGGCGGTGGCCGCCGGCTGCCCGCTCAAGGCAGACGAGCGCACGGGCTGGTCTTGAAATTGTTGGCCATCCCAGAAGGCCAGGATCATCTCCACCGTGCGTTCGATGGCGCCGGAGTGTTCGCGTACGACCTGCTTGGCTAGCTGGCCCATCTGGGCAGCTCGGTCGGGGTTGCCCAGCACATCCGCCAGCGCCGCTTCGAGTTCCGCAGGGTCTTTGACCTGGATCGCTGCGCCTTTTTCGACAAAGGCGCGGGCGATCTGCTCGAAGTTTTGCATGTGCGGGCCAAACACGACCGGTTTGCCCAAGATAGCCGGCTCGATCGGGTTTTGGCCGCCTTGAGCCGTGAGGCTCTTGCCGATGAACACCACCGAGGCGTATTCGTAAAAGTACCTCAGTTCGCCGGTGGTGTTGAGCAGGAGACACTCGACCTGGCCCGGGCCGTACTGGGTGTGGACGGTCATTTGGCTGCGATAGACCAGCTTGATGTGGCGGGCCTCGATGTCCCGACCTGCTTCGCGTCCGCGCTCGAAGTGCCGCGGAGCCACCACCATGAACAGGTTGGGGAACCGTTTGCGCAACCGGACAAACACGTCCGCCAACACCGCTTCCTCGCCCGGATGCGTGCTGCCGCCCACCAGCACGGGCACGTCCGGTGCAACCCCCAGTTGGGCCAGCACCCGCGGCACATCGACTAAGCGCCGTTCCTCCAGCTCCGCGGCGTCGAACTTCATGCTCCCCACCACGTGGATCCGATCTGGTCGCACCCCCAGCTCACGCAGCCGAGCCGCATCGTGCTCATTTTGGCAGCCCACGCCGGCCAAACTGGCAAACAGGGGCCGGAACAAGAAGCCCAAGCGCTTGTAGCCGCGGTAGGACCGCTCCGACAGCCGCGCGTTGACCAGAAACACCGGGATGCGCAAGGCCTGAGCCCGCCAGATGAAGTTGGGCCAAATCTCAGCCTCCACCAGAATGATCGCCTCTGGATGCAAGGTACGCAGGGCCCGACGCACGTAGGGGCGGCAGTCGATCGGGTAATAGACCTTCAGAATGTGCGAGGGCAGTTTCTTGCGCAGCTCGGCCATGCCGGTGGTGGTGGTGGTCGAGACCACCAGCTTCAGGTTGGGCAGACGCGGCTCCAGCGCCTTGATCAGTTGCGTGCACAGGTTCACCTCACCCACACTGACAGCGTGCAGCCAGAGCACCTGGCGATTGCTCACCGCCTGCTTGATTTTGGACCCGTAATGGCCGAAGCGCTGTCGGAACCCCTCGCGCCAGTTGCCTCGCCGCCACAGCCGCACCAGGTAGTACGGCGCGGTTAACACGAAACCGAGTGTAAACAGAATGTTATACAGCCGCTTCATGGAGCCGCGACCCGGGCCCACACTGTAGCCGCCGGCGGGTGCCGGGGCGAGCTCATTTTACCGGAAAAACAGCAGCCACACCAACGCCAGCACCGGCAGCAGAAACGGCAGGGTATAGCTGAACACATACCCCAAAAAATGCGGCACGCGCACCTTCTGCTGTTCGGCAATCGACTTGACCATGAAGTTGGGGCCATTGCCAATGTAGGTGCAGGCGCCGAAAAAGACCGCTCCCACACTAACAGCCGCCAGATACCGGCTCAAGGCTGGATCCCCGATCAACACGGCTATCCGCGCTTGCTCCAGGGTCACCGCGCCGGCTCGCAACAGCTCCGGGTGATACTGGTGCAGCGCAGCCAGGCCAGCTTGGACCTCAGCCGCATGCGGGCCTGTTGGAGCCGCGTGCAGCCCTTGTTGCGCGGCCTGCTGGATCAGGCGGGCGGTCTGGGGGCTCACCAAGCTGCCCACCTCAGCGCTTAGGAAGCTGAGGTAAGTGGGCGCGTTGTCCAGCAGACTGGACAGGCTGCCAGTGGCCCAATAGAAAAACCCCGGACTCGGATCGCCCAACCGAGCTGCGTTGCGTTCCAGCCAGTCCAACGCCGGCATCATCGTGGCGAAGATGCCGGCAAACAGGATGGCCACCTCGCGAATTGGGTGGAAGGTGAATTGATTGGCTTGGTGAATGCGCCGCGGCGTGCTGAACCACGAGCCCAACGCCGCCCCCACCATCAAGGCTTCCCGCAACAAGGGCGGCCGCTCCAAAAACACCGCACCCAAAATGACCGCCAGAAAAAATACGTTGCTCATCCCCTGGAATTGCCATTGTTCAGGCGGCGCAGCCAGGCGGGTGCGCACCTGGGCCGGAGCGCGCAGGAAGTTGCGCCAGTCGATCAACAGGAACACGGCCAGCAAACTGGCCACCGCCACCGCCCACATCGGCCAACACCGTTCCGCCACCCACCAGAACGGCACGCCCTTTAGGTAACCCAAAAACAGCGGCGGATCTCCGATGGGCGTCAGGCAACCGCCGACGTTGGACACCAAGAAAATGAAAAACACCACATGGTAGGCGGTGAGCCGATACTTGTTCATCCGCAACCAGGGCCGAATCAGCAGCATCGAAGCGCCCGTGGTGCCCAACACATTGGCCAGCACCGAACCCATGAACAAAAACACGGCGTTGCCCACCGGTGTGGATTCACCCTTGACCTGGATGAGAATCCCGCCCGAGACCACAAACAATGAACCGATCAACACAATGAAGCTGACATACTCATGGGCGGTATGCAGCGCACGCTCGGACGCCTGTAGCCCGCCCACGTAATAGGCCAGCGTCACCGCGCCCAGCCCCAAGGCCACCTTCGGATAATGCCGCGTCCACCAGGCCGGAAAAAGCAGTGGCCCGGCAGCAATTGTGGCCAGCAACAACCCAAATGGCACGGCCATCCATAACTTCGGCTCGTAACCCATCGCCGCCGCAGGCTAGGCCACGGGCCTTTCAGCCCGAAAGCGCAAAGTGACCCGGCGAATCGCGGGATTGGCTCGCAGGCTGGGGGCGCCGGGCGCCTTGAGGGTGCGGATGAAAGAATGGGCTTGCACTTGGCCTGCTTTGGCCGCCGAATCGGCCCATGCATCCGAGTTGGTTCGCTTGCAGTGCAATCTGGCTGTGGGCTGTGGGCTTGTGGGCGGGGGAACTCCGGCTGGGCATGATCGGCCTGGACACCTCGCACGCGATTGAGTTTACGCGGCTACTGAATCAGCCCGACCACAAAGATCATGTGCCCGGCGGACGCGTGGTGGCCGCGGTCAAAGCCGGCAGCCCCGACCTGGAGGCAAGTTGGAGTCGGGTGGAAGGCTACAGCCGCCAATTGCAGGATCAGTTCAAGGTGCGTCTTGTGCCCAGCATCCAGGAGCTATGTCAGCAGGTCGATGCGGTGTTGCTGGAGAGCGTGGACGGCCGCCCGCACTTGGCCCAGGCACGCCCAGTCATCCAGGCGGGCAAACCCCTGTTCATCGATAAACCGCTGGCCGGCTCGCTCCGCGACGCTATCGAGATCTTGCGGCTGGCGCGCGAGGCCAAGGTGCCGGTGTTCAGTTCCTCAGCTTATCGGTTCTACGACAGCCTACGTGAATTGAAGGCCAAGCCAGTCGGCCAGGTGCGTTGCGTGGTCTCCTGGGGTCCGGCTTACCGCGAGTCGCATCATCCCAGCCTCTTTTGGTATGGGATTCACCCCACTGAAGCGCTGTTTGCGGTGCTGGGCAGTGGATGCGAGTCGGTCGTCTGTAGCCCAGGGGCCGAGGCGGATGTAGTTACCGGTCGGTGGTCCGATGGCCGGTTGGGCACATTGGTGGCGCTGCGCAGCGGGGCCACCCCGCACAAGGTGGTGGTGTTTGGTTCCAAGGCTGTGGCCGAGCAACAGCCTGGGGGCGATTCCTATGCGCCGTTAGTCCGTGAGATTATGCGCTTTTTCCAGACGGGGGTTGCACCGGTGTCGTCGCAGGAAACCCTCGAGATTTTCGCTTTCATGGAAGCAGCCGATGAGAGCCTGCGGCAGGGGGGCCGTCCGGTGCAGTTGGCTGAGCTGCTGCGCCGACACGGCTACTGAAGCGGCTGGGTCAGGCGCGGAGCGCGGCCACG
>Ga0123519_10013097_pt1 | contig 11962 bp, 10 predicted proteins | sample YelNatPaOPRAMG02_FD_87396 | JGI IMG/M metagenome (GOLD analysis project Ga0123519, IMG submission 87396) | Hot spring microbial communities from Yellowstone National Park - Yellowstone National Park OP-RAMG-02 (version 2) | ecosystem: Environmental > Aquatic > Thermal springs > Hot (42-90C) ... | reverse complement strand
TGATACGGTTTTGTTTACAAGCAAGAACGCAGTGAAGTATTATTTAGATAAAAATTCTATCGTAGGGAAAAGAATTGTTGTAATTGGAAAAGTTACTCAACAAGCAGTTAATTATTATGGATATCATGTACATTATGTTGCTGATAAACCATCATCTCTTTCTTTAAAAAAATTAATAAGAGAAAATGCTGAATGGCGGATCCTTTATCCATGTTCAGATTTATCTAATAATTCTTTACATATTTTGCCAAATGTTAAGCCTTTAATTGTTTATAAAACACGAGCTCGTATTCAAAAACCAATTGATCTTAAAAATTTTTCAACAATTGTATTTACATCTCCTTCAACAGTTGATTCTTTTTTCAAAATTTATTCTAAAGTCCCATTACACTTACTTTGCTTAGTAATGGGCCATACAACAAAAAAAAGGTTGATAGATTATGGGGTAGCTAAAGAAAAAATTGCTATCCATGAATTGAAATAAAAATCAGACTTAGAAGGGGGTTTTAAAATGATAAAAAAATCAATTAAGCGATTTCGCGCAAGACGTATAGATAAAGCTACCAGAGAATATTTTCGTGAAGTGCGATTGGATGTTAAAGATTTTATATGGCCAATTTTCTTAAAAAAAGGAATAGGAATTAAAGAGAGTATTTCTTCGATGCCGGGAGTTTATAGGTATTCGTATGATATTTTTATCAAAGAGTTATATTCTCTAATTGATTATGGTTTAAGGTCGGTACTATTATTTAGTGTGCCAAATGATAAGGGTTTAGAACAAGCTTGGGCACATAATGGTATTATTCAGTGTGCAATTCCAGAAATAAAAAAAAATTTTCCAAAACTTGAAATTATCACTGATATATGTATTTGCTCATATACAGAAGATGGCCATTGTCATATTGGTGATAACGACAAAACATGTGAAATACTTGCAAAAATTGCTCTTAGTCATGCAAGGGCTGGAGCTGATATTGTAGCTCCATCTGCTATGATGGATGGTCAGGTTTTAGCCATACGAAGTGTACTCAACAAAGAAGGATTTAACGAGACGAAAATTATGTCTTACGCTGCAAAATTTGCATCAAATTATTATGGTCCTTTTCGTGTTGCTGCAGACTGTGCACCAAAAACAGCAGACAGAAAAACATATCAAATAGATCCTCCAAATCAAAAAGAAGCTCTAGAAGAGATTGAAACAGATATTTATGAAGGAGCACAGGCTGTTATTGTTAAACCTGCATTAGCTTATCTGGATGTGATAGCACATGCAAGTAATCTTTTTAAAATTCCTATTATAGGTTTTAATGTGTCTGGAGAGTATTTAATGCTTTATAATTTAATACAAAGTGGTTATGCAAATGATGAGATTGTTTTAGAAACATTAATAGCAATTAAACGCGCAGGAGCTTCAAGAATTATTTCTTATTTTATACCAAAAGTTCTACCTATATTATTTAAAAAGGATTAAGACTATGACACAAAGTTCTAATTTTTTAGAAGCATGTAAATATATTGTAGGTGGAGTAAACTCACCTGTAAGATCTTTTAAAGGACTTGACCTTAATCCAATTTTTATTGATTATGGGCATGGGCCATATCTTTTTAGCACAGATTGTAAACAATATTTGGATTTTTGCCTTTCATGGGGTTCATTAATTCTTGGTCATACACATCCTGTTGTTATTGATGCTGTTAAAAAAGTTTTGCTAAAAGGCACCAGTTTTGGGATGCCAACTGTTTTAGAAACCCAAATGGCAAAAACGATATGTACTATTATGCCGTCTATAGAACTCATCAGATTTGTAAATTCTGGTACCGAAGCAGTCATGACAGCAATAAAACTTGCTCGTGCTTTTACTAAAAGAGAGAAAATCCTTAAATTTGATGGTTGTTATCATGGCCATTATGATCCTATGCTTGTATCTGCAGGATCTGGTGTAAGTGAGTTACCAAAAGCAAATTCCTCTGGAATAGATATTGCTACAATTAGCAAAACACTTTCAATTCCTTTTAATGATATAGAGGCATTAGAGAAAGTTATATTTGAAAATAAATCATCTTTAGCAGCATTAATCATTGAGCCTGTTCCTGCTAATATGGGAGTTATTATTCCTAAAAATGGCTATCTCAAAGCAATTCGTGAATTAACAGAGAAATATAAAATAGTTTTGATATTTGATGAAGTAATTACCGGTTTTCGTCTTGGTTTGAACGGTGCACAGGGAATGTTTAACATCAAACCTGATCTAACCTGTCTTGGAAAAATTATTGGTGGTGGTTTCCCAGTAGGTGCTGTTGGTGGGCGTAAAGATATCATGTTACAACTTGCGCCTGTAGGAACGGTATATCAGGCAGGTACATTGTCGGGAAATCCTGTTGCAATGGCAGCAGGTTTAGCAACTATAAACTATTTAAAAGATAATCCTGATATTTATTCTCGTCTTGAAAAAATTGTGAAAAACTTTGTAGATGAGTGGAAATTAAAATTCGATTTGACTATTAATGCTATAGGATCTATGTTTACTATTTTTTATACCCAAAAGCCAGTAGAAAACTTTTTCCACAGTCAGACACAAGACTTTGATTTATTTAAAAACATTTTTATAAAATTAATTGAAAAAGGTATTTTTTTACCACCGTCTATGTACGAAACTGCTTTTATTTCTACAGAACATACAAAAAATGATCTTGATAAATTGATTTCGTTGTTTTCAACTTTTTTCAAAAGGAAAAAAATAATCCATATACGATATACTTCTATGCTCCAAGAGCAGTGCGGAATTTCTGAAGAAACAGTTTATACAGATGCTTTAAATGTTGCAGAACTATTTGATGAATTATGTAAAAAATATTCATTTAGATTTGGTTGCGGTATGTTTAAGGTTATAATAAATGATAAGATGCAATCCTTAACTTCTAAGCTGCAAGATGGGGATATTGTAACTTTTCTTCCACCTATTGGTGGAGGATAATTTTAATAAGTCTGAAATTGGATATTATATTTTTTATTTATATGGTTAGCTTTATACTATTTTGATGTAAAAGAGAATAATAAAGTTTTATCTATTTATATTAAATTGTCTTTTTTTCCATAAAAAATAAATTGCTGGATATACTAATAGTTCCATAATAACAGAAGTTGTTATACCACCAATCATTGGCGCTGCAATGCGTTTAATTACATCAGATCCAGCTTCTTCGCCCCACATAATTGGTAGCAATCCTACAATTATTACAGAAGAAGTCATAATTTTAGGTCTAAGTCGCTTTACTGCCCCATAATTAATGGCTTCTTTTAATAAATTTAGAGATATATTTCCATTTTTCATTAATTTATTTAAAGCATTATCTAAATATAAGAGCATTACAACACCTGTTTCTGCGTCTAATCCTGCAAGGGCAATAAGACCAACCCATACTGCAATACTTAAATGGTATCCAAGAAGATAAAGAAGCCAAATAGCCCCAACTAGCGAAAAAGGTACAGCAAGCATAACTATTGCAGTTTTTATGACAGATTTTGTGTTTAAATACAAAATGATAAAAATAAGTAATAAAGTAAGAGGAACAATCATTAGTAAGCGTTTTTTTATTCGCAGCATATACTCAAATTGTCCGCTCCATATTAGATTATAACCTGGAGGAAGAATGATTTGATTGGCAATAATTTTTTGTGCTTTTTTAATGTAGGTACCAATGTCTATGCCACGCATATCTACAAAAATCCATACATTTGGTCTGCTATCCTCTGTGCGAATTACCATAGGACCTTTAATTATATTAAATTCTGCAACTTGACCGAGTGGAATTTGAAGTTGGTTATTGTTTGTATTGATTATTATATTTTTAAATTCTTCTATATTATCACGAAATTCTCTCATATAACGAAGATTTATATTATATCTTTGCAATCCTTCTATAGTAGTAGTAACATTTTTACCGCCAATAGCTGTTTCTATTGTTGACTGAACATCTTCTATGTTCAGACCATAAAAATTACATTTTTCACGATTAATATTTATTTCTATATAATTTCCACCTAATATTCTTTCTGCAAAAGCAGAAGTAGTATACGGTAATTTTCTTAATGTGTTTTCAACTATTTTACCTATCATTTCAAGTGTATCAAGATTAGGTCCAGAAACCTTAATACCAATAGGTGTTCTAATTCCTGTAGAAAGCATATCTATACGTGCCTTAATTGGCATGGTCCATGCATTTGAAATACCTGGTAGCACAAGTGCTTGGTCAAGATTTTCTATGAGTTTATCCAATGTCATACCCTTAGGCCATTCTTTTTTAGGTTTAAGCATTATTGTTGTTTCTAGCATATCTAATCCAGCAGGATCTGTTGGAGTTTCTGCTCTACCTGCCTTCCCAAATACTCTTTTTACTTCGGGGAATGAAGCAATAGTCTTATCGGTTTGTTGTAAAATTTCTCGTATTTTGGCAATAGAAACTCCTGGCATTGTGACTGGCATATATAACAAATCACCTTCATATAAAGGTGGCATAAATTCTGATCCCAAACGAATAAATGGAAAAATTGTAATAAAAACAATGATTAGAGCTAAAAAGATAATTAAATAAGAATGACTAATTGTAAATTTAACTAAAGGTTGATAAATCTTAAAAAGAAAATGATTAATTGGATTATTAAATTCTTTAGGTATTTTTCCACGAACAAAAATTCCAATTAATACAGGTACAATTGTTATAGCCATTATTGAAGCAGCAGCCATAGAATAAGTTTTTGTAAACGCAAGTGGCTTGAATAATCTACCTTCTTGTGCTTCAAGTGCAAAAATTGGAATAAATGAAACAGTAATTACTAAAAGTGACCAAAATATGGCAGGACCAACTTCTTTTGAAGATTTAATTATTGTTTCCCAGTGCGGTAAACGTTCATTTAAAGGTTTTGATACTTCAAGTTCAAGATTTTTATGAACGTTTTCTATCATAATTATAGCTCCATCCACCATAGCACCTATGGCTATTGCTATTCCACCCAAAGACATTATGTTTGCATTTATTCCCTGTAATCGCATTACCAAAAAAGCTATTAAAATGGCAAGTGGAAGAGTAAAAATAGCAATAAATGCGCTACGGACATGGAAAAGAAATATTATACAAACAATAGTAACAATTAGAAACTCTTCAAAAATTTTATTTTTTAAATTTGTTATTGCCCTTGAGATTAATTCCGAACGATCATAAGTTGGTATTATTTCAATATCAGAAGGTAACCCTTGCTTTAATACTTCTAATTTCTTTTTTATTTTCACAATAACCGAACGGGCATTTTCCCCTTGGCGAATAACAACAATACCGCCAACAACCTCCCCCTTGCCATCTAAGTCGGCAATACCACGCCTTATTTCTGGTCCTGTACTCACATCTGCAACATCTCCAACGCGTACTACAGAACCATTCTGGAAAGAACTTTTTACTGGAATATTTCGTATGTCTTTTTCTGATTTTATATAACCTACGCCACGAATCATATATTCTGCTTCGGCCATTTGAATTACTTCTCCACCAATATCAAGGTTAGCATTTTTTATTGCCATTTCTAGGTCGCGTAAAGATATTTTATATGCTTGGAGTTTAAATGGGTTAACCACAATTTGATATTGTTTAACATAACCACCAATACTTGCAACTTCTGCTACCCCTTCAACAGATGAAAGACCATACTTTAAATACCAATCTTGATAAGACCGCAGTTCCTGAAGGCTTCTTTTTTTTGAAATTAAAGCATATTCATATACCCATCCGATTCCTGTTGCATCTGGTCCAATCATAGGAAAAACACCAGAGGGAAGCCTTTTTTGAGCATAATTTAAATATTCAAGCACTCTGCTACGTGCCCAATAAATATTGATACCATCTTTGAAAATAACATAGACTAATGAATAACCAAAAAATGAGTAGCCCCTTACCACGCGCGCTCCTGGTACAGAAAGGAGCGCAGTAGTTAGAGGGTATGTAATTTGATCTTCTATAGTGCGTGGCGATTGTCCTTTATATTCGGTGTATATTATAACCTGTGTATCACTTAAATCTGGGATAGCATCTATTGGTATTGTCATTAATGCCCATAAACCAGTAAAAGCAAATAACAAATAAATTAATAAAATTAACGCCTTATTTTTTATAGACCATTCAATAACTCTTTGGATCATATTTAATTCCAAAATCTATTTTTTAATAAGATTCATTTTACAAATAGGACATTTACCAGGCTTATCTGAAGTAATTTGAATATGCATAGGACATAAGTATAAAATTTCTTTTGTATTTTTTAAAGACAGAGTGTCGCTTAATAAAGGCTCTTTTTTTTCTGGTAAATTTGCAGTATTTAAGATTTTTTTAGAAATATTTTGTGTAGAATACATTTGCATTGATTCTTGTACAGTGTTGGTAGAATCATTTTTGTTTATTAAATTTATAGCTTCTTTTAGGTTAGATTCTGCATCTATTAAAAAATGTGATGATGATACAATAGTTTGTCCTTCTGTTAAACCCTCTAGAATTTGAATGTAATCATCTGAACTTATTCCAGTTATTACTGGTTGTAATTTATATTTGCCGTTTCCTAAAGAAAGGATAACAACATTTCGTTTACCTGTTCTTATTATCGAACTAGAAGAAATTGTAAGCGTTTTTATGTCAGGAGATGAAATTATGACATTTGCAAACATTTGAGGTTTTAAATCATAGTCTTTAGTATTTTGCAGAGTAATACGCACTGTTGTTGTTTTTGTATTTGGGTCAACTACAGGTGATATAAATTCAACCTTACCATTAAAAATCTTACCTGGCAAGGATAATATTTCCACTTGAGCTGTTGAACCAATTTTTATAAGTGCTAAATCTTGTTCATAAATGTTTGCTTTAACCCATACACGAGATAAATCTGCAATTAGATAAAGCTTCATGCCAGAAGAAACATATTGACCAGATATCACATATTTTTCTAAGACTGTTCCACTAATTGGAGAATGTATCTTAAAATCTTTATTATAATAATTTTGTTCTAAAATAGAATTAATATCTGTTTCTTTAATATCCCAATTAATGAGCCTACGCTTAATACTGTTTACAAGATTTTGTGCACCATACTTTGCTTCTAACGAAGCTCCAGAAGGAAGATTTTTAAAATATTTAGCAGCTTGCAATAGCTCTTCTAGGCTGCTGATAAGTTCGGGGCTATATATAGTAAGAAGAAGTTGATCTTTTTTAACATATTGGCCAGTATAATTAACAAACAATTTTTCAACCCATCCAGAAATTTTGGTATTAACAAATGTCATAGATGTTTCATCTAAATCAACGATAGCAGTAAATCTTAATTTACGGTTAATTGTTCTTTTGGTAGCAACTTCAGTAATTATGCCGATATTTTGGGATATATTGGGGTTTATGTTTATTATTTTATCAGTATCTGAATTAGATTGATTCTTTTTTATAAGAACAAGTCTCATACCGCAAATTGGACAATCGCCAGGTTTGTCTGAAATGTAATTGGGATGCATTGGGCATTGGTATAATTGCTTTGTACTTTTTATTATTTTTTTATTATTAAAAAAAATGTTATTATTTTGTTTAATTAAAAAAAATGTTATTATTATTGAACTCGAAAAAATTAGTATTAAAGCGATAATAAGCAAGTAAGTTTTGTTATTTATTTTCATTATCTTTCTCCAGAATTTGACATTATATTACAAACATCCTTTAAATTAGTACCTATCATATATTCTAGTTCTGAAATTGCAATCATATAATTCATAACTGCCATATGGTACTCCAGAAGAACAGAAAAAAGCGTGTGATGTGCATCTAAAATTGTTAAAAAATTATTAGCCCCTGTTTGATATGATGATAGAGTAGACATGAGAGATTGTCTTGCCTGTGGAATTATAGTCTCTTTATATGTTTTAATTTTTTCTTTGTTGCTCGATATTCGGTTTGTTATATTATTGATCTCTACTTCAAGCATATTTATCATATTTAAATACTCTTTTTCGGCCTGCTGTACAAGGAGATTGGCACTTTTAACAGATGAAATATATTTTGAAATAGACCATGGTGCTATAGGTATAGTCATACCTATCATAAAAGAATAATCATCTGGCATTGTAGTCATTTGTTTATACATGAGCTTAATCATAAAATCGGGGAGCAATTCATTTTTAGCGGCAGTAATTTCGGTTTTCTTCATATTAATTTCTGTATTTATTTTTGTAATACTAGGTTGATGCAATATGGCTAATTTTATTAAATTCGCTGTTGTATATTCAAAAATTGGTGGAGTAATTTCTGGAATATAACCAATTTCTGTTTCTAGTGAAATATTACGGAGTGCATTTATTTTTGCTTTAATTGAAGAGAGCTCATTGTTGAATATAAATTCATTATTTTTATAAATAGATATCTCTGTCTGGAATCTAAGTATATCCGAAAGTTTTCCTACGCCTACTTCATATTGCTTGCGAGCAATAGCCTCATAGGTTTTTACTAATTCTCTATTTTCATTGTTAATTTCAATTTTTCTTAAAATAAAATAATATTCATAGAAAAGTGTTTTTAATTCTTTAATAAGATTAAGCAACGTTATAGATTTTATTTTTTCTGATAATACCTTCTTATTTTTTGCTATATTTATCCTAGTAATTATTTTGAATGGGAATGGTAATGCTTGCTGGATAGAATAATCAATTTCTTCTTGATTTTTAAATAAATTGGGAAAGTTTGCTATTGGACTTTTAAAAAATTCTATGTTAAAAATTGGTGGATCTAATGTACGAGCTTGAATTATAGATTCTTGCTCTTGTGCAATGGCTTTATCTAAAGCTATAAGGAGAAGATTATTTTTTTTAACATCATCAATAATAGCATTAAGTTTATTTTCCAAAATTATTCTATTTTTAATAAGAATGGTATCCGCGCTATCGTTTTGCGCAAATACCATTGATAATATAAAAATAATTATATAAACAGCTAAAAAAATTATTTTAAAATTTTGCATACAATAAATATTATTGAGATAATTTAGAATTTTTATTTTTAATAATTTCGACAGCCTGCCCCATTTGCCTAAGTTTGTTAATATATTTTTGTGGGTCTTTTTTGATGGTATCAATACATCCCATACAGCAAGCATAAATTCGTTTCCCTTTATAATCTATATATATAGATTTATTTATATCTCCACCCATAACGGGACATGTTCTTTGAGGTAGTAATTTTTTATTTATGAGTGGAGTATCAACGCTAATAGAATTCTGGTATGCAGAATCCATGGTTACGGCTTGAGATTTTAGCATTGAAGACTGAAGAGTGTCTGAATTTTTTTTATTTTCTGTAAAACTGAAATTGCTTATAAGTACAATTGCAAAAGTAAATATAATAAAGATATATTTGATATCCATAATATTTCCTTTCTTTTAATTCTATTCTGGAAAAGAGAGATAAATAATCAATATTTTTAAATGATTTTAATTCTAAATATATGTCTAAATACGAAGGGGAATGGTAAATCCACTATTGTAATTAGAAAAAGATTTAAAAAGATTAAAAAATGGTATATTTTTATTAAATATATAATCATTAAATTGAAATTTATTATAGTAAAATATTTTCTTTAAAAACCATTTATTATTATTTACTATTATTATATCTTTATTTTTAGAAGAATTGACATGATGGGAGCAACATTTACAATTTTTTAACGGTTTTGAATGCTTATAATAGATAAGAGAATATTTATTTGCGCAATTTTTACAAAAATTAATACAAGAACAATATTGCTGATCAAATGAATTTATAATATTTATTATAAAAAAATTGTTATTTAATGTTAAATATGATGTATTTGAATTTATTAAAAAAAAATAAATGATAAATATTTTTAATGACATTTTTAATAATTATTCATTAAATTTAATAATATTACGATTTTTTAAAAATATATATTTAAAAAAAATTAATACCTTTACTTTACCACAAATTCTGCCGATCCTATTACTTCTTCGGCTTCGTTAATAATATCAACTTTCCATTTTCCAGGAGAAACGGTTTTATAGCTCCATAGTCTACCAGAGGCAAATCTTAATCTTAGGGGTATTTCAGAAACTTTTTCTCCCTCATGATACCAGGCATGTTTTATTGTTTGTGGGGCTCTGTTAATTGTTATTTTGGTCCAGCAAAATACCTTTCTTATTGGAGGTTCAAAAACATTTTTTACATCAACAGGTGCTCTGTTTTCTATATCAACTGCAAAGGCAATACTGTCTAGTTTAGAGGTTTTGGGAGGAAGAGAGAGAGAATCACTTTGGGCAAAACAAAGATAACTTATAGTTAATATAAATACAAATGAAATAAATATTTTTATCATATAAACTCCTTTTAAATATCATATTTAAATTTAATAACTAACATTGTTTATTATAAATTAAACCTTTAAATAATTTCAAGTCAAATAATATTATAAGATTTTACCTACATATATTTTAATAATAAAATATAAAATATTAATTTACAAAATATAATAATAATAGTATCATATACTTGTCTATATTTAATTAAAGAAAGGACATAAATATGCCTTGTGCAAACGAAAAATATTTTTCAAAAGAGCATATAGAATCGCATGCCTTAAACGCCTCTTTTGTTCTTGCAGAACAGGCTATTCATTGTTTAGAACTTGTTGCCGAACTATCATGGGCGAATTTATCTTTCCAATTTAAAGGCGGAAATTCACTTTTAATAATATTAAAGGAACCAAAAAGATTTTCTATAGATGTAGATATTGCAACAGACGAAGATATAAGCAGAATAGAAGAAATTTTAAATAAAATTGTTGAAGAATGTGGTGTGTTTATTAAATGGACAAAACGAACCCACAAAACAAAGCCATGGCTCCCTCTTTCTTGTTATTATTTGTTTTATAAATCTTTATATGCTAAAGAAGAAGATTCTTTTATTATGCTTGATGCTCAGTTAACAAGAAGTCCATACGAAACAAGGGAAATTCCTATATCATGCAAAGATTTTTTTAAGACAATAATAAAAGCAGAAGTTCCTCTTGAATCAAGCATTATAGGAGATAAAATATTAACACTAGGCCCAAATACATTGGGAATACCTTTAGGCAAACAAAAAGAGGCGCAACGTTTAAAGCATATCTTTGATATAAGTCTTTTATTGGAAACAAAACCATCTCTAACAAAAATACGGGAGAGTTTTGTTGCATGTGTTAATCATGAAAATAAGCTTCAAAATAAAAATATTACTGCAAACCAGATTTTGGCAGATACTTTACTGCTTTGTAAATCTGTTTTGGAATATAAAACCATGCCAAAATCCGATATGCACATTTCACCTTTATGCAAAGAGCATTTGGCTGGATTAAATGATTTTGCCTCTCATTTGTTTTTTAAGGGATATGATTGGGAATATTTAAGAAAAGATGCTGCTATGGTTGGCTTATGTATTGCTTCAATATGCAATCTGGATATTAATGATGAGATGTTTATATCATATTTAGAAGAATATAAAAATGATGCCGAGAAAGTTTGGCAGCAAGCTCTGACTTTTGTTAAAGAAGAAGGCTAATAAGTAATTTTAACTTATGGATAAAAAACAATTCCCAGAAGATTTTGAAACTTTATCTGATGCAATTTCCCATATCAATTTAAAAATTGGCAAAAATATTCTTTCTGACCAAGATTTAATTTTTTTAACATGCCTTGAAATATCAAAAACCTTTACTTATGAGGAGAAAGGTTATTTAAGAAAGTGTTGGGACCTTTGGAATCAATAAATATTTTGATTATTTTGCCTGTTAATCTTGGCGACATAATAATGGCAACCCCTGTTTGTGAAGGATTAAAAAAGAAATACAAAGGCGCATATATTTCTTTTTTAGTAGAAGAAGGCTTTGAAGAAAGCATTT